>Ga0190329_1000604_pt1 | contig 10282 bp, 8 predicted proteins | sample 48720423_MG_FD_161655 | JGI IMG/M metagenome (GOLD analysis project Ga0190329, IMG submission 161655) | Hydrothermal vent sediment bacterial communities from Southern Trench, Guaymas Basin, Mexico - 4872-04-2-3_MG | ecosystem: Environmental > Aquatic > Marine > Hydrothermal vents > Sediment ... | reverse complement strand
TCAATTATTTCTTAATGAGAACTTCTTTAAAGATAACGACTCAGTAGATATTAACAACGATACTATCTCGTGGGAAGCTGATGATCCTGACGGTGATAAAGTAAACATCTCTCTCGAAGTCCTCGACGAAAATGGAGTACTATTCGAAGCTACACCTGTTACAAACAAAATAAAAGTTTCTGAAATTCCGGGTCTTTCTGGCAATAAAACCTATACGTTGAATTTAATTTTGAATGATGGAGTAGACTCAAAATTTGGTGCAGGAAAAACTGTTATAAAAAAGATTTTCAAAACGAAAAATCGTGCTCCTGAAATCCAATTGTCAAAGCCCGATGATATTCAAAATCCTGATCACGTGTTTTTCACAATTTTCGCAGCAGATCCAGACGATGACAGGCTCACCATCTCTATAAGGCTCGATGGGATTCCCATTGGCGATATATACATAGACCAAAAGGCCAGTGAAACGATAAATCTTTCCAGCTTATTACAGGAAAATATAAGCAAAATAAAACCACATCTCTGGAAAACCGAAAAATTGCTTATGAAAAACGGGAGCCTGATTTTGAAAGGGCACACCGAATACAATTTAGAGGTAACAGTTTCTGATACGTACGGTGCAAACACTTCGGCAGTCACTGTATTGCCAGTGAACAATAGAAACCCTGAAAAACCCGTCATAATCGCGCCGAGAAATAACTCCATTCATGAATTGAGCGAAGAAATGCAGTGGCATTCCGAAGACAACGATGGCGATGATATTATCTTCAAGATTTTCGTTAAGGACGAAGAAAGCGGAGAAAGCATTGTTTCCACAGCTACAGCGCTGTATAGCTGGGCGATGGATAGAGTTCTTACCGGTAACAGAAGATATTTAGTCAAGGTCACCGCTTTGGATTCTTATGGAGGTAAAAGCGAAAGCGATTGGGTAAGTTTCTATGCCCCGAACAGGGCACCAAAAATAACATCTCTCCATGTTACCCCAATAGGGTACGAGACCCTTGACGCCAGCATATCATGGTCAGCAATAGATCCTGACAACGAAAAGGTCAGTATGGCTTTAACGATAAAGAACGACTTAGGAAAAGCTATTCATTTTGACAAAACTTTACCCCCAACTGGAAGCCAGACTATTGCCTTGCCGAGATATGGAAATTACAGCGTAATTCTAAAAGCTACGGATGAAAATAAGGGTGAAACAGAGATCTCAACAGCTCTAACCATCCCAGATCGAAGCCCGAAACCAACAAATCCTTCAACACCGGTGGAGATCTGGTTTACAAAAATGGAAGGGAAATACACTCTATACGCATCAACTACTTTCATCGATCCTGATGGAGACTATCTGACATTACGAGCAACCCTTTATGAATTAACCCCTGATGGATCGAAAACGAAAATCAATCACAGGGAATTTGAAAGCAGAAGTCCTTTATCAAAATTGATCGATTTTTGGGGGCTTAAAGGACATACTGATTACCGTTTATTGCTTGAAATTCAGGATCAACCTGATGGGGTTGCAAACAAAAGCTCTGAATTCACCATTGACTTCGAAACTCCAAATGCCGCTCCTTTAGTAACACTTTTAGAACCCAATGCTTTTGCAAAAGAGGTTGCTTACAGCCCAACTTCGTTCAAGTGGAATGCAGAAGATTTCGAGGAAGATAGCATTCATTTTGATCTGGAAATCGTGGAAAAAGAAACAGGAGAAAGCACCATCTTGAGTACTGATGAGTTCTTAGCAAAGATCAATCTTAAACCTCATACCACCTATTTATGGAACCTTAGAGCCAACGATGATTTTGGTGGAACTTTCCAGAGTGATGTTAGGGAATTCACGACATTGAATAACTCACCGTCAATAACTGCAAACACACCAAATTTCAAAGAAGAAATGATATATCCCATTTTTACAGCTCAGGCGACTGATATTGATGGAGACAGCCTTACACTTCTGATAACCATTAGAGATGCCAAAACAGCAGAAACAGTGCTTGCCACTAGAACTATCACAACACGGACATTTAAGGCAGTTTCTGAGAAATTCACTGGTAATCACGAATACATCGCCCAATTCACAGCGATTGAAAAAGAGCTACCGGTAAACATAAGAAGAACCTCTTCAAAAACGATTTCTTTCACGACACCAAACCGTTCTCCCAAGATCAATAAACTGCTCATCAATGGTGAAAAAGCAGTTGATTCCCCTACTGTAAATAAAAAGGGAATAATGCTAAGCTGGGAAGCCGTGGATCCAGATGAAGAGCAATTGAGTTACAACATAACCTTAATTTTGATAGATGGAAAAAACGAGATCAAGTCAGTAGAAATAAACAATTTAAAAGATAACTACTACCACTTTGACAAAGCTCTAAAGGGCCATGCAGAATACAAGCTGGTTCTTGAGGCTTTAGATGAACACGGCGGTATAGCAACACAAACTGCATTGTTTAAAACAGAAAATACGGCACCTGAAATTCTTTCTATGGTAGCACCCAAAGAAACGCGTGAACCAACCCAAACAGAATTTTCGTGGTCCGCTTATGATGATGATGAAGACCTTCTGAATTATGAGCTTTCCATATGGAGTGAGGATGGAAGTTACAATTTGACGATTCCCGTCAAAAAAGGAATAACCAGCTATATTGCCACCAATGGATTGCCTGGACACAAAAAATACCGCTGGAGTGTAACGGCTTTTGATGGTTATGGCGGAAAATCAACCTCAGTATCCGTGCCTTTTGAAACAGAAAACAATCCTCCAACAATAAAGCCAGTCTTCCCCAAAGACAATTCCAAAGATCTGCCGGATACGATCGAGTTTTACTGGACAGCTTTCGATGAAGATCATGATAAACTGTCATACACTTTCCACCTCTTTGAAGCTGGAAAGGCTGTGTACACTTTGAATACAGGTGAAAGCACTTCCATTGAGATTCCGCAACTAAAAGGAAACACAAAGTACAGTTGGTATGTGGAAGTTAATGATGGGTATGTGGATAGGCCTGTAAACAGTCAATACTACCATTTTGAAGTAAAGAACCACGTTCCTTTGGTACATTTAATCATCCCAAAATTTGCCTTGAATCCTGATTTGGCTGCTATTAGCTGGTCAGCTTTTGACCTTGATAAAGATGCACTAATGGGAAAATTACGAATACTAAACAGCAACGGCAAAGATGCTGTTGAACCGATCGTTCTTGACACTAAAGCATCTTCGACCGTTTATATTGAGGGCTTAATTGGCAATAGAGAATATACCGCGCTGATATCCATCGAAGATGGACAGGGTGGTGTCGCGACTGATACCTGCAGCTTCCATACTTCAAATCGCCCCCCTCACATACCGGAACCGGCTTTGCCGTGCGATTTCGCTGTTGTGGATACGGATTTCAGAGATTTTTCCTGGAACTCCAGTGATCCTGATGGAGATGCGTTGACCCATGACATCCTTCTGGAATGTTTGACTGGCGATGATGCGCTGGAAATTTTCGACACAACCGCTACTAGATTCAAAACGAGCTTTTTAAGGCCTTATTCCATTTATCGCTGGAAAATCACAGTTCGCGATAACCATGGCGGTGTAACTGAAAGCCCTTATTGGTACTTTATAACAAACCCCTCAGCAGATAAGGGATTCGAGCCATATTTCAGCAGTATGACTGCTCAACAAGCTTTTGAAGAAACGCTCGTGTTTGCTGGTACGCTTAACGGAGAATTGATAATTTTCAATAAAGGCAAGCAGATAGACCGTGAAAAGCTTTCCACAAGTGCTATTGTAGAGTTGTATGCACCGAAATATTCTGATCTCTTAAAACCCGAAGAAATCAATTACATAAGAAACGCAATAGGAAGGTTTTTCTCTGCAGATACCTGGCCTTTGATTATAGCAAAGGATAGCGATGGTAATTCTTACAAAATCGTGGTAACAGATTGCAAAGAGTTAACACGTGGAAAGAACATTTTCATCTTCCCGATGCAGTGAGCAGATATGTTTTATGGTAAAACCACACCAGGAGAACTGGTAAGGAGGTGTTATTTTGCTCAAAGATTTTAAAGAACTCTATAACAAGGTGCACGCCTTGAAAGAAGCTAAAAGAGTTGTCCTGGTAGGGGCAGAAGATGTTGAAGGAATAAAGGCTTTGAAGCGGGCTAAAGAAGAGGGTATTGCAGATGCTATACTTGTAGGAAACAAAGAAAGGACCATGGAGGTACAAAAAGAACTGGGAACAGACTTCCCAGTAATAGATGCTAAAAACCCTGTGGAAGCCTCGGAAAAAGGCGTGAAACTCATCTCTAGCGGTGAAGCGGATATTTTGATGAAAGGTCTGGTAAAAACAGCTAACCTCTTGAAGGCTGTACTTAACAAGGAATGGGGCTTGAGAAGCGGGAAATTGCTGAGCCATATCGCTGTATTGGATGTTCCAGCAGTGGATAGGCTGATTTTTGTTTCCGACGGTGGGATGGTTATCAAGCCAGATATTCAACAAAAGGCTGCTATTATAGAAAATGCCGTGAAGTTTATGCATAAACTCGGCTATGAAAAACCTCGGGTTGCCCTCATTGCAGCAGTAGAAGTGATAAATCCTGATATGCCTGAAACAATGGATGCGGCTATATTGGCGAAGATGGCTGATCGAAAACAACTACCCTTATGTTACCTCGATGGTCCCCTGGGAATAGACAATGCCTTAAACGAGCACGCTGCAAACATTAAAAAGGTATCCGGAGAAGTGGCGGGAAAAGCAGACCTTCTCATTGTACCTGATATTCATTCGGGGAATTTTTTGGGGAAATCGGCTGTATATTTGGCTGGTGGAACCATTGCGGGATTGATACTAGGCGCAAGTGCTCCTATTGTCATCGTATCCAGGGCCGATGCCGAAAGTTCGAAACTGGCTTCTATAGCTCTCGCAGTACTTGGAAGTACTAACTAAAACAATTGATAATTGACCGTGAGGTGACCATTTTGAGAGTATTAGTTGACAAAAAGGAGTACAATTTCAGTAAGTCAGTTAGCGTGAAAAAACTTCTGGAGAATTTGAACCTCAATCCCGAATCACATATAGTACTTGTGGATGGCATAATTAAAACTCCGGATTCTAAAATTCCCGAAAATGCTGAAGTCAGGATTGTGAGAGCAATTTCTGGAGGCTGATTTCTTTAAGAAAATCCTTTAAGAGTTCCTCGGGAATTTCTACACCCGGTTCGATTCCCGGTTTGTTTTCACCATGATAATCACTTCCACCTGTTATAAACAGGTGGAATTTTTTGGCGATTCGCAATAGATTCATTTTATCTTCATCACTGTATGCCTTATAAAAGACCTCTATACCCTGAAGACCTGCATGGGCAAGTTCTCTTACTTTCTTCTCAAGACTCTCGGTATCAAGCTTTAAAGAAAGAGGGTGAGCCAAAACTGCAACCCCTCCAGCTTTTCTGATACGTGAAATGACCTCTTCGGGTTCATATTTGTTCTTTTCCACATAAGCGGGTTTTCCTTCCCCAATGTATTTTTCGAAAGCATCTTCAAGGGTCTGTATATAACCTTTTTTTAGCATGGCTCTTGATATATGGGGACGTCCAATGACTGTACTGCCTGACTCGCTGGAGAGCTCTTCCATGCTTATTTCTATGCCGAGCTTGTTGAGCTTATCGATGATCATTTTATTTCGTTTTTTCCTATGTTCAACAAGCCCACTAAGAAAATTCTCCAGGGCTTCATTATCATGACTCACGTTATAACCGAGTATATCTAATACCCCTCCAGAATATTTGCAACTGATTTCAACACCAGGAATGTACAATAGTCCGCGCTCTTTGGCTAATTTCAAAGTTTCTTTCTGGGCTTTTATATTATCATGGTCGGTAATCGAGAAGAGTCTTATATTCCTCTTTGTTATAATTTCAAGAATTTCGATAATGTTTTTCGTCCCATCAGAATATGTTGAATGCATGTGCAAATCTACAAACATGCTAAATACACCTTCAATCTGGTAAAATCTAATAATGAATGATACCATTTATTGCGGGGTGATTTCAATTAGGCTACCGCTGAAAACTGGCACAATGTTGAAGGGACAATATGAAATAGTCACAAGCCTTGGCTCTGGAGGCTTCGGAATAACTTATCTTGCGCTCGACAGAGCCCACGACAATTACAAAGTGGCTATAAAAGAGCTTTTTCCAAAAAATTGTGTCAGGGAAGGGAATCATATTGTATTTTCAGAAGATTCCGAAAAAAGTTTTGACCGAATATCAGAATTTATCGATGAAGCCAAGCTGATGACTTCCGTTCATGATGAAAGAATTGTCAGAGTCCTGGACTATTTTAAGGAAAATGGAACCGCCTATTATGTTATGGAGTTCATAGATGGAGAAACCCTGCGGAAATTTATCAAAAAGCATGGCCCTATGAATTCTAAAATGGCGGTTCAATTGATAAAAGAGGTCGCTCTGGGATTGAAGGCAATTCATGATAAAGGCATATTACACGGAGATTTGAAACCATCAAACATCATGTTAAACGCCGGAAAGGTCAAAATCATGGATTTTGGCGCCGCGAGCTTCAAAAATACAATATACGTTACAACTCGCGGAAAAATCATTTCATGGTTCTACTCTGCCCCTGAACGCTTTTGTAACAGCACTATCATAACTCCTCAATCGGATATTTATTCTCTGGGTGGCATTCTTTTTTTCATAGTTAGCGGAGAGGATCCAATTTCTGCCCCCGAAATGAAGAAAGGCTCGCTACTACCAATCCCGCCTGTGAAGTTAAAAATAAGGCGCATTATAAGAAGAGCTATGGCTTTAGAACCTTTTCAACGATATCCAACTGTTGACCACTTTCTCAAAGCATTAAAGTCCCCTTTTTAATGCTCTTCAATGAGCTCCCGCACTGTAATCAAGGCTTTTCTAACCTCATTTTGTTTGATTTTTTCAAGCGCTTTAGAATACAACCTTTCCGCATATCCTTTGGCATCTTCAACTTTCATGTGCTTGAGAATACTTGGCCGATTTTGAGCCTCATCTTTGCCTGGGGTCTTACCAAGTGTTTCGGATTTTCCGAGCTTATCTTTGATATCATCGAATATCTGAAAAGCCCTGCCAAAATCGATTCCAGCTTTGTTCATTTCAAAGGCTTCTAAGAACCTTTCCGCACAGACAAATGGAGCTGAAAAACAAAAACCAAATAACGATGCCGTTTTTAAGCGATGAACTTTTTCGATTTCTTCCATCTTTTTTGCCTTTATATTGACATCGAAAAATTCTCCTTCGATCACCTGAAGGCTGGCTTCATACCAAAGCTTCAATAAGTTTAATATGGCTTTGGCCGATAAAGGGAGTGCTAAGAATATCTTTCCGGGATAGAGCATCAAATAATCTGCTATCAACATTGCTGACCCTTCCCCACAATATTTGTGTAATGAAGGCCTTCCCCTTCTAAAATCGTCGTTGTCTAAAGAAGGGAGATCGTCCTGGATAAGGCTTCCGCTATGAAACAGTTCAACTCCCAATCCCAATTCCATGTACACAGCCTGAGGGAGCCCGAGGGCATTGGAAAGCAAATAGATGATGTAAGGGCGCAATCTCTTGCCCCCGCTTTGAGGTGTATAACCCAGGAGATCATTGAACTCCTTTTCACAGGAGATTTCCTTTAACCGCCTGTCGAGATAATTATTGAATATGATTTGAAATTCATCTAAAAGAAGAAGCTCCATTATTCTTCTTCTGTTCCTTTCTTTTTTTCCAAATATTTTTTTATATCCTCGATGTTGATGTTGTTCAGAAACCTTTTAAACTCTTCTTCGTTCTGTTTTGTCTCCTCTAAGCCCGTTTCAGAATAATCAGTGGGAATTTTGCTCAGATCAATGGCACTGCTTTCAAAGACTTCTTCCTCTACAAAGACCGGAAAGCCATACTTAACAGCCAAGACAAGGCAGTCAGAAGGCCTCGCATCAATTTCTTTTTCCTCACCATTTGCATCTATCAAATAGAGCGTAGCATAGTAAATGTTATCCTTGACAGAATGTATAACGGCTTTTTGAAAAACAGCTTTTGCAGCTTTAATAGTGTTGATGAAAAGGTCATAAGTAAGTGGTCGTGGATATTCCTTGCCGCTCACTGCAAGCGCCAGTGATTCCGCTTCAAAAGGACCTATCCAGATCCCAAGTCCCCTATTCAAGTTATCTACCTCTAGTATGACCACAGGTGAGTTTGTTTGATCAAGAGCAAGTCCTCTTAATTTAACTTTAAGCATGATACCACCCCTCAACCCATCCTCCGAAGTTCCAAGAGAGCTTCTGCAATCAATGTATGGAGATATTTTTCGAGCTCTTCTTCGGTTTCAAATTCCCCGGGATTGACCGGGTCTAAAACTTTTAACTTAACCTTTGCTGGTTTCACCAACAGTTTTCCCTTTACCATTATATCCTTTGTACCATCCAATGCTACCGGTACAATAGGTACTTTCATTCTGTAAGGTAAAACGAGACTGCCCTTTTTAAAATCCTTGAGTTCACCATCAAGGCTTCGGGTACCTTCGGGAAACAACATTATCGTTCCACCATTCTTAAGAATCCTCATAATGGTACGTATTACTCCGGCAGTCTGCAATTTATTTCCACGTTCAATAAAGACACCATCTAACCTCTTCACAAATTGTGCTACTGCTGGAATCTTCGAAATTTCAGCTTTAGCTATAAAGGATATTCCACCTCGAACATAACCAGCCACAAGAGGAATATCAAAGGTGCTCTGGTGATTTGAAATAATAACCATCGGCCCTTTTTTGGGGACTTTGTCCCTATTATACGCTTTAACCCGAGCACCAATCACCCTGAAAGCATTACGTCCAAATCTTGCCACTTCCTTCTCAATGTATCTCTTACCCTTTTCCTTACCTGCAATCTTTTCGATAAGCCAGCCAATTAATAAAACTAAAGAACCATAAACAACTACGTAACCGACAAAAGCTATGAAAAGCCAGAGTGTTAGCAAGGCAAAAGGAATCTCACTCATCCATCGCAAGGCTTTCAACTTTCATCACCTGCCCAAGTTTTATCCTGTAAAGCTTTGTCAAACCAACGGCTTCATTTACTAGCTGAGAAAAGTCGATGTTCTTCTCGGCTCTTAAAATATCTTCTATTCTTGCTTTTGTTGCCGGCTCTTTAGGTACAAAGACCGTACAGCAATCTTCATAAGGTCTTGTGGATATTTCAAAACTTCCGATTTTCTTAGCCTTTTCAATGATATCAATTTTATCAAATCCGATCAGAGGTCTTAGAACCAATCTATCAGTCGCATTGGATATGGCAGTCATATTTTCCACAGTTTGACTTGCAACCTGTCCAATATTTTCACCGGTAATCAATGTTTTGTACCCCATTCTATGCGCAATCTCCGTTGCAATTCTCATCATGGCTCTGCGCTGGATTATTAGGCTGAATCTCTCTTGCACAGCCCTATGTATCGCAAGCTGTGCTTTTGTAAATAAAACATCATAAAGCATTAATTCCTTACCTCCATTATACATGGATAACACTTTGGCAAGGTCAATGACTTTTTCAAATGCTTTTTCGCCTGTATAAGGAGGGCTTGCAAAATGGATTGCATGAACGTTTATTCCACGTTTCAACATGTACCACCCTGCAACCGGGCTATCTATACCACCGGACAAAAGTAACAAACCGTTGCTGCTAACACCGACAGGCATTCCTCCCGGGCCCGGTAACCTATTGCTAAATAGCAATGTACCCCTATTTCTTATTTCTACCCCTATTCTAAACTCAGGATTATGGACATCAACATGAAGCTCCGGGAAACGTTCAAGAATCTTTTCACCAAGAAAAGCACTCAATTGCATGCTTCTTATAGGAAATTTTTTGTAAGCTCGTTTGGTTTCAACTTTGAAGCTTTTTCTTCCCTTCTTCACTTCATCTTCGGCTAGTCCAAGGCTTGTCGAGAGAATGTCATCGAGTTCAAAACCAACCAATATACCCATGCTGAAGTTTTGAATGCCAAAGGTCCTTGTGAGAACCTTTTTCACATCTTCGAGAGAATAGTCGCCGGCTTCAACATAAACCCTACCGCCTGTGGTCCGTGTTCTAACACCAGGGAGTTGATTCCGAATGTTTCTCTCAAGCGCAAGTTCAAAATATTTTTTATTTCTGCCTTTTAAACCTATTTCTCCGTATCTGACGATCACTATTTTCATTGATTTTCCTCCTTCGTGTAATACATATGTAGAACCGGGATTCGAGTTACGAGTGTGTCAAGA
>Ga0190329_1000603_pt1 | contig 10291 bp, 6 predicted proteins | sample 48720423_MG_FD_161655 | JGI IMG/M metagenome (GOLD analysis project Ga0190329, IMG submission 161655) | Hydrothermal vent sediment bacterial communities from Southern Trench, Guaymas Basin, Mexico - 4872-04-2-3_MG | ecosystem: Environmental > Aquatic > Marine > Hydrothermal vents > Sediment ... | reverse complement strand
GATAGAACCGAAAAAAAAAAGGACACCTTTGGATACATTCACCCAGAATACAACTGAAATCATTCTTGAAAGCATATCTGACGGTGTTTTTACGGTTGATCATGAGTGGAAAATTATGTCATTTAATCGTGCGGCTGAAAAAATTACCGGTATAGCACGAAAAGATGCCATTGGCCGGTATTGCTGGAATGTGTTTCGATCAAATATGTGCCAGGATGAATGTGCACTAAAAAAAACCATGCAGGAAGGCAAGTCATTTTTCAGCAGTTCCACGTATATTGTTAATAGTCAGAAGAAGCGGATTCCCACTACTGTTTTCACTGCTTTGTTAAAAGATAAAAAAGGCAATATTATCGGTGGGGTTGAGACTTTCAGGGATCACAGACTTGTGGAGGAATTACGAAAAAAACTTTATGGCAGTTTTCAAATGGGAGATATGATCAGCCGCAGCCAGGCAATGAGAAATATCTTTAAACTCCTGCCGAAAGTCTCTCAAAGTGACAGCACCGTACTGATCAGAGGGGAAACCGGTACAGGAAAAGAATTGATAGCAAAGGCGATTCATGATTTGAGCCCAAGAAAGGATAACCCCTTTGTCGCGATCAATTGCGGGGCACTTCCGGATACGCTTCTGGAATCGGAATTGTTCGGGTATAAAGCAGGTGCCTTTACCCATGCAACTAAAAATAAGCCGGGATTATTTGCCACGGCAAATAAAGGGACTATCCTTTTGGATGAAATTGGAGATACGAGCCCTTCGTTTCAGGTAAAGCTTCTTCGGGTTTTGGAGGAGAAGGCATGTTTGCCCCTTGGCGCCGTTAAAAAGGAAAAATCAGATATAAGAGTCATTGCCGCCACAAATAAAAATTTGTCTAAAATGGTTGATGCGAATACATTCAGACAGGATCTTTTTTACCGCATTAATGTGGTGCAATTAAAATTGCCTCCGCTGCGACAAAAGATGGAGGATATCCCCCTCCTTGTAGAACATTTTATCGCCAACCTGAATAAAATACGGGGGAAATCTGTGAGCGGAATAGACAAAACAGCTCTTGGGATCTTGATGGCACATGATTACCCGGGAAATATAAGAGAGCTTGAAAATATTATCGAACATGCGTTTGTGCTGTGTTCCAAAGGGGATATCACAAAGGAGCATCTGCCTTCCACGCTTACACGGCAATCCCTGATAGAAATAGAAGATAATGCGTCGCAGTTTCCCTTGAAAGCCGCAGAAATTAAAGTCATTAAGATATTTTTGAAAAAAAATAATTATGACCGCAAAGCCACTGCCAAAGATCTGGGTATAGACAAAAGCACATTGTTTCGAAAAATCAATAAACTTGGAATCAATCTTCCTAAAATCGACGGGCGATTTAAAAGATGAGATTTTTCTGATAGTCTGCAATTTTGAATCTCTATACCATTGCAGTTCTGCAATTTTATAATATTATCCCAAAAAATCATTCCATGGTGTATCCTTCCTAACCGTCTATAATTAATACTTTATTTTTTTACTAAAAATTATAATTGAAGTTGGCATGCTCCTTGCGGTTATAAATTATCATAGTCAAATTAAAAAAGGGGATATCAATAAAAATCCCAATTTTATTATACTTAATATAAAGGAGTACACGATATGAAAATTGGTATAAGTTCAACAGGAAAAGATATGAATTCCCAGATCGATCCTCGATTTGGCAGATGTGCTTATTTTATGATTATACAGACAGATGATATGAGTTTTGATGTGGTTGAGAATGAGTACAAATCCATGGGAGGCGGCGCGGGTATCCAGGCGGCGAATTTTATACATTCAAAGGATGTTAAGACTGTTTTGACGGGTAATTGCGGTCCCAATGCCATGAATGTGTTCTCTGAATGCAACATTGATGTTGTCACAGGACAGGCAGGGGTCATCAAAGATGTTGTGGGAAGGTTTAAAAAAGGTGAATTAAAATTATCAGTTACTCCGACGGTTAACGAAAAATTCGGAGTGGCTGATGATACGGGTCAAGGCAACAATGGATCACAAGGCCAGGGAAGAGGTATGGGAGGCGGACGAGGAATTGGCCGTGGGCGCGGCATTGGCGGTGGCGGTCGAGGAATGGGCGGTGGTGGCGGACAAGGTATGGGCGGTGGACGTGGTATGGGAGGCGGACAAGGCATGGGACGCGGTAACCGTTAAAATTGATGATAGAGTCTTAAAATTGCATTGTTACACAATTTTGGTTCTGGATGGCACGCTCTTGGCGATACATCTTAATTCAAGGGAGGAAAATTTAGGATGAAAGTTGCAATTACGGTTTGGGATGAGAAAATTTCTCCTGTTTTTGATTCTGCTCACAAGCTTTTAATTGCGGACATCAAAAATAAAAAAATAAAAAATATATCCTATAAATCCTTTGACCCGGAATTAGAGGCACGCCTTGCAGAGGAACTAAGTCTTATAGGCATTGAGGTTCTTATCTGCGGCGCTATTTCTCAAGCGTATTCAACATTGATTGAGGCAAGGCCCATTCAGTTAATCCCTTTTATCAATGGTAATGTTAACGAAGTTCTTGAATCCTATGTTAAAGGCAACCCTCTTGCCCCTGCTTTTTTAATGCCGGGATGCAGGGAAGAGGAAGAAAGTCCTTAGTTATAATTGCAATATTGCATCATCACAGAATTGCAACTTTGCTCTTCTATGCCGACCTTGTTTTTTTCCACATAGTTCAGATGATTCTTGATTCCCTATAAATAAAGGGCTCTATTATGAAAGTCTGATTTACATCCTTCTGGCATGTTGTTTGCTCTTTAAGACAAACAACACAGAGAGGAGTTTTATGGCCCTGCCAGTAAATTGGAAGATACTTTTGATAGATGATGATGAAGATATTCGGGATATCATGTCTATCACCCTGAAAGATGCCGGATATTCAGTCATCTGTGCCCCGGACGGGCATACAGGTCTCATGCTTGCTGCAAGAGAAGAACCTCAGATTGTGATTACTGATATTAAAATGCCGGGGATGAGCGGTCTTGAAGTTCTCGAGAAAATAAAAAAAATAAAGCCTGAAACTGAAGTTATTGTGACCACAGGGTTTGGCGATATCAAAAAGGCGGTTAAAGCCTTACAATATGATGCCTCTGATTTTATTTCAAAACCCATTGATGATGCTGCCCTGCATACGGCATTAAAACGAGCCCGACAACGATATATTGATAAAAAACAATTATCGGATTACACCACCCTTCTTGAAAGGGATCTTAAAACCATGGAGCAGGAAGTGTCGAATCAGGCAAAACTGCTTCACCGGGAAAAAATGGTATCGCTGGGACGGCTTGCTGCAAGCATGGTTCATGAAATCAACAATCCTTTGTCTGGAATTTTGAACTATATCCGGCTCATGATCCGTATCAGCAAAAAAGGCAATCATTTGAAATCAGACCTGACACCGGAACAGCGACAGGAGCAGGCCGATAAATTTAATTCCTATCTGGAAATTATCGAATCTGAAACCCAGCGGTGTTCTGACCTTGTGTCCGGTTTGTTGAAGTTTTCACGGAAAACAAATCTGGAACAAAAAAGTATTGATGTTACAGATTTTATTCAACACAGCCTTTTGTTGTGCAACCATAAACTTGAGTTGAGCAATATTGTGTTAAACGTCAGGTGTAATCCTGATGTCCCCCCTGTTTTTGGAGATTTCAACCAATTGGAACAATGTATGATTAACCTGATTTTTAATGCCATTGATGCCATGGAAAATGGTGGAGATCTGAAGATTGAAACAAGTTTTGATCCGGAAGAAAAACTTGTTTTCATCTCTATAAAAGACAATGGGAAGGGTATTTCAAAAGAGGACTTAAATTTTATTTTTGAGCCTTTTTTTACAACGAAAAATGATGGATACGGGGTAGGGCTGGGGCTGTCGTCAGCCTATGGAATTATCGAAAAACATAAAGGCACCATTGTTGTGGAAAGCCGGTTGGGTTTCGGGTCTGAATTTATCATTAAACTTCCCCCGGGAAAAAAAGAGGTTAAAGAAAATTAAGATTAAAAATAATATAAATCAAATTGGGGGTATCCATGCCTGAGAAGCTTCCGCCTGGGAAGACGATTCATTTGAGGACTCAACCGTTTAAAATCGGTTTTTACATTTGCCATTGTGGATTAAATATTGCGAGCAAAGTGGATGTTGAAGCTGTTCGGGATTATGTCAAAACCCTTGAAGGGATTGAGGTGTCAAGGGATTATAAATTCATGTGTTCAGATCCAGGTCAAAGCATGATTGAAAAGGATATCCGGGAACTGGGACTGAATCGCGTAGTGGTGGCATCTTGTTCCCCGAGACTTCATGGGAAAACATTTATGGAGGCCTGCAGGCGGGCAGGACTCAATCCCTATTATTTTCAAATGTGCTCGGTGAGAGAACAGGTCTCCTGGGTGACAAAGGACGGTGCGCGGGCGACTCAGAAAGCAAAACATCTGGTCACGGCTGCCATTCAGCGCGTGAAGTTTCATACCCACCTTGAAACAAAAATATCAGGGGTTAACCCGGATGTGGTGATTGTCGGCGGTGGCATTGCTGGCATGCAGGCAGCCATTGATATTGGTAATTCAGGCCACACGGCATACCTGATTGAAAAAGATACCACCATTGGCGGTCATATGCTTCAGTTTGACAAAACTTTTCCTACCCTTGACTGTGCCGCCTGTATCGGCACGCCTAAAATGGTGGAAGTCGGGCAAAATTCCAATATTAAATTATTCAGTTTTAGTGAAGTGACCCATGTCTCTGGCTTCATCGGAAATTTCATAGTGGATATTAAGCGAAAACCCCGGTATATTAACGAGAATCTTTGTACTGCATGTGGAGAATGTGCAAGTGTTTGCCCGGTTTCCATTCCCAACCCATGGGATATGGGAATGGAAAAAAGAAAGGCAATTGGCCGGGCGTTTCCTCAGGCCATTCCCATTACCTTTAATATCGAGAAAAAAGACAGGGCTCCCTGTCGATTAACCTGCCCTGCCGGGATCAATGTCCAGGGATATATTCAATTGATTGGTCAGAAAAAATATGACAAGGCCGCATCTCTGGTGATGGAGAAGGCTCCTTTTCCCGGGGTTTTGGGAAGGGTCTGCCCCCATCCCTGCGAGGCTGAGTGCCGGCGCAAACTGGTGGATAAACCCATTGCCATCAAGGAGCTGAAACGATTTGCGGCAGACAGGGCAAATCTTGAAGCAAAAGAACTTCCTGAAATAATCGACCGGGAAGAGAAGATCGCTGTAATCGGGGCAGGGCCTGCCGGCTTAACCGCTGCTTATTTTCTGCGACTCAAAGGATATCAGGTCACGGTTTTTGAAAAACTGCCGGTTCCCGGCGGGATGTTGAAAACAGGAATTCCAGACTACAGGCTGCCCTCTGATATCCTTGATAAAGAAATAAATTATATTCTGGCCCACGGGATTAGTCTTGTGCCCAACGCCGCCTTTGGATCTGATATTACATTTGAAGATCTGAAACAGGACGGGTTTCAGGCCATCTTTTTAAGCTCCGGTGCTCATGAATCTCTTACGCTTGGGCTTGGTGGGGAAGATACGATAAAGGGTGTTATTGATTCCATTTCATTTCTGAGGGATGTGAACCTGGGCCATAAAACTGGCTGCGGCAAAAAAGTGATGATCGTTGGCGGCGGCAATGTGGCCATAGATGCGGCAAGGTGTGCAAAAAGAATCGGCGACTGTGATGTTTCCATTATTTATCGGCGGACAAGACAGGAAATGCCGGCCTATGAGGAAGAAATTATAGGAGGTCTTGAAGAGAATGTCGAACTGCTTACCCTTACTGCACCCACTAAAATTATCAGCAAAGATGGCAGGGTTGTCGGCCTTGAGTGCATCAAAAACGAACTGGGTGAAATGGATGCATCCGGGCGACGGAGACCGGTCAATATTCCTGGGTCTGAATTTATTATCGACTGTGATACCATTATCCCGGCCATTGGTCAGAGGACAGATTTATCCTGGGCAGATTCCATGCCCGGTCTTGAGATTACAAAATACAATAGGATAAAAGTAGATCCGTCAACACTTCAAACATCCCTTGAGGATGTTTTTGCAGGAGGGGATATGGTAACCGGTCCTGCTAGTGTGATTGAGGCTATCGCCCAGGGGCGAAGGGCAGCCATTGGTATCGACACCTATATCAATAAAGCTGAAACAGACTCAGACAGAACAGATCTGGTTGAAATGAATCACAGTGATACACAGACAAACCAGAGTGAAATTCAGGAAAATTATTCAGATATTCCTTTAAATACTATGATTCAAGAAAGGGTTCGTGTTCAATATAGTGATCCTGAAGAAAGGGTCCACTCCTTTGATGAAATTGAAGCCACCCTGACAGAGGAGCAGGCCATAAAGGAAGCCCAAAGGTGTTTGAATTGTGCGACCTGCTGTGAGTGTATGGAATGTGTCACGGTATGTGAGGCAAAAGCTATTGATCATCTTATGAAAGAAGAGACCTTGCAGATCGCTGCCGGCAGTATTATTCTTGCAACGGGGTATGATACCCTGGAACCATCGCCCATGAAACAATTCGGGTATGGCAGGTTCCCCAATGTATTTTCAGCTCTTGAGTTTGAACGTCTCAGCAATGCCACCGGCCCCACTGGTGGGAAGATCCTGATCCGGGATGAACATAATGAATTTACAAAACAGCCCAAAAGCGTCGCAATCGTTCATTGTGTTGGAAGTCGGGATGTGAATTATCACGAATACTGTTCAAGGGTTTGCTGCATGTATGCCTTAAAATATACGCATTTGATCAAGGAAAAAGTAGGGCATGATACAAAAGTGTATGATTTTTATATTGATATGCGGTGTTTTGGTGAAGGGTATGAAGAATTTTATCAACGATGCCAGGAAGAGGGAACGATTTTTATCCGGGGAAAAGTGGCCCAGATTTCGGATAAGCCAAAGAATTCTTCTGAACAAGGAAAACTGATTGCCATTGCAGAAGATACCCTTTTGGGGGAACTGGTTCGGGTCCCGGTGGATATGGTAATTCTCTGTACCGCTATCCAGGCAAGAGAAGATGCCGGAGATGTGGGGCGGGTATTTGGGGTCAATCAGGGAGCGGATGGATTTTTTCTTGAAGAGCATCCAAAACTTGCTCCGTTGAATACGGCTACAGACGGAGTATTCCTTTGTGGATGCTGTCAGAAGCCCATGGATATACCGGATACGGTGTCACAGGCATCTGGCGCGGCCGTAAAAGCCTTGTCACTTGCCACAAAAGGCCAGGTTGATATTGCGCCCACTATTTCTTTTATCGATCCCGATGTCTGTATCGGATGTAAAACCTGTATCAGCCTTTGTCCGTACACTGCCATTGAATTTGATGAGAGAAGACAGGTGTCTGTTGTTAATGAAGCCATTTGCAAAGGATGCGGGAGTTGTTCCGGGGTTTGTCCCAGCGGTGCAGCACAAAGCCGTCATTTTACCAAAAAACAGATTTTTGCCGAAATCGGCGGAATTTTTTAAGGAGAATACTATGGAAACGTTTGAACCGGTTATTGTTGCTTTTGTCTGCAATTGGTGTACTTACACGGCTGCAGATCTTGCAGGGACATCACGGTTATCCTATCCCTCAAATATTCGTCTGATCCGGGTCATGTGTACGGGAATGGTGGATCCTCAATATGTGATCAAGGCCTTTTTGGAAGGCGCAGACGGTGTTCTGATCAGTGGATGTCACCCGGGAGATTGTCACTATATTAATGGAAATTATAAGGCAAGGCGCAGGGTTAAGCTGTTAAAAGAAATTCTTCCACGGTTTGGAATTGAAAAGGATCGATTGCGATTGACTTGGATCGGGGCAAGTGATGGCATTGAATTTGCCGAGGTTATGACACAATTGAATGATCAAATAATTGAAATGGGACCTTCTCAGGCAAGCGTGAGCAAGGCGATATGATATAAAGGAAATCTTTGCCATGATGATTAAATTAGCGACCGAAGAGAACAGTCTGACCAAAGGATTGCAGCAGTTTTTTAAACGACTTCTTGCGACAGAGGAAATTGACGCTCTTTTTTTGCCGGTCCGGTTAACCGCGTCTTCTTCCATAATGCCGTCTCTGGTGACGGATGCAGATCAGATAGAGAATGCAGTGCCGTTAAGCCCCGCCTTTCCGTTAAATTCGGGAAGGATGGTGTCCCGGCTTTCCTATAAACTGTCGGGAAGGAAAACTGCTGTATTGCTACGACCCTGTGAGATGCGAGCATTTATTGAATTGATAAAACTCAAACAAGGTTCCAGACAGGAATTGATTCTTATCGGGATGGATTGCCCCAAAGCACTGACCGCATCTGATTATACAGCGTATATGGAAAAAGATCCTTTGGCGGATGATGCCTATATCCAAAAGGTATTTTCAGAAAAGGATGACACCCTTAATGGCTTTCATTTCAGCAGTGCCTGTCAGACCTGTGAGAATCCTTTTCCCGTTAATGCGGATATCAATATTTTCCTGCACGGGGTTGATCTTTCAGAGGGGGTGATGATGGACTCCGGCAGTGAGTCAGGCCAGAAAATTCTGGAAAGCCTGAAGATGCCGGAAGCATCCATGCCTGCAAATCGAGAAGAGATCGTGGCACAGATAAAAGAGGCAAATTCAATAGCAAATTCGGCAATGGTGAAAGACATTGAAGAAAAAACCAACAGCATACCCAAGCTCACTGCTTTTTTTGACCGGTGCATCAATTGCTATAACTGCCGGAACATGTGCCCGGTCTGCTATTGTAAAGAATGTGTTTTCAATACAGATGTGTTTTATCATCAACCGGTTCAATACCATCAATGGGCAGAGAAAAAGGGAATTGTTAAGCTGCCCACGGATACGGTTTTTTATCATCTCACCCGGCTGGCGCATATCAGTCATGCCTGTGTGGGATGCGGTCAATGTTCCAATGCATGTCCCAGTGATATAAATGTTTTTGAGCTTTTTAAGAGTGTGGCTCAACAGACCCAGGCAGCATTTGAATATTCACCCGGGACAGATGAAAACGACCCACCGCCTTTATCTGTTTTTCATGAAAAAGAGTTTGAGGATATTATTGGGATTGAAAGAGAATAACAGGCTCAACATGGTTTTTTATACTGCCATTTATTATTGGCGCTCGGAGGTAAAATGAACAAGGCAATTGGTAAAACATTGGTTGCCGGGGCAGGATTGAGCGGTATCAGATCTGCACTGGATCTGGCTGAAACCGGATACAAGGTTCTGCTCATTGATACGTCGGATCATATCGGTGGCCTTTTATGCCAGCTCGATAACCAGTTTCCCACATCCAAATGCGGGTATTGCAGGATGCTGCCCATGTTTGACAGGGATAACTCATCTCAACATTGTTTGAGGAAAGGGATTTTTCATGAAAATATAGAAATCCTTTTGTCAACACAATTGATGTCTGTTGAAGGGGAACCGGGTGATTTTAGCGTAACCCTTAAACAGAATCCTTCCTTGATCGATTCGTCTTTATGTACAGGGTGCGGTGAATGTGAACGAATTTGTCCTGTTCTTGTCAAGGATTCGTTTAATGAAGGGCTGACAAAAAGAAAAGCGGTTTATCTTCCGAGTCCGCAATCCTTTTCCAATACCTATACCATTGATTATACCGCATGCACACGGTGTGGAGAGTGTGAAAAAATATGCCCGACAGGCGCTATTAAATTTACAGAACAGGAAAGAGAAAAATTCAAAATTCTGGTGGTGGATGATGAAAAAATTGTCCGGGATTCCATGAAAGAGTGGCTCAAGGAAGAGGGGTTCTCCGTAACCACTGCGGATTCAGGGCAAAAAGCCCTGGACCTGATGGAGGAGACGCCATTTAATATGATGCTGACCGATATCAAGATGCCGGGTATGGATGGTGTTGAGCTGTTGGCAAAGGCAAAAGAAAAAAATGAAGACCTGTGTGTTATCATGATGACGGCTTATGCCGCTGTTGATTCCGCTGTGGAGGCCATGAAGCAGGGGGCGCTTGATTATCTGACCAAACCCTTTGATCCGGATGTACTGATTTCCATGACAAAAAAAGTCTATCATGAGTTTGAAATTGCCGAAGCAAGGGTTGAACAGGTGGATGCCCTGATTCTTGCCGGGGGCACACAGTTTTTTAAACCGGAAATGGGAAAAAACCCTTATGGTTACGGGGTCCTGCCCGGGGTTGTCACCGGAATGGAGTTTGAACGGCTTATCAGCGGTACGGGGCCTGGTAAAGGGAAATTAATTCATCCGA
>Ga0190329_1000602_pt1 | contig 10297 bp, 8 predicted proteins | sample 48720423_MG_FD_161655 | JGI IMG/M metagenome (GOLD analysis project Ga0190329, IMG submission 161655) | Hydrothermal vent sediment bacterial communities from Southern Trench, Guaymas Basin, Mexico - 4872-04-2-3_MG | ecosystem: Environmental > Aquatic > Marine > Hydrothermal vents > Sediment ... | reverse complement strand
GACTCCTGTTTTGTCTTTCTCTTTCTTTTTTCTGTAATTACGAGCCTTTTCAAAATATTCTCTGATAAGTGCACTAACTCCCATTCTTGTGGAAGGGAATTTTTTTTGTTCTCTCCAATAAAATTGTGGATTTCTTCCAAATGACATCTTAAGTCCTGCAGGTTCTTTTATAATCATTTCTTCCACAGTATTCCCCTTTGTTCTGATAACTGCTTGAAGCCCACCTATTACATTGGAACTACCAGGCCCTGTAATACACACAGAAACTCCAGCTGCCTGAGCATCTTTAAAACCTATATCGCCTGGATATATAGCGTCCTTTCCTTGAAGTCCAGGTGTGGCAGGATCAGTAGCTTCATTTATGTCATAATAATCAAATCCAGCCCCTTCCTCTGCTACACCAATATGAGTATGAGCATCATAAAAAGATGGCATGACATAGTGCTCTCGCGCATCAATTACCTCATTTACATCAGGAGGAGGTCCACTTTTAACTTCAATAATTTTATCTCCTTCTATTATAATATTTACATCTTCCAGGACTTTATTATTTTTCATTGTAAGTAATGTTCCTGCTCTTATTACTTTCATATCTTCCCTCCGTCTCTCTCTGGATTTTTTAGTTTCGGTTGCGAATTTTCAAGTTAATCCTTTATAATTTTTCCGAAATGATAGTTTACGGAAAAAATCCAGTTCTTGAACTGTTAAAAAGTTCTCCCCAGAGGATTGAGAAGATTCTCATAGCAAAGAAAACCCATCTCCCAAAAGAGCTTTATCAACTTATACAGGACTGCCCAGCACCTGTAATTCACGTGGAGAAAAGAAAATTGGATAAACTCTCGGGAAGGAAACAGCATCAAGGAATTATTGCCATTATAAGAGATATAGAATTCTGGGACCCTCATAAACTTATCAAGGACCTGATCGATAAAAAAGAAGTCTTACTAATTGTAAATCACGTTGAAGACCCACAGAATTTAGGTAATATAATAAGAAGTGCAGAAGTTTTCGGTGTTCATGGGGTTATAATTCCGGCTTTGAGAAGTGCGGGTATAACTGAAACTGTGATTAGAGCTTCTCAGGGGGCCATATTTCATTTAAAGCTCTCGGTAGTTAAAAACATACTGAATTTCATAAGATCGATTAAAGAGAAGGGGATATGGATTTATTCTCTTGAAAGAGGTGGGTCCGATATCAATAAGGTAACTTTTAACTTTCCCTTAGCCCTTGTTATAGGCTCTGAAAGTAAGGGGATTTCGCCATCCATTTTAAAGGATTCTCATGAGGTAGTGTCAATCCCCATGTGGGGAAAAGTTAATTCTTTAAATGTGGCTTCGGCTACTGCCATTGCACTATTCAAAATACGTAATGCTCGTAAATGCTTGACAAATTATTAAAATAATTTATAATTACACTATATGATAAAAGTCAGTTATTACTTTGATAATCAGACTATTGTTAAAAATGTTCCCGACGAGGAGCAGCGATTTGTGCTCTTACACCTTAGATCAGAGGAAGAGGTTCCAAGGACAAAATTAAATCTCTGTTTTGTGCTGGATAAAAGTGGATCCATGGATGGAGAACCCATAGAAAATCTTAAGAGGGCAGTTAAGGATGTGGTGGACCTGATGGAAGAAGAGGATAGAGTTAGTGTGATCCTTTTTGACAGTGAAGCAAGGGTATTGATATCCAATAGTCCTTTGGATAGGAAAAAGGAGATTAAAAATAGGATTGAAGAAATAGATGCTCTTGGCGGGACATGTATAGATGAGGGATTGGAGAAGGGGATAGAGCAGATTGAGGTTTTTAAGGAAAAGGAGTATGTAAATTGGTTGATTCTTCTCACAGATGGGAAGAATGAGCATGGAGATGATGAAAAATGTCTATATCTGGCTAAGGAAGCAAGGAAGAGGAGTATTTCTATAACTGCATTGGGTCTCGGAAAATATTGGGACCCCACTCTTCTTGAAAAAATTGCAGACCTTTCTGCGGGCAGAATGTTTTATTTAGAGAATCCTGAGGATTTGAGGGAAAGATTTAAGAAAGAACTTCAAATGCTTAAAAATATTGCTTTTAAAGACCTCATCCTCAAGGTGAAACTTACCCCCATAGCAAGATTTTCAGAGTTAAATCCAGGCTTTATAGTTACTCCGCAAATACAACGTGTTGAGCCTCTCTGGAATGGAGAAGAATGGGAGTTTGAAATTGGTAATATGTCCAGAAACAGTGAAAAACTCATTCTACTTCACATGTTTCTTAAAGCACCCCCTCATCCCTATATAAATAAAGTGGCAGAAATGACTCTTCAATATAAAGACCTGAACGGAAAAATATCAAATACTAAATCCCATACATTGATTATTGAAGCCACGGAGCTGTACTCCCCACAAATAAATCAAGAAGTCAGAGAGGTTATCGACCGAGTAAGTGTTTATCTCCAGCAGCAGATAGTAGAATCGCTTCTTGAAGAAAATAAACCCAACGAGGCACTTACAGTTTTGCAGACCATGGAACACACTGTCATGAAACTGGAAGATGAAGATCTAAAGGGTCTGATAGAAGAAAATATAGAAAAGATAAAAGAGGAAGGAACTGTCTCTGAGGACCTGAGATTGAAGACCAAAGTCCAGACAAAGATGGTGATGGAAGAATGAGGTGTCCTGTTTGTGGATACGAAAACAGAGAAGGTGTAGTATTCTGTGAAAGATGTTTGGCTTCCATGGATATTTTTTCTCAGGAATTACCAAGTTTTGAGGAGGGGGTTTTTTGTGCTTTTGGCCACTGGAATCCCCCTGATGCAAAGTTTTGTAGTGTATGTGGTGCTCCTTTAGAAGAAGCCATAGAACAAATTCCCAGCAAATACAAACTTTTCCACAAGGAAAGCAACAAAACTATTCCTTTGCCCGATAAAGAAGAGGATATATTGAGATTTGTAATAGGGCGTAAAAGTGCCAACTCAAATCCTGATATTGATCTCACAGATTTTCCCAATTCACATACTGTATCGCGTTTACATGCTGCTCTTGTTATAAATAAAATAACCGGTGAGATTACACTTGAAGACTTGGAAAGTACAAACGGAACTTATGTAAACGGTAGAAGATTGCAACCTCACAAGCCAAAAACCTTAAAAAATGGGGACAAAGTAAGTTTTAGCAAAAAACTGGATTTTATTTTTCTTATAGAAGATTATGGAGAGGATTCTTAGATGCCCTAGATGTAACACATTAAGCCCCCCCGATTCCAAATTTTGTGTACGTTGTGGGTTTGATCTTGATACTTTTTTTTGTAAAAAATGTGGAAATGTTGTTCGCATAAGTGAGGAAAAATGTCCATACTGTGGAGCAGAAATAAAAATGAGATACGTGATACCTCCTCAACCCGAGGCTCCTTCAATAAAGGACAAAAAATATAAACTCATCACTGATAGCCCTAAAATTATTGTCGAAGAGGTGAATCCTAACCTTACTCGCATTCTTAGTGAGGATGATGTATCCAGATTTTATATGAATTATCTCGTGCTTTATGATACAGTAGAAACTGAAAATGGAATATTACCTGTATTGAAAATACAGGAAGGGCTTATGTCATTAGATGAGTTATGGAGCAAGTTAGATGACGTTAAAAAGCTCGAGTTTCTGAGGGATCTGTTCAGTACTCTTAAGAAAGGTAAAGTTTATGTATACAATAATTTTGATGAGTTTTATGTTTCTGAGAACCTCAAGCCTTACATTTCTCTCAGGGCAGAGCCATCTGCCTTCTTTGAAGCCCCTATTGATTGGGCAAAGGAATTGATCGCCCATCTTAAAGGGGCTACCGAGTCTCTCTGGGAGAGAGAAAAAGCCAGAATAATTAAAGAAGCACAGACCCTTGAGGAGATAATTAATTGGCTTAAAGAACTCCGGAATCGTCACAGGGAGATACAGGTGAAATATTTTGGTATGTCTGATAAGGGGCCTCTGAGGAGTATCAATGAAGATTCTTTTTTAATCACTACATACAATTCTCTTAAGTCTTTTAAGGATTCAAAACTGAATATTTTTAAAGGTCTTTTTGTCTTGAGTGATGGTCTTGGAGGACATGAAAAGGGTGATATTGCATCAAAATTGATAATTGATTTAATTGAAAGAGAACTCTTAAAGCATATGATATCGGAAAATCATATAAATTTAGAGGAAATTGAAAAAACAGTGTATGTGGTCAACAATATAGTCTACGCAAGGAATACCGAAAGGAAAGAAGTAAGGGAAAAAATGGGAGGTACGGTGGCTGGAGTTCTTATTGTCAACGATGAAATAGCATGGTTTAATGTAGGAGATTCTCCTATTTATATGATAAGGGGATCCGAGATAAAGGAAATTTCTCACAGAGATGTATCGCAGAGAATAGCCAAAGCGGTGAGCCAGGCTGTTGGTATCAGACCTTCCAGTAGTATAGATATACACAAAGGGCTTATAGACCAAAGTGGACAGGAATTTTATCTCCTCATAGCATCCGATGGGTTGGCCGATGTAGTCCAGGAAGAAGAGATTCTTCAGGTTGTGGTCTCGGAAGGTTCTGTTGAGAGTAAAGTAAACAGATTACTGCAGATGGCCTTGGGGAGAAAAACAAGGGACAATGTGACGGCACTACTTCTTGAAGTGAAAAAGACAGAGTTAATAGGAGAACCTGAAAAATGAAAAAGTGTCCAGAATGTGGCAGAGAAAACTCAGATAATGCGAAATATTGTTCTTTCTGCGGGCATGAATTTAAAGAAATAGTCTGCAAAATTTGTGGAAATTCCAATCCTCCTTTTGAGAAATTCTGTAAGAAGTGCGGAAATCCTCTTCAAGAAGGTCCTATAGTAATTTCAAAGAGATATAAACTCCTTAAAATGATAGGGTTTGGAGGGTTTGGGAAAACATATCTGGCAGAGGACCTTCAGCTGTTTGGGAAGAAAGTGGTGCTTAAAGAGTTTAAAGGACATGCAGCAAAGGACAGGGATTTCTTCAAGAAAGAAGGGATGATATTAGCAAAATTGAATCATCCTCTAATTCCTAAGATACACGGATTTTTTAAAGACAGCGAGGGGAGCACTTACCTGGTTCAGGATTATGCTGAAGGAAAAAATTTGAGGCAGATTTTATTGGAAAAACACAAACTTCCCGAACGAGAGGTAATAAAAGTTGTGAAAAGTGTCCTTGATATACTATCTTATCTTGAAAAGCTCGCCCCCCCATTAATTCATAGAGATATAAAACCAGAAAATATTATACTTGGTGAAAATGATAGAATTTTTCTGGTGGACTTTGGAGCGGTTAAGGAGTACATGCCCTCTTCGTCTGAAAAAGAGATTGTTATATACACCACGGGATATGCTGCGCCTGAGCAAAAGGCGGGAAATACCCATATTACCAGTGATTTATATTCGCTTGGTGTTGTTGCAATAGAGTTGATTACAGGGCTACCTCCTAAGAAGTTCAGGAATGAAGAAACAGGAAAAATAGATTATTCAGTCCTCTCAGATGCTACCCCGGAGTTTAAAGAATTTGTGGTAAAATTGACTGCTCAAAAACCGTCTTTAAGATTCAAAAACGCGGACGAAGCTCTGAAATTTGTAGAAATTCTTGAGAAGATGCAAACTCTGAGGGAAGTTGCCATAGATCCAATAAAGGGTTCTATTAGAGATAAAGAAGTAAAGAAGATCATACAGATGGGGGAAAAGCTGGGTATTTCCAAAGAATTTTTGAAAAAGATGATAGATGAAGAAATTAAAAGAAGAAAACATCGGGAGTATGCAAAATCATCCTCTTCCACCAGCAAGGCTTCCACACTTAGAACCAGGCTTACTAAGTTGTCGTCCCTGCAAGTCGGTGCCAATATCAAACTTGTAGGAAGACTTAAGGCTCACCCCTTGGCGGTGCAGAAGGCCATATTTTCTCCAAAGGGTGATTATATGATTACTGCGGGAAAAGATGGTATTATGAAAATTTTTGATACCAGAGAATGGAAAAGATTAATTGCTATTAGAGGTGTTCCTGATGATGATTTGATTACAGACCTCCACGTATCCCCAAATTCCAAGCTTATAGGTATATCAACAAGAGAGGGACTCTTAAAATTCTGGCAAATGGATACATGGGTACTTGCTAAATCAATAGCTGCCCATACGGAGGAAATTGAAGATTTTGTATTTTCCAGAGATTCAAAGCTTGCCATTTCAGGTGGGGCTGACAATCTCATCTTTGTCTGGAATATTGATACCTGGAAAAAAGTTACATCACTGAGGGAACATACGGCCTGGGTACTCTCACTGGACTATTCTCCCCATGGCGATGTAATGGTCACAGGGGGAATGGATTCAGAGGTTATAGTATGGGATACCAAGAACTGGTCCATACTAAAGAAATTCAAGGCTCATGAGGGATGGGTTAGATTTGTGAAATTTTCATCTTCAGGTAAATTTCTTTTTTCCCTTGGGACTGATAAGTTCTTAAATATATGGAGTTTTCCAGATTTTGGAACAAGGGCCAAAATTAAAATTGAAGCAAAGGGAGATTTCACAGGGATGGATATATGCCCTGATGAGGAAGAAGTTTATATTACAGCAGGAGATCATTTGTATATTTATAATATCCACAGGGGTGAAAAGGTCGGGGAAATGGACCTTCAAGCAAAGGCGACAGGTATAACCTTTTTCCCTAAACGTTACTATTTCATAACATCGGACAATGAGGGCTTTGTTAAGCTCTGGAAAAAGATTATTTCTTGAGATCTTTATAAATTACCCTTTTTTGTCGCATCCTTTCAGCATTTATTATTGAAAGAATTCTATTTGCTGCTTTTTTCACATTGTCATTTATTACCCAGTATTCATATTCGTAAGCCCATCGTAATTCTGACTCTGCAAGCGCAAGTCTCAATTTCAACTTTTCCTCGTCTTCGGCTCCCCGGGAAATTAATCTCTTTTTAAGTTCATCAAGATCCGGCGGTAAGAGGAATATCGAAACTAAATCATCCTTAAATTCTCTTTCTAAGCTGCGCTTTCCCTGGACATCCAGATCCATAATTACATCCATTCCCCGGGAAAGAGCATCCATGACCGGCTTTCTGGGTGTCCCATAATATTCACCATAGACTTCAGCCCATTCAAGGAGTTCTCCCTGTTCTATCCATCTTTTGAAATCCTCTCGCGATACAAAAATGTAATCTCTGCCATCCACTTCTCCCGGCCTTTTTGTTCTGGAGGTCGCTGATACAGAGTAAAATAAACTATTATCGAGTGTCTTTAAATAATTTAGCACAGTTGTCTTTCCTGTGCCAGAAGGTGCTGATACCACAATAACAAAAGGGTTATGCTTCATTCTATATTCCTCACCTGTTCCTTTAATTGTTCAACAATATTTTTTAATTTAATCGTCTTTTTGATTATTTTTATAGAAGTACTTTTTTGAGAGATGGTGGTGAGCTCCCTTTGCATCTCCTGAATAATAAATTCCAGTTCTCTGCCCTTGGCTCTTTTTTTGCTTCTCAACACTCTTTTAAAATAGCCAAGATGAGAGCGAAATCTGTCCACCTCTTCTGTAATATCCATTTTTGCCAAGAGGGTGCTTATTTCATCCTCCAGTGCCCCGGTCTCTACCAGCCTTTTCAATCTCTCATCTTTTTCGCTTTCCTTTAAGTCTCTTATAGACTGTATCTCTCTTTCCAGTAAATCCAGTTTTTTTAAAAATATCTTTTCAATTTTTAACCCTTCATTTTCTCTGGATTTAGATAAACTCAGGGCAGCTTTTTCAATAGAATCCAGGAATTTTTTTCTGAATTGCTGAGAGTCAAGCTCTTCAAAGAGTTTAAATTGGGAAAGTTTAAGGATTGTCCCGAGGTCAAGTGAAAGAGATATCTTTCTAAATTCTAAATTTTTTTCAAGGTAATCCACGATATTCTTTACCGTATCCAGTTTAAATTCTTTGTATCTACTTTCTCCATGTATTTTGTATTTAACTCTAACTGTGATTCTACCCCTTTTGAAATATTTTTCGAGGATTTTTTTCACATTTATCTGATATTTTTCAGGGAGATCTGACATGGAGAATATGACATCAAGAAACCTGCTGTTGAGGGAGGTTAACTCTATTGTAAAAGTAAATTCCCGGAATTTAAAGCTTGCTTCACCGTATCCTGTCATACTATAAAGCATTATTCCACCGTCACACTTTTTGCAAGATTTCTTGGTTTATCAACATCGCATCCTCTCAATACAGCAATATGATAGGCAAGAAGTTGTAATGGAATTATAGAAACCAAAGGTGTTAGTTTCTCACTTATTTCGGGAATATAAAAAATGATATCACTAAATTCTGCCATTTTTTTGTCATTTTCTGTGGCGATAGATATAATCTTTCCACCTCTTGACCTGACTTCAATCAAGTTGTTCAGGGCTTTTTCGTATACCGAGGTCTTAGGATTAATAAATACTACCGGGAGCTCCGGATCAATAAGAGCTATGGGTCCATGCTTCATTTCACCGGCTGCATATCCCATAGCATGGATGTAAGAGATTTCTTTGAGTTTCAAAGCTCCCTCAAGTGCAGTTGGAAAGTTGATGCCTCTGCCTAAAAAGAGGAAATTGCTGGCTTCTTTGTATTCCTGTCCGACCTTTTTTATCTCAGGTTCCAGTTTTAAAACTTTGCGTATTATATCTGGTAGTCGTTGGAGTTCCTCCCTTTCCTTTCTGAAATCTTCGTCGCTAAGATACCCCTTTAGTGAGGCCACTTCCAGGGAAAGTAAGAGAAGTATTAAAATCTGTGCAGTATAAGCTTTGGTTGATGCCACCCCAATCTCAGGACCTGCATTGATGTAAATTACATAATCAGATTCTCTCGCTATTGAGCTTTCCTTGACATTCACAATGGAAAGGACTTCAAGGCCATTTTCTTTGGCCAACCTGAGGCCCGCGAGAGTATCAGCAGTTTCTCCTGATTGGCTTATTGCTATGATCAATGTATCTTTTGATAATACAGGTTCTCTGTATCTGAATTCAGAGGAATAATCCACATCTGTTTGAATTTTTGCTATCTTCTCGAGGAGATATTTCCCTACAAGCCCTGCATGAAGGGAAGTGCCGGATGCCTGTATAAAGATCCTTTCTTTTGTTAAAAGCAGTCTTCTAAGGTTGAAATCCTTTAGCAGTGTGAACTCATCTCCTCGTATATAGGCTTTAAGATTTCTTTCCAGGACTTCTGGTTGCTCATGGATCTCTTTGAGCATAAAATGGGGATAACCCCCCTTGCTTATCATGTCTACTGTCCATTCTATTCTCCTGGGTGATTTTTCTATTGGGTTCCCTTCAAAATCAACAATTTTGTGAGAATCTTTTGTTATTATCACAATTTCGCCGTTTTCAAGGGGAATTACATCTTTCGTATGGGAGAGAATAGCAGGAATATCAGAGGATAGAAGCATCTCACCTTTACCTATACCGACAATAAGTGGACTCTCCATTCTCACTCCTATAAGTTTGTCAGGTTCCAGCGAAGACACAACTACAAGAGCGAATGAGCCCTTTAATCTTTTTACTGTCTTAAGAATAGCATCTATGAGAGATCCTGAATAATATTCCTCTATAAGATGGGGAATAACTTCACTGTCTGTCTCTGAAAGGAATTTGTGGCCTTTCCCTTCCAGCTCTTCTCTGAGTTCTTTAAAATTTTCAATGATACCATTATGGGCAACCGCTATCTGATTTTTGCAGTCAGTATGAGGATGAGCGTTAATATCGTTTACTTTACCATGGGTAGCCCATCTGGTATGCCCTACACCCACATGACCGTTAAATATTAATCCATTTACAAGAGAGTAAAGGTCTTTGATGCGCCCTGCCTTCTTTCGAACCACAAGCCTTCCATTATGAATAGCTGCAAGTCCTGCTGAGTCATAGCCTCGATATTCCAGCTTCTCAAGACCTACCAGGATTACTGAGTCTACATCTTTACTTCCTATGTAACCGACTATTCCACACATAAGTTTTAGTGCCGGAGGAGGGAGTCGAACCCTCACGGAGTTGCCTCCAGCGGATTTTGAATCCGCCGCGTCTTCCAATTCCGCCACTCCGGCAGTGGAAAAATTATATGCAATATGCTAATTGAAATCAAATAATAGGGCGCTAATTGCCTCACGAGAAAATCTATATTTCATATTTTACCCCTTATCTTGCTTCAGACAAAGGAGGGTAATGCATTTCGTGTAGATTTTTAAATGAAGCAACGATACCCATTTCGTATAGATTTTTAATGAGGCAATTCGGTTTATTGAAATTCAC
>Ga0190329_1000600_pt1 | contig 10314 bp, 15 predicted proteins | sample 48720423_MG_FD_161655 | JGI IMG/M metagenome (GOLD analysis project Ga0190329, IMG submission 161655) | Hydrothermal vent sediment bacterial communities from Southern Trench, Guaymas Basin, Mexico - 4872-04-2-3_MG | ecosystem: Environmental > Aquatic > Marine > Hydrothermal vents > Sediment ... | reverse complement strand
AACCTAACAAGAGAGCTGCATTGTTGACGAATCCAATTATGGTAGACGGAATCATGCTTTTTCCTCAAGTTTCAGTATACTATTCAATTTTTCCATCAAATGAAAAATTCAATCAGTGCTTTTTTTTAGCTCAACTGTCTATTTTTCCTGCCAGACAGGGGTTCGTCTTTCAAAAAATGCGGTGACACCTTCTTTTGCGTCATCTGTAGTGCACAGGCGGGCAAAGGCCTCGTTCATATAGGCAAACTGCTCGTCATAACTCATATCTTCGGAATGATAAAACCCGGTTTTCGCAATCTGAACGGCTATGGGGCTTTTTTGTGCCAGTTCTTCTGCCCATTGAAGGGCCTGGGAGGCAAGCTCATCGTTGGGAACAATTTTATTTATCAATCCAAGAGAGAGTGCTTCGGGCATTTTTATCAGATTCCCGTAAAGTAAAAGTTCCAATGCTTTTTTCCGGCCGACACATCTGGAAACAGGGATGATGGGGCCAATGCAGTTGAGTCCGACGTTGATGGCGGTCAGGCCCATGCGTGCAGTATCTGCGGCAATGACCAGATCTGCTGCTGCGATTAATCCCATGCCGTTTGCCGCAGCAACACCATGTAGCTGTGCAATGACAGGTTTTTTCAGTTTTGAAATGGTCACAAGGGGACGTTCCATTTTCTCTATCCATTCGCGATATTCAATGGCTGTTTTTCCGGCAAGTTCATTTACATCAATTCCGGCACAAAACGCCTTGCCTGATCCTTTTAAAAGAATGACCCTGACCGATGAGTCTGAATCCAGCTCAATGAGTGCCTGATTCAGATCGGTAGCCATCTGGCTGCTAAAGGTATTCATACTTTCAGGGCGGTTTAAGGTAAGTGTTGCAACATGATTTTCATTTGTTTCAATAATTACTTTTTCAAATTTCATAATGGTTTGTCCTTTTTTCCATAAGTATTCGTCATATTTTTTTTAACGTAGCAGTTATACAGGGGAATGAAAAGATCTGAAAATATTATTTTATTTTATTTTTATTTGGTTTCTGAGATCAGTATAGTTTTTCAAGTTTTTCAGGGTATTCGCGGGCAAGGTCAACATAAAGCTGTTTTCCATATGTCCAGAAATCTTTATGTTTTTGTTTGACATTTCCAATGATTTTAAACGGGACGCCACCAGTGATTTTTCCATCAGGAATGATGGTGTTCTGGGGAACGACACAGCCTTCAGCTATAATAGACCATGACCCAATGACAACATCAAACCCAATAACAGAGCCAATTCCGATGACGGCATGGTCTTTGATTTGCCTGCCGTGGATAATGGCCCCGTGACCGACGGTAACACTTTCTTCAAGTATGAGGATACCATTGGGCCTGATATGGAGAATCGCATTCTCTTCTATGGCGGTTCCGGTTCCAATGATGATTTTACCATAATCTCCCCGGATAATGGCACCATGGCCGATATAGCAATCGTCTTTTATGGTTACATCACCAATGACCCTGGCAGAATCGCTGATATAGGAACTTTCCCCAATTTGAGGGATTCTATCACCATATCGGTAAACCGCCATACTATTATCCTTTTTTAGTCATATAATTACTCAAAGCTTCCTGGACAGTTTGGGCGGCAAGGCTAGCACAATGCAAGTCCTTTTCAGGGAGTTTTCCGATAGTATTTAATACGGTTTCTTGTGTAATATTGGTAAGTTCATCAGGATCTTTGCCCAGAGTCAGTTCTGCTGCAAAAGAGCCTGCAATAGCACTTGAAGCACACCCGTTGGTAAAATAGGAGGCATCAGAAATCCGGTTATTTTTAAATTTTAAATAGATTTCCATGGTGTCACCGCATTCCCCTGTCACGCTTGCATGACCATCCGGATTTTCCATTTTTCCATTAAATTTTGGATTGCGCCATCGTTGAAATCCTTTTTCACCAAGTTCCTTCTTTGCATCTTCAAATATTTCGTTTTGAAGGTTATCTAAAAATTTATCCAGGTTGTCCATGATTAAAAGCTCTTCCCACAACAACTTCCCGGGCCAGCACAACCTTCAGCCTGGCCGGGGGAAGATCCGCAGCATGCTGTGTCTCCAAGACCGGGCATGCTATTTTTGGCAGGCCCTGACATTGACGAATGGGCGGATATCTGCTTTGTCATGTTTGTACTGCCACATGATTTGCACGCAGGCTCATCCTGTTTTCCGATAATGAGGATTTCGTTTGGTTCACCGCAGTCCTCACATTTAAACTCATAAAGGGGCATTTATTTCTCCTTAATTATGAAAGAATGATTATAAGAAAAATACCCTGGCGCGTGAACGGGCAGTTATACGACAGGGTGCTTTTTATTCATACTTTAATAGTTTACCAGTGACCGTCTTTGTTGGCATTGTCGGCATAGACAACATTGCCCTGTTTAAACTTCTGTACCACATCAATTATCCGACCACTTTGATCATTTGCCACTTTTACACCGGCAGCTTCCAGGGTTGAAAAGGCATTGGGTCCGCAGAATCCTGTCAGCAAAATCTCTGCTTCCTTCTCACTGACCATTGCCGCAGCCTGAGTGCCGGCGCCTTTGAATGAATTTTTATTTTCATCATTATCAAATGCTTCAAATTCAAGTGTTTCCGTATCTATAATAAGGATATACGCAGCCCTTCCAAATCTTGGATCAACTTGGGAATCCAGCGTATTTCCCTGTGATGTAACCGCTATCTTCATTTTAGTGTTCTCCTTTACAACTTATTACATTTGTCCGCCGCCACCGCCGCAGACTTGATCATTTGTGATCTCTTGCAACTTGCCTGCAATAAGATCCTTTACCACAGGTTCTATTTCCGCCCGCTGGTCATCATGGTATACATCAATACCCACCTGTTTAAATCCCATCAAAGGCCGCATGCCAATACCGCCGACAACCAATGCGGTTACTCTGTTATCAGACAGGAGGTTGACCGGTACCATACAACCGCCCTGAGCATGTTCCTGGTTCTGGAGAATAGATACGTCTTTGATTTCACCGTCTTCCACGTCAATAAAAGTAAATACGTCACAATGTCCGAAATGTCCAGATCTTGTTCCGTCAAGTCCGCCCTGACCGTTTGAAGGGATTGCTATCCTTCCGTTTTTCATAATTTAATCACTCCTATAAATGTTGCATTATATTATTGGTCACAGGATTTTTAAATTCCGGCCGGGACAGAATATTGTCCCAAACCTGCCGCACTTCAATACTGGCCTGTGAATCTTCGTTGTATTCAAAAATAGTTTTTGCCTGGATCATGGATTCCGTAAAGGTCTGGTCAAATGAAATTTTACCCACAACGGCGATGTCACTCTCTCTGGCAAGTGTCTCAATTTTTTTTGTTTGATCCGGATTAAGATCATATTTATTGATGCAGACCATGGCGGGGATGTTAAAATGTCTGGAAAGTTGTCCGACTCTTTCCATGTCATGGATACCTGAAACCGTTGGTTCTGCAATGATCAGTAAGGCTGTTGCCTGGCCGATGGAGGCAATGACAGGGCATCCGATACCCGGAGGGCCGTCTGTTAGAATCAGATCAAGGTTTTTATCTTTTGCAATTTTTCTTGCTTCCTGTCGGACAAGGGCCACAAGCTTGCCTGAATTTTCCTGGGCAATGCCGAGCCTTGCATGGACCATGGGACCAAGTCTTGTCTCTGAAATATACCATTGTCCGCAAACAACTTCCGGAAAATCAATGGCCTGTTCCGGGCATAGATCAACGCAAACCCCGCACCCTTCGCATTCAATGGTATCAACTTCAAAGGTGTTTGTATCAGCATCAAATTTGACAGCATCAAATCTGCAAACCTCAAGACATCGACCGCACTGGGTGCATTCGTCAGGCTTGATCACTGCTTCATTACCACCTTTAAACTCCGATGAAAATTTAAAATCAGGTTTTAAAATCAGGTGAAGATCTGCCGCATCAACATCGGCATCACAAAACACCCTATTCTCAGCCAGTGAGGCAAAAGCTGCTGTAATGCTTGTTTTTCCTGTGCCGCCTTTTCCACTTAAAATAACCAGCTCTCTCATTTGTTTTGTCCTCCCTTTTCCACCAATTGCTCTATTTTCCTGAACAGGTCTTGAAATTTAACTTTATACTCAGGGAGCTTGTCCACAACCATTTGACCTTTGGAGTAAATGCGTGCAATTTTTTTGTCAAAAGGGATTTCCATGAGGATGGGCAGATGTTCTTTTTGGGCATAGTGTTTAACATCATCATTGCCCAGGCCTGCCCGGTTAATGACAAGTCCGTGGGGTATGTCAAGAATCCTCACGGTTTCAACGGCAAGCTTCAGATCATGAAGGCCAAAAGGGGTGGGTTCGGTTACCAGAAGGATAAAATCGGCGTTATTCATTGCTGCAATGACCGGGCATGAGGTTCCGGGAGGGGCATCAATAATGGTGACACGGTTTGGATCAGTATAGGACCTTACTTTTTTAATAATAGGGGGCGCCATGACCTGTCCAACTTCTAATCGACCATGAATAAAAGAGATACCCCTTGCTGTCCCATGTTCAATTTCACCCAGGGACCGTTCTTTTTCAATGACGGCATTTTCAGGACAGACCTCAAAGCAGCCGCCACATGAATGGCAGAGATTCTCAAAGGTGAGGACATCTTTTTTTAAAACAGCAATGGCACCATATCTGCAAATGTCCATGCATTTTTTACAAAAGGTACATTTTTCAAGATCAATTTTTGGTACAGGGGCAATAACCTGTTCTTTTTTGTCTATTACCGGATTTATAAAAAGATGTGAGTTGGGTTCTTCAACATCACAGTCTAAAAGTTGTACCTCCTGATCAATAGAGAGTGCAAGGTTGGTAGAGATAGTTGTTTTTCCGGTGCCTCCCTTACCGCTTGCAATACTGATTATCATCAGATCCGTTCTCCTTTGGGGTTACTTGTTTTGCCGGCAATCCGGGCAATGCGGTTTATGTGATCCAAGAGATCCCGGGCCTGTTTTTTACCCGGTACCACTGGAAACTGCATCAGGACGCCCAGACCTTCATAGGTTTCATGAAAATCCTCATGAGACAATGCGCTTAAAACCACACTATCCATCATGGCATTTTTAAACAGGACTTTTTCGATAAGGTCTCTCCCTGTTGTATCCGGCAGATGTTCCTCAGTGATGAACAGGTTAAACTCTTTTTCGGAAAGCAGTGAAAGAGCATTCTGTGCCGAATCTGTCCAATCAGTGGTTATTTTAATATCCGAAAATGCCGTTTCAAGTTCTTTAAAAACGGTTCTTTCCCGGCCTACCAGCAGTACATGAATCATATATGTTTTTTCTCCTTTAAATTTATTTGTTCATTTTGCGATCTGCAAGCCATGTGCCATGATGAATAATAAAACAAATTTTGATTGATAAAGTAATAATTTAAGCATGTTATATTATTAATCAAAGGGGTTGATGTTTGAAGAATAAGGATATGGTCGCGATTACGCGACCATATGAATCGTTTTCCATTTCACGCTTTTCCAGATGTTAAATCAGCCAGAGCCAGGTATAGTGCGCCAACTGCAAGCTCAGCACAATGGAAATGATCTTCGGGAAGTGTTTCTAAAAAATCGTTTATCTGATCGGGAGAAATAGTCCATGCTGTTTCAATGGATTTCCCTTTGACAAACCGCACAAGCGCGTTGCAGCAAGCTGTTGTATTCATGCAACCCTGGACACAAAAAGAGGCAAATTTAATAATATTATCTTTGCGGGTTAAGAAAAATTCCACTGTATCTCCACAGTCTCCTGTTCTTTTTCCATATCCGTCAGGATTGGTAACTCTTTCAATCCAGTCTGTTCTTAATGCCATCTCTATATATGTTAAAGAATGGTCTTGTAAAAAATCTGTAGTATTGTGATACATTATTGTTCAGTCCCTTAAAAAAAATATAAACAAACAAAGCAAAGACTATGCCAAAACAGAGGCAAGAGACTCGATAGATAATAATTTAATCATTTTAACGGGTTAGGAAATAAGAGGGATTTGAAAACAGATATTGACGTATAAAATATCGCAAAAAAGCGACACTTCTTGTTGCGGATTATATCTTGACATCTTTATTATTATAGGATTTAAAGTATTCATCATGTATAAAAGAAAAGAGGAGCCAATGAAATTTTTGAGGAGTATGTTTCTTATTTTTTTTGCGATCTGTATTTTTACGCCAACACATCATGCCGATGCTTCGCCTGTTCAGGAGCAGTTAAAAATTACCATTGATAAAATTATGGAAATATTAAAGGATCCGTCATTTAAGGGAGAAGAGCAGGCGGAGGAGAGAAGAGCATCCCTTCGCAAAGTGATCAAGGAAAGATTCAGTTTTGATAAAATGTCACAATTAAGCCTTGGCAGGCATTGGAGAGAAAGAAGTGATGAAGAAAAGAAAGTCTTTATTGATCTGTTTGGACAACTCCTTGAGGCAACCTATATTTCTAAAATAGAGGGCTATACCGATGAACAAGTGGTCTATGTAAAAGAGTTTGTTAAAAAAAAGAAAGCACAGGTAACTACGAAAATTGTTACGAAAACAATTGAAATTCCCATTGCTTACAGGATGTATAACGCCAAGGACAATTCCTGGATGATATATGACCTGGTGATTGAAGGCGTCAGCCTGGTGGGGAATTATCGTTCCCAGTTTGATAATATCCTTCAAAGAGATTCTTATGACAAACTGGTGGAACAGCTAAAAGAAAAAATTGAGAACGGATCATAACATCTTCACGGTTAGCTCAAAGCTTTTAAAAATCAGTAGTTCATTTTATCAGGGATAACTCCCCGGACACCACCCCTGGGATTTGGTGTATCTTTTTTTCTTCGCGGGATGAGGTGGATGTGGGTATGAAATACGGTCTGGCCTGCGGTTTCACCGCAATTTACACCGATATTGAAACCTTTAACCAGCGGATCATTTTCAAGAATTCTGTCTTTCAGCGTTTCAATTAATTTATGGGCATCGCAGCGTTCCTGGGCGGTCATTTCAAAATAATCAAGGCAGTGCCGCTTTGGGATGATGATCATGTGGTTTAAGCTGACAGGCGAACTGTCCCTGATGGCATAAACTGTTTTGTTTTCAGCGATGACAATTGAATTTTTTATTTTACAAAACGGACAAAGGCCTGTTGATTTCGGAGTGTTTTCCCGAAAAATATCAGAATTTTTCATCGTCAAACCATAGCATAAAGACAAATTCAATAAAAGGGTTTAAATATTCATTAATGTGGTATACAATTTGTGACAAATTTACGAAAAAGAAATATTATTAAAAACTGCTAGCAGGAGGGAAGAAAACATGAAATTTGGATCGGTCGATGAAATATTAAGTTTTGCCATTGACAGGGAAAAAGAAGCTGTTGATTTTTATTCATCTTTAGCCAAAGAAGCAACCCGGACATCACTTAAAGAAACCTTTGAGAGATTTGCAAAAGAAGAGGGAAATCATGTTGCTCTTCTTTCAGATATTGCAGGCAATAAAGAAAAAATTGATTCTTATGAGCTTAAGAAAATTACAGATCTTAAAATTAGTGATTACATGGTAGAAGCAGAGTATGAAGAGGGAATGCCCATGCCTGAAATCCTTAAACTTGCCATGAAAAAAGAAGAAATTGCGGTTAAGCTTTACTCCACACTTGCAGACGAGACAGATAATGAAGATGCGAAAAAAGTGTTTATGATCCTTGTTCAGGAAGAATCAAAACATAAATTTTCTTTAGAATCAATGTATGATGATTATCTGGCTGATCAGGATAATTAATTTTCGTTAGCAAAAGAGGGGTAGTGGGGCAGTGCTTATGGCTAAGGCATTGAAGCGGCGCAGACTATGTTAAAAATAATCTCCTGGAATGTAAATGGATTGCGGGCAGTGATGAAAAAAGAGTTTACCAATATCATTCATGACCTTGATCCCGATATTCTCCTGCTTCAGGAAACAAAACTTCAGGAAGACCAGCGGACCGATGAAATGATCTGTTTGCACTCCTATGAATCGTTCTGGTCCTATTCAACCATAAAAAAAGGATACAGCGGCGTTGCAGCCTATTCAAAAGTAAAACCTGAAAAAGTGATCACATCATTTTTAAAACCTGAATTTGATAATGAAGGGCGGGTCATTCAACTGGATTATAATGATTTTATTTTATTTAATATTTATTTTCCCAATGGCCAGATGAGTGATGAACGGCTTCAGTATAAACTTGATTTTTATGACTGGTTTTTAACCTATGCAAATAAATTGAAAGACCAGGGAAAAAGCCTGATTGTTACAGGGGATTTTAATACGGCTCACAATGAAATTGATTTGAAAAATCCAAAGCCCAATTCCAAAAGATCCGGGTTTTTAAGAATTGAAAGGGATGTTCTGGACCGGATGGTTGACATGGGGTATGTGGATACGTTCAGACATTTTCATCCGGAACAACTCAAGTACTCCTGGTGGTCATACCGGTTTAATGCAAGGAAAAACAATGCCGGTTGGCGGATTGACTATTTTTTTGTGACAAAGGATCTTATCAATAAAGGCATTGTCAAACAAGCCTTTATTGATAATGATGTGTTTGGATCAGATCATTGCCCGGTCGGTGTGATGGTCGATATCTAATATAATTTTCAGCTCATGATTGAATTGAATGATATCTTCCATGGAAATTACTTTTGATTTGAATGATTAATCTTTAAATACCAGTTTACCGCCAATATGTCCTGCAATGCCGACGGCAATCAGCATAATAATATTTATGAGAATAAATACCCAAGCTTTGGGCGATGATATAATTTTGGGGTCTATCAGGTACCAGACAAGACTTATTGCACATGAAACTGTGGTCAGTGCGACCGCCATGATTTTTAATTTAAAAATTACTGTCAAGGCAGCAGTATATTTTTTCTTCCATTCAAGAACACCAGTGAAAATCACAAAAGGAAGGATACCAACAACAAAGATCATATTAATGAAAGCCACTCTGGAAAAAAGGTCATAGTCAAACATCCAGGCCATCAGCCAGAGGATGACTGCTACAGGCAATACCCCGTTAGGCATATGCACGGAAATCGGGTGGGCATGGTGCTTAACCAATAAGGATTTTATTTTTTCAAAACCCGTTTCTTTAATGACAGAGGCTGGTGCCCGGCCTTCATTCTTTTTAGAACCGCTCGGTTCGGGTTTTGCGGCACTCCTTTTTATTTTAACGGTCATCAATATCTGTAAACGCACATTCATCAGGCCCGCAATAATTACCGACATATTCTGCTCCCGGCCGGTAAAGGGAGGGCTTCGGGGCGGCTATGGCAAATTGTTCTTCAATCACGTGAGCTGCCCATCCACTGACCCTTGAAACGGCAAAAATAGGTGAAAAAAGATCTGTGGCAATGCCCATGGCATAGAAAAGGGATGCACTGTAAAAATCAACATTACAAAAGATTTCTCTTTGTTTTATTGTTTTAAAAGCGGCTTTTCCTTTTTTTTCAAGTTCCCTTGAAAGTTCATACCATAAGGGTTGTCTGGCAATCTGTCCCATTCTTCTGCTCATGGGGGAAAGGATGATGGCCCTGGGGTCATCTGTCTGGTAAACCGCATGGCCAAGTCCCATGATGAGCCCGCCTGAGCTTAATATATTATTAACATACGCATCAATTTTATCGATAGAGCCGATTTCTTTTAACATTTTCATGACCTTGACATTGGCACCGCCGTGAAGGGCACCTGAAAGCGAACCAATGGCTGCAGATATGGCGGCATATATATGGGCTCTGGTTGATGCCACCTGTCTTGCCGTGAATGTGGATGCATTAAAGGAGTGTTCTGCATGCAGGACAAGGCTTGTATCAAAAAAACGGGTCATTTCATCATCGGGCCTTTCATCGTTGAGCATATAAAGAAAATTTGCCGCGTGGCTCAAATCATTGTCGGGAAGAACGACTTCCCTTTTGTTCCTGATCCGGTCCCATGCAGCCGTAATGGTTGCTATTCCTGCAATAAGATTCTCAGCACTGAACAATACGGTTTCAATTTCCGGTTCTCCGATAGTTTGATCGGTTTGCATTAACAAAGGGGTCGTGATTTGCAGAACATCCATGGGGTTCATGTCTGAAGGAAGTGTTTTAAGAAAAGAAAAGATATTTTCAGGGATCTTTCTTTTTTGCTTCAAACTTTGTTGAAAATTTTCCAATTCCTGTTTTTTGGGGAGTCTTTCATACAATAAAAGAAAACAGACTTCTTCAAAACTTGCATTCTTGGCAAGATCTTCAATCAAAAATCCTCGATAGATCAGCTTGCCTTCTTTTCC
>Ga0190329_1000598_pt1 | contig 10374 bp, 6 predicted proteins | sample 48720423_MG_FD_161655 | JGI IMG/M metagenome (GOLD analysis project Ga0190329, IMG submission 161655) | Hydrothermal vent sediment bacterial communities from Southern Trench, Guaymas Basin, Mexico - 4872-04-2-3_MG | ecosystem: Environmental > Aquatic > Marine > Hydrothermal vents > Sediment ... | reverse complement strand
CTGTTCTATATTAAATTATAAAAATAGTAGCAAAACGAAAAAACAGATGTTTGAGCCTATTTGATCACATGCTTGTAATAATACCAAAGCCCCCTTATTATATCTCTAACTTCAATCATCGTGAACATTGGGCTTCTATTGATAAGCTTGGCAGTTTCTTCCCACGTGTGGGATTGAAGAACACGGTAAATGAGGAGATGTATTTGTCTTTCATCAAGGTATGGCTTCATCCACCCATCAAGGAAATAAAGCTTAACTATTGGCTTCACTGCATCTAGAACGGTGTCATAAGTCAAAACTTTGCCAACAAACATTTCAAGGCGCTTTTTCTGAACCTCTGTGATGTTCAATGGATAGTCAACACTCTCCCCAAAAGGAGTTTCAAACAACCACCTAGCTATTTCTGGTTCCAGATCTTTGTGTGTGTCACCTAACCACTCTGTAAGTCGTATCCTAAACTCATCATTGGCTTTTTTGACTATTTCTTGAGCTTTTTTACTTATTGGCTTTACCACTATAGCTGTGTATTCTCCGCTTACGGGATTTCTTGAAGGGCTTAAATGAACAGGGGCAAAACCATTCCTGATCCAGAATCTTATCAACTCTTCACTTGCTCCAAATCCGCTTCCTACCCAGTCAAAGTTCTCCTTATCAGCTTCATGTATTAGCAATTCAAGAGCTCTGCTTCCAAGCCCCATATCCATGGCATCTGGATGGGTTGCTATTCTCACAACTCTGTATCCTTTTAGTCGTGCAAACCCCTTCGCATAGTGGTGCTTCACCATCATGTCTGGTATTATGTTACCTCTTGGTTTGTATCCCTTGGCCATTTTATCTATGTCCCTCTTTGGAATTCCTCCCTCTTTAGCGATCTGTATTGCACATACTATTTTTCCGTTCTTCAAGCGAAGGACCCTTGCTTCGTGATGGGGAGCATCGGCCAAAAGTGCAACGTCACTTGGCCTATTTCTATAATGGGCGAGAACATAGATACCAACAAAGTGTCTCAAATCTCCTCTATCATTTTCAAACCAATCATCAAGGTCTGGCTTTTCAAAGTAGATCTCTTTCTTCCTAATAAGCTCATAGTCTTCTTCTGTAAGTTCTACTGGTTCTGCATCGAGGAGAAGAACATCAAAGAGCCATCTCTCAATGGGATCGTTGCTTTCATATCTGATTGGGACTGAGAGATGAATTTCTTTAAATTCTCTCTTGTTTCTCGCCTTCTTCAGAAACTTAACGGAGAACCCTCTCCCGGCTCCTTCATATCCGTGTATTGTTGATGAATAGATGACTTTTGGCTTATTTAGGTATTTATGGAGGATTGGAACATGGATTCCAGCGGCCTCGTCAATAACGTAAACATCGGCATTCATCTTGTATCCCTGAGTTGGAGAATAATACCTCAATCCGATACCCTTAGCGTATATTTCTTTTATAAGACCATTTTCCTCAATCACTTTTGGTTTATAGCCAAGTTTTTGGAGACTCTTTTTTGCAAAACGGAAAAGACTTTGAACATTTTCAAGTTCCGGGGCTGTCACTACTATTCTAACACGCTTCTTCTTAGATTTAACTGCCAATCCAATGGAGCCTATACCTACGCTGACACTTTTTCCCCTCCCTCTATCTGCAGTTAGGACAATCATACCGTCTCTTTCTATGAGGCTTTCGAGATTTTTAAGAACCTCAACTTGACCATTTGTGAGACAAAGCTCGTAAAGTTCTCTTGGAAACCTTATTTCTTCTGGTATTTCAATTTTCTCTCTTTCAGGAAGTTTTACTTGGCTCTTTCCTTCTTCTGGCCCTTTTAAGATTTTTTGTGTATCTGCATTTAGGATGTAGATTCCCTCTTGCTCTTCGAGCTTTCTGATTAGTCTTCTGTTAAAACGCTTTTTTACATCATCTATCGTATACGGAGGAGTAACGAGGCTTTTGTGAAAACCGGTCCACATCTTTTTCCATTTCTCAAGGGGGTTCGCAAGAACAAAAATTAATCCTCCTCCTCTCACAGTCTCAATTATTCTACCAAGGTCATTTGGAGAAAAATCGTAGCTGAGATCGAGAACAAGAAGATCGTAAGTTCTTCCCAGAATATCCCGAGTATGTTTGAAGGTTACAGAAGTTACATTTACGTTGTTCCCTGCCAGAATATCAAAGTGTTTTCTGAATTCTTCATATCTCATTCTCCCAAACGTCTCTGGTCCAAGGGCATCAGTGGCATATAACACTTCCATTTTATCTTCACTTTCATCTCTAAGCTTTTTTTTCACAAGTTCCCCCAGAATTGAAGAGATTATTTTAGCAGAGGCCCCTCCGAGAATTCCAGCCAATGTGGCCTTTTTCATTGTGTCGCTTGCAAGAACTATTATTCTCCTGTGGAACTCTTCAATAGATTCAGCAAGTGCTGTTTCCGTGAGCTTCAGAGTTGAGTCTTTAATACCCTCGCTCTTGGCGTACTCTCTCACTTCCTTGTCGAATCTCACTTTCACGGTCATTTTTCATCCCCAGAAATGAAAAAGTTGGAATGTTTAAAAACCTATACTCCATTAAGATACTAATTTAAACGCTAAACTTTTATACGAAAAGGCCCTAATTAGTATGGTGATCTTATGAAGAAGCTTGATGTAAAGGATTTGGCTAACTTTAAACTTGTGGGTGGACTTGATATATACAGGAAGAAAGTTGCATTTACAGTAAGTGAAATAAATGTGAAAAAGGATGAGTATTTTTCAAGAATTTATCTTTATGATGGAAGAAAAGCTGTGCAGTTTACCTCTGGGCCTAAAGACTCAAATCCTCGCTTTTCACCTGACGGAAAGTTAATAGCGTTCACTTCAAAACGAGAAAAAGAGAGCAAAGAGGCCGAACTTTATTTGATTCCCACCGCAGGAGGAGAAGCTAAACTCTTAACGAGATTCAAATTTGGAATAAACAACTATGAATTCTCCCCAGATGGCAAAACCCTTGCTGTGATTACTCAAGTAGAGCTTGAGAGGAAGAAAAAGGGAGAAGATGTGCACCTAATTAAGGAAGTTCCTTTTTGGTTTAATGGGATAGGGTGGGTTTATGGAAAGAGAGGCCACATTTATCTCGTTGATGTCGAAAGTGGAAAGAAGAGGAAACTCACTAGAGGAAATTTCAATGTTCAAACACTCAAGTGGAGCAGGGATGGAACCAGAATCTACTTTGTGGCACAAGAAGATAGAGAAAAACAACCAAGGATAAGCGATCTACTTGTAATCAATGTGAAAACTAAGAAAGTTGAAAAACTTACTGATTCTAAATGGCGTATCGGTGATTTTGTTCCTCTTGATGATGAAACATTTATTCTAAGAATGAGCACCCTTGAGAGAGGAGGAGCAACTAATACGCATATTTATCACTTTGATCCAAAAACTAAGAAAATAAAAAAGCTCACAGCAAAACTTGATCGCTCAGCGTATAATTCCCTCAACTGCGACGTTAGAGGGCCTTCAAGAAACCCACTCATTTACAAAGATGGGTGGATCTATTATATAGCCACCGACGGCCCAAGGGCAAACCTCTTCCGTGTCAATCTGAAAGGGAAGATAGAACGAGTTGTGAGAGGAGACAGGAGTGTAGAAACCTTTGGCATCGGCGATTACATAGCCTTTATTGCCCAAGATGCTACAACCCCAACGGAGCTCTATATTTTGAAAGACGGCAAAGAGAAGAAGGTTACAGCGTTTAATGATTGGATTGAGGAGTACAAACTCTCAGAACCAGAACATTTTAGGGTTAAAGTCTCTGATGGCATGGAAATTGATGCCTGGATAATGAAACCCGTTGGATTTAAGGAAGGAAAGAAGTACCCTGCTGTCCTTGAGATCCATGGAGGCCCTAAAACTGCCTATGGTTACTCATTCATGCATGAATTTCATGTTTTAGCTGCAAAGGGCTTTGTTGTGATATTCTCCAACCCAAGGGGAAGCGACGGCTATGGAGAGGATTTTGCCGATATAAGGGAACACTACGGCGAGAGGGACTACTTGGATTTGATGGAGGTTGTTGACGAAGCGATAAAGAGGTTTGACTTTATAGACTCGGAAAGGATTGGGGTAACTGGTGGTTCCTATGGTGGTTTCATGACGAACTGGATAGTTGGGCATACAAATAGGTTTAAGGCAGCTGTAACCCAGCGTTCGATATCTAACTGGACGAGCTTTTTTGGAACGACAGATATCGGCTACTTCTTCGCCCCAGATCAAATAGGTGGGGATCCTTGGAGCAACACCAAAGGCTATTGGGAAAAGAGCCCGCTGAAATATGCTCCAAACATCGAAACACCTCTTCTCATAATCCACTCAATGGAGGATTATCGTTGTTGGCTCCCAGAGGCGTTGCAATTCTTCACAGCTTTGAGGTATCTTGGCAAGGAAGTGCAACTTGCTTTATTTCCAGCTGAAAATCACGATCTCTCAAGAAAAGGAAAGCCAAAGCACAGGATGAAGAGACTTGAGCTTATAGTGAGCTGGATGGAGAAGTGGCTTAAGGATTAATAATTCCTAGCCCTTATACTTTTTAACCCCATTTTTGTGGACTTTTTCGAAGTAGCAAGAGAAAAGAAAAGGGGAATAAAGCCTCAAAGCGTGTAATCCAGAACTTTCTTAGCCTCTTCTATGTGCTCTGGATAGACATTCCTTATCTCCGGGTGAAGGGCCTTGATAATTCTTCCGACGAGCACAAAGAGAGTTCCCACTATTATAGGAAGCTCGTTGACCAACTCTTCTTCAAGTGGGACCTCCACAGAAATTTCCCTGAGGATAAACTTTCTAATAGGATCAATTTCAACCCCTTCACTTTCTATGACGGCCCTGAAAAGGTTCATAGAGTTTTTAAAGCCTTTTGTGAGTGGTAAATGTCTGAGTTTTATTGTCTCATTTCTTTCACTTATTGCATTTTCATAAGCAACTTCAAATAAATCAGTAAGCTTCTTTTCAATGATTTTCATCATTTCTTCAGCTCTTGGTTTTATAAGAGCTAGTTCACAGGTTTTTTCGAGAATTTTCTGGAGTTGGGGGAATGGTATTATCATTTCTCCCATCCATCCTCACCCCCACCTCCGCTTTCACTTCAGTATACATTTAGTTACAATAAGTATATAAATTTTTCTCAGACATTAAACAGGATTCATCATGTTAAGAGGAGCATATAGGAAAAAGGCCTTTCATAGATTTTGGCATCGTACACTCTTTTGCACTGCTTCCCAATAATGGATCTTTTATAAAGCTCATACACTCCATGACAAGAACTCTCAAGGTACTTCTTTGTTCTCTTGCACAATGCTTTAATCTTTCAAATGCAATTTTTGATGGTGGTGCAAATGAAATGCCTAGAAAAAGTTCACAGGTTTCCACCACGATATGGCCCCGAGTGGGGAAGTGGCGGGATATTTGGATTGAGATATCACAATGGTACTCTCTATTTTACTCTGGCATTTGAGGCCCAAGCGCACTTTATAAGAGAAGATTCGAAGAAAATCTATGAATTTGAGCTTGTGGGGGAAAAACCAACCTCTGGTGGAGACACATACAATGCAGTTGAGACTGTGGATGAGTTTATTTATTTTGGAGGCTGGGTGCACGCTCCTGCAGTTTATGAAGGAAAAAACGAAAAATCCACAATAAGTTTCGTGAACAAGTATTCTCACGTTCATAGTTATGATACAGAAAACGATGAGGTAAAGCTCCTCTGGAGAGATTCTATTCACCATAAAACTGACTGGGCTGGTGAGGTCAGCGACATAATCTACGATCCTTATGAAGACAAACTTCTTCTCGCTAGAGAGGACGGACATGCAAATCTAGGAATTTATGAGGTTGATAGAAAAAGTGGAGAAGCAAAATGTTTAAATGAAAGTCCAAGTCTTAAAGGTGCCCTCGTTCACGATATTATCTTTTTTGGGGTTGGTAAGAACTTTGAGTTGGGACTGCAAGAGCTACATGTTTTGGACCTGATAACTAGAAAATGGGAGCGTTTTTCAATTCCCAAGAGCGCTGTAGATGGCCATCCAATCATTAGGCCGGTTCTTGGGGACATAGAGAGTGCTTACAACAGAGTTTTTGCTTTTACTAGGGGTGGGGTTTTTGTAGGAAACCCCTTAAATGGTGAGGAGATGAAGTTCGCAAGGCTCTTTGATTTTTCAAACTTCTATGCGCCTATGAGAGTAAATGCTTTGCCGATAGGAGGAGGTCTACTTATAGCATACAATGCTCACCATGACGCGGTGTACAAACCCATAGATGAAAATACAAAGCTTATGGCAGAGGTTACAAACACCATAAACGCACCCAGCATTCTCCTTTATGTAACGCCGCCAATGGTAAAGATTGTCGGAGTATTTGGGGCCAGAATCACAAGTATTGAAAAGGCCTTTGGGAAAATACTCCTTGGAACTAACACCACTCCAAATACAGGGGCTCTTGAAGCAACACCATTTGATACGGGAAATAGGGACATAGTTATCCTCGATGAAAAGATACTCCAGGAAAGGCCGCCTTCAGTTACTTTTGCTTTAGAAATGGCCTCTCTTGCAAAAGTTGGACAGTTCTTTGGGGCGACAGTATTTGGAGGAATCCCTTTGAGTGGTTATAGAGAACCGAAGGTGATAATAAACGCTAGTAAGAACAATACTTTGAGTATTTATGAATATGATTTAGAACTTCCTCTAAATGGTGCGTGTGAAGAGACGATTAAAATCGACCCAGGGAGAAATGTAATTGACCTCTCATCGTTTGGAGGTATTGTCTCATTTAAATTCGAAAAAGTGGATCCAGCAGGCAAAATGAAAATAAACCTTCTTTGATTTTTAATTTTAAAAATAGAAAAATCAAGCAGCTGCAGTGTTTTTCCAGCTTAAGCTTTCTATTATCAGCTCATCAGGTGTCAATGTTTTTTCCCTAATTATTTCCGGTTTGAATTCTTCAAGCATTTGGAGTATCTCCTCTCTGGAAAGTTTGGTCTCATCGAAAATTATGTAGCCATTCTTGGAATATCCATTGAGGAAAACTCTGTAAACTGCTAAATTGGTTGCAAGTTTGTATTGCATGCGTCTAGCCTCTTCTGGAGTTATGTTATCAAATTTGAAGTCTATTCTAATCATTGTCCATCACCAAAGTAGTTCTTTATATCGATGTAGGTTTTTCTGTAGAGTTCGCTATTCTTCATTTTTTCAATGAACTCCTTAGTCCTTACATACTTGTCTTTTTGATATTCCCAGTCCGGATGCAGGGCCTTCCATTCTTCCCAAGTATAACTAAATTGATTCTGGACTTTGTCTCTATAGAGTTCAGGGATCACGTTAAAACTACAGAATGGGACTATCCTTCCGTCGGGCATTGCGTAGTGAATGACACATCTTTCAACTCTCTCAACATCGTAGTTATATTCGTCCATGAAGTGCATCATTCCTAGGAAGAGACTCTTATAGTGGAACTTTCCAAGGGCCTCATAGGTTCCATGGGTAAATGCTTCTCTCATGATTTTCAGTACATCAAAACTTTTTGGAGCGTATTTGTCATCATAAAAGCTCTTGAACTTGAGAAATACTTGTGCCCCAAGCTTGAGTTTTTGAAGTCTGCCAAGATGATGCCATTTCTTAAATTCTTCTGCTTTCTCTTCTAGGAATTCTACGAATCCTTCAATATTAATGAATCTTGAGATTGGAATAACCCTGTCTCCATCAAGGAACACGTAAGTTGCTGCGCCACATCCAAAGTGCGATGTCATGTAATACCTTCTACCTGCAAATGCTTCGAAGAATTTTGCTATGTGCCCCGCTATTGGGATGGGATACCAGTCATCCATTGCTATTACCCCATTTGTCTGCTCCTCTATCCTTTTTATTGCTCCAGGGATTGTTATCCTAAACCTCTGGCGCTCCTTCTTTGGTACTCTACCGACGAGGGAAATTGGCTGGAAGTTCACTGATCTAACGATGTCTAAATGATTCAGACCAAAGTTTATTATTGCACCTGCTTCGTGGTCGTTCACGTTTCTTATCAAAGTTGGTACCAAAACAATTGTTGGCCCACCGGCCTTTCTGACATTTTCAAATATTAGTGGAATTTCCCAATGGTTTTTCCAATTTGTTTTTGGTGTGACACCATCAAAGCTTAAGTAGAAGGTGTTTACACCAGCTTCTCTAATCCTTTTAACTAGTTCAGGCTCGAATGCAAATCTTATGCCATCCGTGTTGAACTGAATATGATCGTAACCTTCCTCTTTGGCAATTTTTATTATTTCTATGATATCATCTCTTAATGAGGGTTCTCCACCAGTGAACTGGACGGCGTTTGCACCAATTGGTTGTTCGCTCTTTGCGTTGCGGAGCATCATGCGTATCTGTTCGAGAGTTGGCTCGTAAATTGGCTGTCCTTCTTTGGCGTAGAAAAAGCAGTTACTCACAAGTACACCATCTGCCGCGATAAATGAATGACTTTCATGTTCAACTTCGATGTCATAGACATATCCCGAGTATTCTTCTTCAGATATTTCTTCAATTGTGTCAATATAGAAGTCTGCAATTTTCTTAACTCTAGCTGGCTTCCTGTTGCCAAGTTCTCCTAACTTTTCTGCGTGACCTTTCCTCAACTCAAGGAGTTCAACTAGCTTTACAAGGTCAGTTCCGGCTATGTAAAGCTTATACAGGTTGTGATTAGCCCCCTTCATGTTCTCCTTTGGTACCTCATAAACCCTCGCAAAGATTCCGAGGGATGCTAGCAAATACAGAATGTCTCTTATTAGTCCGCCTGAAACACTTGCATACCCTACATTTAAGTGACGCTCACCTTTGACCACATATCCATCCCCATTAAAAAGACCACTCAATAGGGCAACCTTTGCTTCAAATGGAAAGCTCAAGAAGCTTTTAGGAAGCCTTTTGTTTGGAGCTCCTTCTGGTATCTTCAGGGCATATTTAAAGACAAGCCTCATTAATCTACTGCCTATTACAATTTGCTTTGTCTTGTTTTCCCATTCAAGGAAGCTGTAAGGTAGGCCAACCTCTTTAAGTATTCCCACTATTTCTTCCTCGACGTCCTTGTGACCAACAGTTATCCTCAAGTCTTTATTTGAGTAGTGACCATCTGAAATAAAGTATCCAATAAGTTTGGCAAATGAGGGTGTTATCTTTAATTTTGAAGGTAGTTCATGTTCGGTTGCATCCCTACCGAGACTAAACTCCTCCTCTACTTTGCCAAGTTCATAGAATGCTGCCAAGGGCATTGAATCCTGATGCATCCAAGAATAAACTTTGTTTCCATACTTTTCTTTTAGTGGTGATAGGTCGAGGTTTTTAATTCCCCTGACGTATATTTTCTCTTTTTCCTCCTGAGGTAGTTCTTTGAATGCCTCGAGGAGGTCAATTTCAGTTAGGCTTTCATCAGTTTGGAAGTTCCAGAGAAGTATCAACTCATCCCCTGGACTGAGTTCATCTGCCCTCTTCTTTACTATCTCTCCATTCTCATACACAAAAAACTTATGCTCAGGTGTAGTTCTTATTGTCCTTCCAGTTCTAGTCTTGATAATTTTGAGTTTGCCCTCATGCTTTCTCCTTAGGAATTTTGTTACATTTGTCCATTCAGCTTTACCATTGTTAAAGGTGAGAACGTAGAGATTTGAAGGTACTGAATATTCACCCTTAAACCCCTCGATCTCTACTTTGTGTTCAAATTGGAAGATGTTAGCAACTTCCTCAAAGGTAGCTAGCTTTGTCACATCTCCAAACTTGAACACAGCTTCTTCATTTGGTGGGAAGCAATACCAGCAGCTTAAATTACAGCGGTTAGTTAGAACTATGTTAAGTAGATTAGTGTGAGAGCGGTGTCTCGGGCAGAGACCGCAATCAAAAGGACAGTTTACACCCGTATTTTCAACGTTATAACTCTTTATTTTAAAGTCGAACCTCCACTCTTCAAAGCGTTTATACATTTTGGCATCTTCGTAATAAACATCGGTAATCATGCCTTCGGGACATTTCTTTGTTATCCAAACTTTTCCATCTTTTTCCCAGACAACTGCAGGAACTACGTCACGTGTCTCTGGGCAAAGAGACCATGTCCTATGGGGGAGAGGGCCTCCGTAGTTTCTACTGGCGTTACTGAGGAGCTCGTGAAATTCTTCCTCAGTTATCTCAGGGTATTCAACAATATCACGAAGGTGTTGGGTTAATTCTTCAAATTCTTTCTCTCCGCTTGGAGTTCCCTCAGGTACCTCTTCCATACTTCTCACCTCTAAAAGTTTTTACAAATATTAAATATAAAAACTTTTGCTTAAATATGAAAATTTAACTTCAGAGGTGTATCAAGAGATTTTATCTCAGTTTTATTTGTATCTAATCGTTAAGGTATT
>Ga0190329_1000597_pt1 | contig 10376 bp, 8 predicted proteins | sample 48720423_MG_FD_161655 | JGI IMG/M metagenome (GOLD analysis project Ga0190329, IMG submission 161655) | Hydrothermal vent sediment bacterial communities from Southern Trench, Guaymas Basin, Mexico - 4872-04-2-3_MG | ecosystem: Environmental > Aquatic > Marine > Hydrothermal vents > Sediment ... | reverse complement strand
AAAAAGGCAACAATTTTTTCATCTAGGGCCATCAAACCCGCCATTGCCGGAATTGTAATAAAAAATACAAGCCTTACCCCGTTTGAAAACAACATTGCAATTTCATTTAATTGCCCTAAGACCGCTTTTCTTGAAAGCTCCGGCAAAAAAACCATGGCAGCAGAAACACCGAAAAGTGCCAAAGGGAATTGCACCAGCCGGTCTGCATAGTAGATGAAAGACACACTACCTTCACCCAAGTTTGATGCAAACGATGAGGCTATCATGATATTAATCTGGTAGGAGGCTGCTCCAATCATACAGGGAATCATTATTTTTATAACGGTTAACACCTTGGGGTGAAAAAATTGAAACGATGGAATTTTTAACATCCCAAAACGAATCATAAAGGGAACCTGGAGAATAAGCTGAAGGACGCCACCGATAGCAACCCCAAGTGCCAGGCCCATAACAGGCGTTTCAAAAAATCTTGTTATCAGAATTGTAAATAAAATCACCACAAGATTAAATACAACCGGTGCAACGGCAGGAACACCAAAATTCCCCAAAGAATTCAACACGCCCATGCAAAGTGCGCTCATAAGAATCAGCCAGAAATATGGCAGCATAATTTTAAACAAGATAATTGTCAGACCATATTTGTATGAAAACCCGACAAATCCCGGGGCTATCACCTTAATCACCAGCGGGGCAAAAAAGATCCCAACAAGAACAATGAGAATACCCATCAGGGATAAAAAACAAAAAAAAGAAAAAACCATCGCGACTGCCTTTGAGCGCCCTTCCTTTTCCAGGGTTTCAGAAAAAACCGATACAAATGAAAGACTCAAAATCCCTTCGGAAAATAGTTTTCGGACAAGATCAAACGGCCTGAAAGCGATAAAAAAAACATCACTTTGAGAAGATGTGCCAAAATACATGGCAATGAGCGCATCCCTGACAACCCCAAGAACACGACTGCTAAAAGTTAAGCTGCTGATCAATGCCGTATTTTTTAATATCTTTCTCACAACTTTTCCTTGACAAAAATTGACAAATCATATAATTTTATAAATTTGAAATATAGGAAAATTTTAAACTTAATACACTTAAACAAGGAGCAAGACCAAGTTGGCTAACCATAAATCTGCAAAAAAACGTGCGAAACAGAGTCAGGTAAGACGGCTTAGAAACAGATCTGTAAAAACCACTCTTAAAAATTTGGAAAAAAGTGTTCATGCTGCAAAAGAAGAAGGTAGTGATAATAGAGATGAACTCATGAGAAAAACTCAATCTGCCATTCACAAAGCCGCTAAAAAGGGTGTTATCCATAAAAAGACTGCTTCCAGAAAAATTTCAAGGCTATTCAAATTCATGAATGCATAGCATTCGCGAATTTTTTTATTTTTGTTCAATCCACTAAAGACAGGGTTTGCATTTATTAAGATGTAACTCCTGTCTTTACTATTTTTATTCTAAAAATTAGTCATCATGTTACTAATTAATTTTTCAGCACTTCTTATGGCTATTTTATCTACAGCCTCTCTTTTGTTGCTTTCATCAGTGATCTTATCTTCAGACACAGTGTATTCTTCGGTTGATGTAAAATTCTTGACCGACCAGATCACGTCTCCATCCTTATTGGTAAGTTTCAGATCAACGGTAGCTGCAACCCTTCTTTCTAAGACAGATTCCGTGGTTGACCGTGACAGGGTGGCGAAGGTGATCGCTTTGATTGTTCCTTCAAGGATAGCTGTTGCCTGGGATTCATCACCAACTTTTGTGTCGGTCTTTTGAATAATTTCTCGTATCAAAGCATTGGTAAATGCGATGCCTGCTCCTGTTTCAGAACTTTTATTCTCCAAAACCTTCACAGCGACACGCGTCACATCGTTTTTAATATATCCGCCGCCCTCAAACCGGTAACCGCAGGATGCAAAAAATGCAAGTACACAAACGAATAAAGCCCATTTTAAATTTTTCATATTAAATCACAATATTTACAAGTGTTTGTTTTTTTCTGATCACGATAACCTTTTTGGGTTCTTTATCACCCATATGTTTTTTGATCTTTTCATCCGCCAGTGCTATTTTTTTAATCTCAGACGCTTTGCTTTCCGCAGCGATTGTAAATTTTGATCGGAGTTTCCCATTTACTTGGACAACAACAAGAACATCATCTGTTTTTAAAGAATCCTTTCTGTATTCAGGCCAGGGTTGCTCTATAATTGATCCGGTTTTGCCTGATCTTTTACCCAGTTTTTTAAAAAGGTCTTCACAAAAATGCGGAATAATTGGAGACAACAATAACAGGGTGTTCTCAAGACTGAACAAGATCACTTTTTTCAATTCCGTGTCTGCAGAATCAAGATCAATCGTATACAAAACATTTACAAGCTCCATTACAGCAGAAATGGCCGTATTAAAATGAAAACTTTTATCAATATCATCCGTGACCTTTTGGATGGTCTGATTTGCTTTGATATAAAGATCCTTTGCCTGTGCTGATGACAGGTCGGATGCTGCGCCGGTAAAGGGCGCCTCGAATCCATCAATCTTTTCCATGCAGTCCATGGCAAGGCGCCACACCCTGTTTACAAATCTGTTGCTGCCTTCAACCCCGTCCTCACTCCATTCAAGATCTCTTTCAGGGGGAGCTGCAAACAGGCAGAACAACCGGGTCACATCAGCGCCGTATTTTTCAAGCAGTTCTTTGGGATCGACCACATTTTTCTTGGATTTGGACATTTTAATGACCCGACCCACCTCCACATCACTGTTGCATCTTGTGCACACGAATTTTCCGTCATCCTTTTTAATGACTTCTTCGGGATAAAGAAATCCATGCTCGGGACATGTCATGGTCTCCTTGCAGACCATGCCCTGAGTGAGTAATCGTGTGAATGGTTCTTTAAAATCAATCATTCCAAGGGTATTTAATACCCGCATAAAATACCTTGAATATAATAAATGAAGAACCGCGTGTTCTACGCCACCAATGTATTGATCCACGGGAGCCCAGTATTTAACGGCTTCAGGGTCAAACATACCGTCTTCATATCTTGGCGAACAATATCTCAAATAATACCACGAGGATTCTACAAAGGTATCCATGGTATCGGTGTCTCTTTTTGCATCCTGCCTGCCGCATTCAGGGCATGTTGCCTTTGCAAAAAAATCAAGGTCCGGCAAGGGAGATCCCCCTTTTTCAAGAATATTTGCATCTTCGGGAAGTCTTATGGGAAGATCGGCTTCAGGAACCGGCACCACACCGCAATCCGGGCAGTGAATAACCGGAATCGGCGCTCCCCAGTATCGTTGTCTTGAGATTCCCCAGTCTCTTAGTCTATAGGAAACCGTCTTCTTTCCCCTGCCCTTTTTTTCCAGCCAGTCTGTCATGATATCCATGGCTTTTTTGCTGTCCAGCCCATTAAATTCACCGGAATTCACCATAACACCAACACCTGTATAAGCTTCTTCCATGGTGCTTCCGTTGAGAGTCTCCCCTTTTGGTTGAACCACGACCCTGATATCAAGCCCGTATTTTCTGGCAAAATCAAAATCCCGCTGATCACCGGCCGGCACCGACATGATGGCGCCAGTGCCATATTCCATTAAAACAAAATTGGCCGTATAAACCGGAATCTTCTCAAGGGTTGCAGGATTAATGCAAAAGGCACCTGTGAAAACCCCTTCTTTTTCATATTTTTCTATCCCCTCGGCAGATCTTTCCTGACTGGATACCTTTTGAACAAAGGCTGCCACTTCCTCTTCCTTATCAGTTCCCTTTGAAAGGCTTTCAACCAGCGGATGTTCAGGGGAAAGACACATAAAGGTTGCCCCAAAAACCGTGTCCGGCCTTGTGGTGAAAACCTCAATATCTTCATCCCTGCCATCAATTTTAAATTTTAATTCGGATCCAACACTTTTACCGATCCAGTTTTTCTGCATAACCGTTACTTTATCGGGCCAACCCGGCAGTTTATCGCAATGGATCAGAAGGTCTTCGGCATAATCTGTTATTTTAAAAAACCACTGCCACAGCTTTTTTTGCTGAACCGTCTGGGAGCATCTCCAGCATTTATCCTGCTCAACCTGTTCATTGGCAAGAACCGTCTGGCATTTTTCACACCAGTTTACAAAAGACTCTTTTCGATAGACCATTCCTTTTTTCAGCATTTTAAGGAAAAGCCATTGCTCCCATTTATAATATTCCGGGTGGCAGGTAGCGATTTCACGGTCCCAGTCATATGAAAACCCCATTTTTTTAAGCTGCTCCCGCATGGCGCTTATATTGTCATACGTCCAGGCAGCAGGATGGGTATTATTGGCAATGGCTGCATTTTCAGCCGGCATACCAAATGCATCCCAGCCCATGGGGTGAATAACATTAAAGCCTTTCATCCGTTTGTACCTGACAACCACATCACCGATGGTATAATTACGCACATGACCGATATGTATTTTACCGGAAGGGTAAGGAAACATTTCTAATAGATAATATTTTTCTTTTGATGAATCTTCATTAACTTTAAAAAGCTGACGTTTATTCCAGTATGCCTGCCACTCAGGTTCTACCAATTCCGGATGATACCGCTGCTCCATTACACCGACTCCTTTTCTTTATTTGAATTTTTATAGATGCCATAAACAAAGGAAAATAGCAAGAAAATCAAAAGAATTCTCTTTTAATTTTTGTTGTTTTTTAAAAACTTTATTATATTCAAAGGATAATGGATGTTCAGTCACATAATGGTTGCAACTTTGCAACCATTATGTTTAAAATGCTTGCAAACAAAATTAAAAATACCGGACTGGAAAAATGATACATAAAAAAACGCTTGTTCCACTTTCTGAGGATACTACCAAGGTCATTCTTGAAAGCATATCAGATGGTGTTTTTACAATAGATTATAATTGGGAAATCACTTCTTTTAACCGGGCGGCAGAGGAAATAACCGGCATTTCCCGTAAAGATGCCATTGGTCGCCATTGCTGGGAAGTCTTTCGTTCCAATATGTGTGAAGAAGACTGTGCACTCAAAAGGACCATGGAAGAAGGCAGGCCATTCATCAATTCATCCGGATATATTATTAACCGCGAAAAGAAGAAAATACCCATCACAGCATCTACTTCTCTTCTGATCAATAAAAACGGGGACATTATTGGCGGGATTGAAACTTTCAGGGATCACTCTCTTGTTGAGCAGCTCAGAAAAGAGCTCTCAACAAAATTTAAAGTGGACGATATTGTCAGTAGCAGTAATACCATGAAAAAGATCTTTAATATCCTGCCCCAGGTATCTGACAGTGATTCTTCGGTTCTGATTGAGGGAGAGACCGGTACAGGAAAAGAATTATTTGCCCGAGCTATTCATAATATGAGCCACAGAGAGAAAAAACCATTTATTGCCATAAATTGCGGCGCACTCCCGGATACACTTCTGGAATCCGAACTGTTTGGATATAAAAAAGGCGCCTTTACCAATGCCATGACAGACAAACCCGGCCAATTTGCGCTGGCCGATGGCGGCACCATCTTTCTCGATGAAATCGGAGATACCAGCCCGGCTTTCCAGGTCAGTCTTCTTCGGGTTCTTCAAGAACATGAGTTCACCCCCCTTGGGGCTTTGAAACAGGAAAAAACCAATATTCGCATTATTGCAGCAACCAATAAAGAACTTTCCGATCTTGTCTCACAAAATCAATTCAGGCAGGATCTTTATTACCGGATTAATGTTATCCGGCTTTCCTTACCACCCCTGCGACATAGAATGGAAGATATTCCCCTTCTTGTCGATCGATTTATCCAAAAAATGAATGCCCGCCAGGGAAAATTTATCCAGGGAATCGACAAAAAAGTCCTTCAATCCTTCATGTCCCATGATTTTCCAGGCAATATTCGGGAACTTGAAAATATTATTGAACATGCATTTGTCCTCTGTTCCGAGGGCTACATAAAATTGAATCATTTACCCGGATTTTTATCCCTGCCATCCTCTATCAATGAAGGGGTAGATAAAGATCCCGTTCAATCTGCACAAATCAAACTTATTACCGATGCCCTGGCACGCAATAATTACAATCGCAGTGCCGCTGCTAAAGATCTGGGTATCCATAAAAGCACGCTTTTTAGAAGAATTAAAAAACTGGGAATAAGTTTATAATACGGTCTCTTTTTTTATTGCAACGCCTGCAATAAAAATCGTCTTACTTTTGCGACCTTTCTTTTTCACCAATCAAACTCTTTGGTGTCATTTTTATCGTAAGTAATTAATATTTAAATATATTCAAACAATCTAAATTAAATTTTTTACTCCGGCACATGGTTTGCAACTACTATAAAAATGAAATTAAATGGAGGATATCATTGAAAATAGCTATAACAGTCTGGGGCAACAGGGTTTCTCCTGTTTTTGATGCTGCCGGAACACTTTTTGTAGCCCATATTAAAAATCGGATGATTATCAAAAAAAGTTATACATCCTTTAATCCTGAGATGCCTTCGGATCTTATAAAACTACTAAAAAAAATGCAGGTTTCCGTTCTGATATGTGGTGCCATTTCTACAAAACCTGCGGATTTAATCGTTGAGAACGATATTAAACTCATCTCGTTTGTTACCGGGAATGCATTAAAACTTCTTGACAATTTTGCTCAAAAACAGACCATTGAAAAAACATTCATGATGCCGGGTTGCAGCAAACAATACTGCTGGCGCCACAAACCCAAAAAAATTCCTTCCGATATCTGATCCAACCAAAACTTTGCCCATTTTCTCTGACAATTCAGCCGATACGGTATTGTTTATTTCTTTGGATGGCAATTTGTGCAGGATGTGGGTGCCGGCACCTTGCCTTTGGGATCCCCTTTTTCCTTGTTGTAATCCTTGTGGCAGCCAATGCAATTGGCATGGAGAGCTTCAAAATGATACTTGGCTATTTTTTCTTTTTTCCCAAGCTTTTCACCCTTTGGTTTTTCTGTCTCTTTATGGCAGTCAATACATCCTTTGGGCGTATCATTAATGGTTAAATCCAACGGCTTCCCCGTTTCATCATGGTGGCAGCTGCCACAGGAAATTAAATGGTCTTCCACATGCTTTTTATGCGTAAATTGTACAATCCCTTTTTTATGTACTTTATATAGGGAATTTTCCATTGAAATCACATCTATTTGCGTGGTTTCAACCTTTTGCTCCTCAACTTTGGCTTCCGGTAAGAGAGCTGATGAGTCCCCAGATGGTGCAGTGATTGGTTCTGATTCAACTTCCTCGACTTTTTTTACAATAATTTCCGTTTGAATTGTTTTTTCTTCACCCTTTTGCGGTTGATGAATTCTGGTTTGCGCTTTTTTTGATATTTTGTGTTTGCTCATCCCCGTATCAGTTACCGGGAGCGAACAATAGCTCAAGAAAAAAATGAGCATTAAAATAATAATGAAAATAATGTGCTGTCCATATGATTCATTGTCCATTTTCTCTCTCCTTTTTGCCGGTACAAAAACGGTTGCTTAAAGAATGCCTTTAACTTGAAATCACTAAAAAATCAAATAAATTTTTCTTTACAGCACTGGCAGCAATTGGTAATTAAACCTATCTATGCAATTTTTTGTTAATATTTCTAACTTCACCAGGGAATGCCATGGTTCGAAAACCCACCTATAAAGACTTAGAGATCAGAATAAAAGCCCTGGAAAAAGAATCCCTGAAATCAGAAAAAGCCGAACAAAGTACCCGGACGGCAAAAAAAAACTATAAAAGATTTTTAGAATTCCTTCCCTATCCTGTCATTGTCAGAGATTCAAAGGGCCTGGTTACCTATTTGAATCCAGCGTTTACTAAAACCTTTGGATGGACTTTAAAAGAATTGAAAGGAAAAGAAGGGAAGCAATATATTCCCGATGACCTTAGAGATGAACTGACCGACAAGATTAAAACCCTGCCCATCCGAAAAAACGTCCTGCGGCTGAATACCAAACGGCTGACAAAAGATGATAAAATTTTGGATGTGATCATTCGAATTGGCGTGGACAGGGATCAAAATAACAATCCCGAAGGCATTATTATTGTCTTAAGGGATGTGACCATGGAAAACCGAATTAAACGCAATCGCGGTACCATGAACCGGATCAGCCAGGCGCTACCCCGATACCCCGACTTAAGAAAACTCCTTTTTTACGTAAATACTGAAATCAAAGAGCTTCTTGGTACGGAAAGTGCCAATACAATTTTACTGAATAAAACTCAAAAAGAATTCTATTTTTTAAGTGCTGTCCACGATGATCCGACTAAACGAGAACGTATTGAGAAAGCCCGTTTCTCACTGGATGAACTTCTGGCCGGTCAAGTAGTAAAAACTGGCAACTCCATGATTGTCAACGACTTTCCCGATAATCAGAACCAGTATCAATCAAGGGACCGGAAAATCGGGTATAAAATTAAGAATGTAGCATTAGTTCCTTTAAGGAATAAAGATCGTATTATTGGCATACTGGCAGCCGATAATAAAAAAACAGGGGATTTTGATGATACAGACCTTGAAACATTGAATACCCTTGCCGCTACGGTTGCACTTTCAATTGAAAATGCCAGGGTATCAAGAGAATTGAGAAAAGCCTATGAAGAACTAAAAAGCCTGAACCATGCAAAAGATAAAATGATCAGCCATTTGTCCCATGAATTGAAAACGCCGGTGGCGATTCTTTTAAGCTCTTTTAAAATTCTTTCAAAAAGGCTGGTGGATCTTCCCGAAGGAACCTGGCGACCAACTTTTGAAAGGATTCAAAGAAACCTGGATCGTATTATCGGAATTGAAGGTGAAGTTTATGATATTGTTGAAAACAAGGAAATTTTTCATCATAAATTTTTTTCCCTTATTCTTGAACAATGCCAGGATGAATTCGAAGCCCTTATTGCAGAGGAAATCGGAGAAAGAGGGGTTATTGCCAAAGTGAGACAGAAGATTGAAGACATTTTCAGTCCCCGTGATCCTGTTGTCCGGAATATTTTTTTAAATCAATTTGTTAAAAAAAGGATCAAAGCCATTCAACCTGATATGGCCCATAGAGACATCTCCCTGATCACCCGCCTTAACGCTTCTTCCCCGATTCAGATTCCTGTTGAACCGTTAAGAAAAACTGTGGATGGACTGATTCGAAATGCCATTGAAAACACACCGGATGGCGGGAAAATAGAAATCTTTACGCATCAAAAAGATCATGGGGTAGCGTTTATGGTAAAAGATCATGGAATCGGACTTACCCGGGAAGCCCAGAAAAGAATTTTTGAAGGGTTTTTCTCTACCCAGGAAACACTGAATTACTCATCAAAACGGCCTTTTGATTTTAACGCGGGGGGAAAAGGCGCTGATCTTCTGCGAATGAAGATTTTTTCAGAAAAATATAATTTTAAAATCTCCATGACATCAAACCGATGCCGGCGTATTCCCAAAAACAAAGACGCGTGTCCGGGTTCAATACAAGACTGCCAAAAAATTGCTGGGCCGGCATGTGATGGTATGACGACTGTCACCTGCTTTTTCCCTTTTCATAAAACCAGCTAAATTATTACCATTATAGTGGCATTAAACCTGTTTGATTTCCAAAACAAAAAAAGATAGAGAGTGACCATGCTAAATAAAATAATAGAAAGTAAATCCAAAATACATACACGGGATATCCAGCTTGCCACCTATCCGCACACGGATTCCAGAGTGATTGTTCACGGGGTATTAAGAGACCGGCGATATATTAGAGTGTTTGATATAACCGGAGATGTAAGAGAGCCGGGGATCATTCACCATATGGATGTAAAACTGCTGATAAAATCAGACCCGCTCATGATAGAAGATGTCCAGGCACAGATGATCCATGTCCCCATGTCTGAATGTACCACCACCCTTGATACCATTGAAAAATTAAAAGGGCTTAAAATTAAATCGGGATTTTCAAAAAATATTCGTGACATCATGGGCGGAACGAAAGGATGTACCCACCTTTGCCAGTTAATTATTGTCATGGGCCAGGAAATTGTTCATGGGTGGCTGACACAAAAAGGCAGCAGTAACCCTCCTGTCCCAAAGGATCTTAAAAACTTCAGTGAAAAAAAATTCTTGATTGACTCCTGCCGGCTGTGGGCCAGAGAAGGGGCGAAAATGAAACATCTTGAACAGGCAATAACGGATGTGATTAGAGCTTAATTTCTTGAATAGGGTATCGCATTTTTATTGACACATTCCGTATCTGGAACGACCTGCTTTGCAGTTGTTATGGTTTTTTCCATCCTTCATGGGTAATTTATATACACCTGGATACATCGTCCTGAGTAAAAAGTACACAATATCACAGATTCAATATCAATGCTTATTTCGCATAATTTTAAATATATCCTGTAAATTCAAT
>Ga0190329_1000594_pt1 | contig 10397 bp, 16 predicted proteins | sample 48720423_MG_FD_161655 | JGI IMG/M metagenome (GOLD analysis project Ga0190329, IMG submission 161655) | Hydrothermal vent sediment bacterial communities from Southern Trench, Guaymas Basin, Mexico - 4872-04-2-3_MG | ecosystem: Environmental > Aquatic > Marine > Hydrothermal vents > Sediment ... | reverse complement strand
TCTCTAGATCTGTAAATGAGGCCAATACTTTGGGTTCTCCATCCAGTTCCGGGACCTGATAGCCACCCATTGTGATTATCTCTCTTGTGCCAAACTGTTCCACGAAATCGAGCATTTTTCCAACAACCTCAAAGTGGCCGTAACTGTCAGTTGGAGGAACTTGAGTATCTCCAGTGATAATTATCAAATCTCTATGCTCTTTATCTGGGCTTTTCCAGTAGTAGAACTCATTTCTCATCAAATCCACTGTTGAATCTTTCTTTACTATAACCTGGTGCATAAAACGAGGGGAATAAAGCTCGGCAAACTTCTTTGCTTTAAGCTCTTGAATCAAATGCTCTGCAGCAAGTTTACCAACCAATCCTATCCCTGGTAGGCCCTCTATGAATATAGGATCATATACCTCGGGTTTTTCATAGACAATTATCATACTTTCTTTCATTTTTTCACCCCTATACCAAGCATTTCCTTTTTAAGTCTCCTCCTGTACTCCCCGTAAGGATCCTCAGGGGAAAACTTTGGAGGATGAGCTAACTTTGTCTTTTCACCACATAGTGGGCAGATTTCCTTTAAGGTGTACTTTCCACATCTTGAGCATTTCTTAATCTTAAATCTCATGCCCCTCTCCTCTTAATTTTCCTTATTTTCTTTTCCTTCCTTATTAGAGAGGCCTCTCCATCAGCTTGCTTTATAACACTCAATATTTCAGAGGCAATTTTCTCTAACACTGCCTCAGCCTTATAATAATCGGGTGCTGTGATGTCTATGCGGTATCTTGGAGCTCCAAGGTAACTGAATTTAACATCAACGCCCTCTTCTTCGTTTGCTGTATCTCTAGCTTTTATCAAGGCTTCCTTAATAACTTCAACACCATTTGGAGTGGGGACTGTGATTTCAAATTCAGCATCTATCGTAACCGTGGGGATTTCAACATAGCTCTTTATAATCTTCTCCAGAACAGGGAGCCATTCATCTGGAATGATATCCTTAATGACTTCTATTCCATCTTGAGCAACCTCTTCAAAAGCTGCATAAACTTCTCCATACTCCTCTTCCAATGGGACCCAAACTTCTTTCCATGCAGTTTCAAAGTCCTTACCTACTTTTTCAGCTGCTATTCTCAAGAGATTCTCTGCTTTTTGGCCTCTCTTGAACTCCTGAAGCTTTGCCTTTCTCTCCTGCTGCTTAACCCTTTTGAGACTCAAGTCTATGTGACCTTTGGTTGGATCAACCCTTATGACCTTAGCCACGATTTTTTGCCCTTCTTTTAGGTAATCCCTAATGTTTCTAACAAAAGTCGGGGCCACTTCGCTTATATGCATAAAACCATCCTTCCCTGAGTACTCGTCAAGGGACAAGAATGCTCCATAATTATGAATACTTTTAACAGTAGCAATAACAAACTCCCCCTCTTCCGGAAATTCTCTAGCTCTCCTCGGCATTTTCACCATCTCCCGAAATTCTATCCTACTAATTGGTACAAGTCATAAGTTTTTAAGGTTTTGGAGAAAAGAGTTAGAAAAGAGATCACTCTAAGACCTCGAGTACTTTGGCCTTTATAATCCCTCTGCCACCAGCGGGTTCTACTAAAGTTGAGCCACAGACCAAACAGCGGACTTTTGTAGCAGGGTTGCTGAAAACAATTTGTTCATTCCCACAGTCAATGCACTTGACTCTAAGGAATTTTGATTTTGGCATGGGGATTAAATTCTTTGGCATTGCCATCTTAACTCACCTCACACAAGCTCAAATTTCTTTACTCTGAATCCTTGGCCTCTTGTGTGGGCCTTTCCACATTCTGTACACCTGTATCTCAAATCAAGCTTCTTTACCGGCTTCTCTCTTCCAGCTGGGTTTGGTCTTGGGAAACCCTTGTAACCCTTAAGAATTCTCCTGAATCTTCTTTGACCAGCACTAAGCTCACTTCTTGGCCTCTTCTTTACCCTTTCGACCTTGTGAACTGTGTGCTTCTTACAAAATGGACAGTATGTTCTTATCTGCTTTGGATATTTCATTTTTCCACCTCCTCGCACGCCCGGTAGGTTCCTTCACGGAGACCCCCGAGCATGAACTCATGACAGTTCGAGACCCCTTATGTTGAACCCTTTAAAACGTTTTTGGAAATGTCTTAAAGCCCTAATCATCCAAAGTATTTCAAAAGAATTGAAGTATCAACGGAATTAAAAATGGTGCTATAGCGGTCAGAATAAACCCATGAACAAATGCCAAAAGCGTTATCTCTGTGCCTCCAAACTTTGCAATTATCGGGAGGGTGGTATCCATCGTCGTGGCCCCTCCCATTACAATCCCGACTTCCTTTGGAATTCTCTTTATGGCAACTGGATAAAAGATTATGGTAAGAATCTCCCTAGTTAAGTTTGCAAGAAATCCAACAACACCATAAATAGGTGAATAAGCTGCCAAAAGTGGGCCTGTAAGAGAATACCATCCAAACCCAGCAGCAATCCCCAATCCCCATTTTAAGGACACGCCTAAAAGCATTGAGGCAAGAAAGCCTCCAATAAGTGAACCTATGATCGTTGCTACTGGTAGCAAAAGGGCCATTTTACCAAGCTTTCTAAGCTCCTCTCTAAGCCCTTTACTCTTCCCTATATCAATGCCAATTATGAATATCAAAAGGTAAAGCATAAGCTCATAAAAGTTCCCAAAGTCAAAGGTTGTAATCTTTCCAACCACCATTCCCAAGACCAAGGAAACCAAGACAAAATAAAGAAGACTCATCTCCTCACCCCCAACAAAGCCACAAATAAGCTCCCTAGTATTGTAAAAGAAGCAAACACTATGGAATATAAAAGAAGCTTAAAAGCATTTATTTCAACCCTGCCTGCTTCTATTCCCATAAAAAAGATCAATAGTAATAGGGCCACAGCCATAGGTTTGTCCATGCTAATTTTAACCTTATTCTTAAGCAAATAACCTGTTAAAACCCCTGCTAAGAGTGGTATGAAGATGTTCATGAGTTAACCTAAAGTACATAATAGTAATAAAGTTAACGCTAAATGCACCTCAAAGCAGCTTCATACTCTTCTTCACTTAGCCTCCATCCCATTGCACCAGAGTTTTCTTTTATGTGATCTTTATTGGTGGCCTTAGGGATAGCAACAACATTTTCTTTCCATATGAGCCAGTTCAACGCAATTTGTGCAGCAGTTTTACCGTAACTTTATCGTCTCCAATTTTCTTAAAATCATTAAACGGTTGTACTTTCTTCATTTTTCTCCCTCCACTCTTCAAGTAAAAGGCTCATTTCGTTATACACCTGAACAACGCCAAATCCACTTTCCCTCAAAACGTTGATAATGTCCCTAACAATCCTTTTCTGAACGTTCATTGCTAAAGCCTGGCAAAAATGACAGCTTGGTGTGGATTTAACTAAAAGCAGCCACACCATAGCTTTTTTGCCTTCAACCGTTACCCCATAAACAAGGCCCTCTTCAACAATGTTGAGCTCCGTTTCAGGGTCCTTAACTTTTTTGAGCTCTTCCACTACTCTCTCAACCTTAGGCAAAAACTCTTTGGTGCCTACCCGAGGCTTTTTCTTAAGAAAGTTTAAGAATCCCATCTCCTTCACTTCTTCTCAAATTTTGCAAGCATGTTATTCCTCATATCATATATATAAACCTTTGAAAACTTTACCAATGTAAATCTCTCCATTATATCACCTATTATTTTGGAATGTGCTATTGCGGCCCCTCCAATCATGTTGTAGTAAGCGTTGCTCTCAACGGCTAGCCACAGCTCAAGCTTATCCTCCTCAACGTTAAGTCCTGCTAAAAGGCCAGCATCTAAAATGTTCATTGTACTTATTGGATCGATAATAGTGCTAAGTTCCTCAAGAACCTCTTTATATTCTTCCGGATATTCCTTATCCTTTCTGTAAATTCTCATTTTACTCACCATTCTAAAGTTGAAAGCGCCATATAAAAACATTTTTGGACAAATATGGCCACTAAATCTTTCTAACCTCTACCCAAGTTGAATGATAGGCCGAGCCATTACCGTACTTTTCTACAGTTTCATCCGTTGTGAGGAAGTTCACATTCCACCCAAGGAGCTTTGGCCAGAAAGCTTTGTAGAGGACCACAATTCCACTTGGAACATCTTCTGACACCTTTGCTCTTGTTTTTATGTTTCCATATTCATTGAAAACTTCCACTTCATCATTATCTTTTATCCCCCTTTCATCAGCATCTTGAGGGTTAATGTGAAGATAAGGATCGATTATATTGTATGTGTTGTGATACTGGCTGGTTATGGTTAACCTCCACGTGGGGCTTAACAGCTGAAGACCTTTTCTCTTCAATGAATTATATTGCGGGAAGGGTGGCAGGCCTCTGTCAACGGCCCTTTGCGAATAAAATTCCACCTTTTCACTTGGAGTATTATAAAACCTCTCTTTTTCTTCAACTTTTACAAATCTCCTCTCCTTAAGCTCTTCAAAACTTAACCCATTTGTCTCCAAGATTTTTCTAATGACATCCTCATCGCTTTCGTATAGATAGGGGTTTTTTATATCCAAAGCCTTGGCAAGCAACCTTGTTACTTCACTGTTGCTTTTTCCCCAAAGCCGTGTTACTGGCTCATTCAGGGCTACGTAGCGATGATAATAAGAATCCGCAATATCCAGACGTTCAAAGAATGTGCTGGCAGGTAAAACCACATGTGCATAAAGGGCCGTGTCAGTAAGGAATATATCATGAACCACTACAAAGACACCATTTTCCATTATTGCCTTTCTCAAACGGTTTTGATTTGGAAGAGATGCCAATGGGTTTGCACTGTAGATATAGAGGAACTTAATATCCCCATTTTCAATGAACTCCGCAAGCTTTATTTGAGGTATTCTTTTAACAGGCCTTGTCCGGAGGAACTCCCCCTCGGCATAACTCTTGTCGATGATTTTCATATCATAGATAAAGCCAAATTTATGGCCAACAAGGGCGGGAAGTATTGCAATTGCTCTTACTGCCTCCCCACCCATAAAAGATCGCTGAAGGCCGTATCCTATGTGTATAACTCCTCTTTTCTCAGCGTATTCAAAAGCAAATTCTTCAATCTTCTCTCCTTGGATTCCAGTCTCTCTAGCCACAAAATTTAGATCAATGGTTGAAAGGTATTCAACAAACTTCTCAAACCCGTAAACATTTTTCTCAACAAATTCCCTATCATAGATGTTGCTTTCCACAATGACCTTTGCAACTCCTAAAGCAAAGAGTACATCTGTATTGGGCCTTATTTGGAAGAACTTTTCACTCTTCTTTGCGGTTTCAGTTTTCACCACGTCAACAACCCATTTTTCAAGCCCATATCTCTTGGCAAGCATGAAACCGTGTAGATTCGTCCAGAAAGGGTTTACACCCCAGTAAACTATGAGCTTTTGATTCTTTAGATCTTCCGGATCCATGCCCACAGCAGTTCCATAAATGTCCCTCAGGGCCTCCTGGCCTGCCCTGTCACATATTCCATAATCAAGCATTGAAGCGTTGAGATAATGAAACAGCCGAAGGGGAAAACCGTAATTAACGACACCTCTATCACCCGCATAGTTATACACAAGGACACTTTCACTCCCGTATTTTTGGATGGTTTCACTTAGACGAGCTGCAACAAAATTTATTGCTTCCTTCCATCCGGTTTCTTTAAAGTCCTCCCTCAAATCCTCCCTAATAAGAGGGATCTTCAATCTTTCCTCGCTGTGGAACCATTTAGAGAGTAGGGCCCCTTTGGGACATAAAAAACCCCGAGTTATCGGGTGCGAAGGGTTACCTTTAACCCTCAACACTCCCTCTTTAAGTTCACTTATTATCGAGCAGGTATCATAACAATCCCTCATACAAACATTAAACATGCAAAACACCTAATAAGATATTGATACTCGCCTAGCTGCTTCTCTCTGAGTCAAAACATGACCTAATGTTCTGGGAAGGGTTGCAAGATCACCGGCCTTAAATGGGCCGTATTCTCTCAGGTGCTCATCCAAAATTTTTGGAACATCTTGAAGCAGAAGATAAGCAGTAAAGATTCTTTTATCGGTCTTAAAAACGGCTTCCTCCGTTTCTTCCACTTGAATCTCTTCCTCAAGTACAGGTACTTCCTCTCTGTGAATAAACGTTGCTATGATGGAAAAGATTTTCTTTTCATCGCCAACAAGATTGAATGGACGACCTTCTACGGCCATGTCAACTATTTTATGAAGTCTAGCCCTAATGATTTCTCTAGCCAGTTTTTCTGCAATGCCTAATTCTGAAAGATATAACTGCTGCTCAATTTCCTCCCCTCTTTCTTTAGAGGACTCTGCCTTAATCCTTAAAGCCTTCATTAGGCTATCAAATTCCTCGTAGAATTCTTCATCTAGGCTCGTTAACTCATTTGAAGATAGTTCCATTTCTAGAAGTTCTCTAAGTTTTGCTAGATCCAAGCTGACCACCTAAAAAGATGTTAAAAGATCACTCCTCAACACGAGGAGCCAACAAGAATGTGAGTCTTCCTTCATCCCTTATTGGGTAATCCATTTGAAGGGGCATTTCATTTCCAAACCTGAGTACAACTTCATCCGCTTTTCCAATTCCCTTGGCCATATCAGCAAGGTAACTGACACCATATGCACTTTTGGTTTCTTCTTCAACATTCAAATCAAGTAACCCCTCATCTTCAAGAGTGAGTTTAATCTCAACTTCTTGGGTTTCCCCTTCAGCCCTCATAACGAACTCATTTTCCTTCGCAATGAATTTTATGCTATCACTCACAAGAGAAGCATCTTTTACAGCTTCTTTCAGAACTTCTCCAAGTATGACTGCTTTCACTGTGAATGGAAGCTCTGGAAGATCGAGTTCAAGCTCTTCGACTTCAATCAATGGGAGTCTGAAAGTTCTTTTTGCAGTGCCTTCTAGAGTGATCTCAAGAAAGTTCTCCTCACCTTTCCTCAAAACAAGAATATCCTTACCCTTTCCTCTTTTAAGAACCTTTTTGAAGTGATCCATGTTAACTCCTACCGTTTCTTCCCCATCAAGATCATATTTACTAAAAATACTAGCGGGAAGATTGAGGTCAAGTAAAACCACTCTGCTAGGGTCCATTGCCCTCATTGATATACCTTCTTCGGCGATTTTGAACGCAGCTTCATCAATTAAATTGCTTGCTGTGTCTATCAAGTCTGCAAATTCTTTTGCCCCATCAAAAACTATCTCAAATGGCATCTTCACCCCTCCATATTATTGAGAATTTTAGCTATCAACCTAACTCTTTCTTTACCTCTCAATAAATAAGTTTTTCCATTATTCACATCAGGTAACCTCTTATAAGCTTCGTCTAATTCCTTTAAAGCTTTTTCTACAAGGCGTTTAAGCACTTCTAACTCAACTTCACCCATAAATTCCACCATTATTCATAACCTCTCCATGTGTACCCGCACTTTGTGCACCTGTAAAAGATGGTTGATGGTTCATCTCCGGCCCTTGTTTGCAATTCCCACCAGTAGGCCTCATCGTTACCGCACTTTGGACAGATGATCTTTACTTTTGGAAGTGTAGCTACATCTTGTTCAATAACCGGGATGTCCTCTCTCTCGTGTTTAATTTTTTGAGTTATTTTATACTTGCTTGCAGCTTCTGGGTCAAGAGGCTCCTCATAGCCACATTTTCTGCATACAAAGACTCCCCTTTTCTTATCTGGAAGCATTATATTCCCGCATTTTGGACAGAATTTCATTTTTCTCCCACCTCCAGCCTAGGGCAAAGTTGATGGTATTAAAATAAAAAGTTTTGCCATCACCAGAAAGGCATCTACCTCCCCCGTGTTGAAGGGTGAGGCTTTAAAACGGATAACGTAATCACCCTTTCCAATTATCCTAGCTCCGTCTCCAATCACAACAGGGGCTAAACAACTCCACCCGTGTGACTTTACCAAGACCAACCTCACATTTGAAGCTTGCTACTTGATTTCCAAGATCCCATTCTACCTAAGGATACTAAAATATCCTCAACCCGATATTAATTTTTTAATAAGATACGAGACTCATTAACTACTAAACCCCTGTTATCCTTTCATAATATAACACCTTGACTTAAAACAATAAAGAAAAGGTCGCTAGGATTTTTTGATTATTTCTGCTAATTTCCTTGAGAGTTCGTCTAAGAATTCAATGAACCCTTCTTCATCATACATTACCAAATCCTTCTTATCCTCAATTAATTTTTGCAATTCTAGTATTTCAGGAACCACTTTACCCTCTTTCCCCATTATTTCAATTAACCTTGCTGCAGCATCCGCTAACCTTAAAGGGCCATAAAGGGGTGGCTCATCAACACAACCCCTAGCACTCGTTATCAAAAATGCTAAAAGCTTAAAGTGATCATCACTCAAAATGTCATCCGAACTTTTCAACGTGCACCACCTCCTTTAACGATCGCCTCTTCGGTGGTTTGGGCCAAAACTCAGGATATCCCAAACTAATAATTAATACTGGCTCCACATATTCAGGAACATCCAATAATTCTTTTAATGCCGTCTTATTGAAGGATACTATTGGACAAGAACCTATCCCAAGAGAGTAAGCCATTAACATCATATTCTGAGCAGCCATTGAAACATCCATTAAGGCAGTACTTTCTCCTGCTCTACCTCCCTTTTCAGCACGCTTTTTATTAATACAAAGAACAATCAAAGCCGAAGGTATGCCGAACAATCCTGGCGAGATAAGCTTTATTTTTTCTATTGTATCATTACCTGTTACCAAAATGAATTCCCAGGGTTGAATATTGCTACCACTCGGAGCCCAGATTCCTGCTTCAAGAATCTTCATTAGTCGTTCTTTGGGAATTTTTTCATCCTTAAATCTCCTTACAGATCTGCGACTTTTAATTATGTTCAAAAGCTCCAATGTCTACCCCCTCCTTTTTTCGTGCGGATTACAGAATGAGACCTTACTATGAGAAAGACCTAGCTTAACCAAATCTTCTGCAATTTTTAGAGCTATTAGCCCCGGTTCAATCACTGGGATCCCCAATTGCTCTTGAAGCCATTTCCCCAATCCAATAAGACTACCACAACTTAATACTATAACTTCCGCACCATCATTCTCAACAGCATGCTTTGCCTCTTTTAGTAGAGCTTGTTTTATTTTCTCCATTTCATTGACTATATCAAGAACTAAAAATTCAATTGTCCGTATAGATGCCAGTTTAGGTGCTAACCCATACATCCTAACAGCGTCAAGAGTTTTCCCTTCGGAGTTCTTGGAGCCCACCCCAACTATTGAGAATTTTCTACCCAACATTGATGCAATATGAAGAGCAGCCTCTCTCAGTCCCACTACAGGGATTGTTAACTTTTCCCGAGCTGCGAACAAAGCGGGGTCACTAAAACAATAGATTATAACTGCATCATATCCTTCCTTCTCAGCATTTTCTGCTTCTTTTAAAGTTTCAAGCTCTGACCATGCAATATCATAATACTGCTCTATAGATTCAGGCCCTTTAGTTAGGTTAACCACTGTTATTTCTGTGTCATGGTCTTTCACTGTATTATATGCATCTTCCACTCTCTCATTCCAAAGTCCAATTGAAACCGGTACAATAACTTTTATTCTCATGTATTTTCCCTCTCTAGCAACAGTATTGTAGCAAAGACTTTTGCATCTTCCACCATGTTCTCGATTTTGGCATACTCGTTTGGCTGATGAGCAGTTTCATCACAAGTACACCATACCACCGCTGGAATTCCAAGTTTTCTGAAGAATGCTGCGAAAGTTCCACCTCCAATTCCTCCCGCTTTAGGCGTTATGTTGCGCAACATTTGGAGAGACTTTTTGAGTAAGATAACAATTTCCGAATCTTCAGGAGTAGGTTCTGGAGCTTCAAATTTTCGGAGGACCGATATGTTAATCTTAGCTCCATAAACCTTCTCAAAAACCCGTGCTAGTTCATGTATCGTATCGAGGATATCATCTAAATTATGCTCCGGAAGAACTCTACAATCAAAGTACAAAACATCCTCCCCGGGTATTATGTTTATCGCATCTACGTTCTTCTCCTTCTTTGTAGGTTCAAAAGTACTTATAGGTGGGTCAAAAAGCACATTCTCTTCCGAATACTGCTTATAGAGCATTTCATGTAGCGTTGTTGCAAACTTCATCCCAATTAGATGGGCGTTTATACCTTTTTCAGGACTCATGGCGTGAGTTTGCCTGCCAATTGTTTTTACTTGAAACATTAATCTACTCTTCTCCGCAACTTCAATAAATGAGCCCTCTGAGTTTCCCGCATCGGGAACTAAAACCAAGTCATCCTTCCTGAATACTTCTGGGTGCTCTTTCATTAACCATTCTAACCCATATTTGCTGCCAGTTTCTTCGTCACTCACAAAAGCAAGAATTATTG
>Ga0190329_1000591_pt1 | contig 10427 bp, 10 predicted proteins | sample 48720423_MG_FD_161655 | JGI IMG/M metagenome (GOLD analysis project Ga0190329, IMG submission 161655) | Hydrothermal vent sediment bacterial communities from Southern Trench, Guaymas Basin, Mexico - 4872-04-2-3_MG | ecosystem: Environmental > Aquatic > Marine > Hydrothermal vents > Sediment ... | reverse complement strand
CGTCTATTTCAATGGGTTTGACCAGCCAGTTGGTCACGATGGGCGGCAATATCTCCCGGATCAATCATTCTTTCCGCCACCACACCGGTTTCAGGTGATGTAATCACGGAATAGCCAAGAGCGATTTGAGCTTCTTTAACAAGTTCTTCCGCCTGTCTGATAGATGCTTTTGACGATAGTTCAGCTTCCTGGGATTTTTCAAGTCGTGCTTTTGCCTGAAGATACCCTGCTTTGTCAATTTCAAGATTTTGAGAGGTGATAATATCTGATTCAAACAGCTTTTTCGTTCTGTTGTATGCTGCTTTTGTCTGGTCAAGACCGGCCTTTGCTTCATCCATGGATTTATAGGTTTGTTTCAGGTTGTTTTTTGCAACAGCAAGTCCTTCCTTTGCCTGTTTGAGTTGGGCTGAGAGGGTTCTTGCATCAAGCTGGATGAGAAGCTGTCCTTTTTTTACGGCCATACCCGGAACACAGGATACCTTTATAACCTGTGCACTGATCTGGGATTCAATCATTGATTCTGTCAAAGGCCGGATGGTTCCGACAGCTTCATACATCTGGATGACGTCCTGTTTTTCAACAGTGGTAATATTCTCAAGAGCAGATATTTTGCCGGCTGCGGCGTTTCCGGAAAACCCCGGCTGTATTTTATCATTCTCACAGGCATAAAAAATGAACAAAAGCAACAATAGAAATACGAAAAAAAATGGTTTTTTCATGGCATAGCCCTCAAATTATCTATAATCCTTATAATTGATATGATATCTTTCCGCTTTATAAGAAAACTGTCTGACAGTAATTCCGATAAACTGAGCCGCCTTTTTAATATTTCCGTTGGTGTTTTTTAACGCATCCATCAGAATTTCTTTTTCAAGATGGGCCACAGCATCTTTAAGGGAGAGGGGAAGGGTTTTGGATTTGATGCCTGTTTGAAGGGTGGCTGGAAGATGATAACTGTGGATAGCCCCTTCATTACAGAGGATAACGGCTCGTTCAATACAGTTTTCAAGTTCTCTTACATTTCCAGGCCAGTGGTATTCCATCATCATGTCAATGGCAGGGGTTGTGATTCTTTTGATATCTTTACCATGTTCTTTTCTGTATTTTTCAAGAAAGTGGTCGGCAAGTAGAACAATATCTGTTTTTCTCATTCTAAGACTGGGAATGTAAATGGGGAAGACGTTCAGTCTGAAATACAGATCATCCCTGAATTTGCCCTGTTGAACCATTTCTTCAAGGTTTGAATTGGTGGCAGCAACAATTCTGACATCAATTTTTATGGGCTTATATCCCCCCACTCGTTCAAATTCCTTTTCCTGCAGGACTCTTAATAATTTTACCTGGGCGGCAAGGGCCAGGTTGCCGATTTCATCTAAAAAAATGGTCCCTTGATCTGCTATTTCAAATTTGCCTTTTTTCTGGTGCGAAGCTCCGGTAAACGCTCCTTTTTCATGGCCGAATAATTCGCTTTCAAGAAGATTTTCCGGTATGGCAGCACAATTTATTTTAATAAACGGCTTTTTATTTCTATCGCTGTTATAATGGATTGAATTGGCGACAAGCTCTTTTCCGGTACCGCTTTCTCCCCGGATTAGAACAGTCGCTGAAGAAGAAGACACCTGAGAAATCATTTGAAAAACGTCTCTCATTTTATTAGAATGCCCAATGATATTGGTAAAACTGTATTTATTTTCAAGTTCTGATTTTAATCGAAGGTTTTCTGTTTTTAACTGCTCTTTTTCAACCCGGACAGTTTCTATATTAATGACATGATGGGCTACCATGGCAGCCACAACGGATAAGAGTTTTTCTCCTTTTTCCAGGGATTTTTTGCCTTCAAAGGGTCTATCTGCACTGATGGCACCGACGACACGATTATCTTTTTTTATGGGAACGCAGATGTAAGAATATTCCCGATTTTCTACAATATTTCTTGAATGGGTTTTATCCAGAAATAATGGTTCTTCACTGATCCGTGGAACCACCGCTGGTTCTCCGTCTTCAATCACTTTTCCGATGATGCCTTCACCGGGAAGATATTTAATTTGACGAGTGATATCTTCAGAAATGCCATGGGCGATTTCAATTCTAATTTCACCGGTTTCAGAGTTGATCAAAAAAATGATACCCCTGATCAGGTTTAAGGATTCAGAGAGAACACTTAACACTTTGAACAACGATTTTTTCATATCCATGTGCTGATTCAGTGCTTCGCTGATTTCATACAAAAGCGAGATTTCTTCAAAAGATTTCATTCGTACTTTTCCAGATAAGTTTTTATATTCAAATTATCGTTTTCATACTATTGCATGAAATATGGGTATTTGACAATGGGTCTCTTTCACTGTATTTTTTTCGGGTTTTATGCGACGATTTAAGGTGAAGGGATTCATGGATAAAAACAAGTGTATCAATATGATTCGATCAGCGGTTCAAAACGGATCTCACCCCGGCCCTCCGGAGGATGATCTGTTCCAGTCAACCAGTGTGATTGCCCTGTTTATTTTTAATAAAGAAGTTGAGTTGCTGTTTATCCAGAAAGCAGACGGAAAGGGATATCCCTGGGCCAACCAGATGGCATTTCCAGGCGGGCATAAAGATAAAAAGGATTTTTCAACAAAAGATACGGCGTTAAGGGAACTGACTGAAGAAATGGGGATAAACCGGGAAAATGTAGAGATTCTCGGTTCATTAGGGCATTTTCAAACTATTAACAGCAAGGATATTGAAGCATGGGTCGGTATCTGGAATCAAAAAGATATCATTCAACACGATACATCTGAAATATCCAGAGTTTTTCAGATCCCTTTAAAATATTTAATTGATCTACATAAAAAAAAAGAGTTTCATCGGCAGGTACCCAATGTCATGCATCTGACATATCCCTATGAAGATGTCAATATTTGGGGAGTGACGGCTAAAATTTTGTACCATCTTATCGAGATTTTATTAAAGAACGGTTAATCATTTTTTGAACGATTTTTAAGTCTTAAAAATATTTTAATCACAAGAAATAAGCTTAAAAATGCCAGGAAGCCTGGAAACCATACATGTTCTTGGAAAGCTGGATTGTCGGAGCCAACAAAAACACCGGCAATAGCAAAGACAACCACAAAAAATAGTATGGTGATCAGTGTCCAGCAGGCAAAATTTGAATCATACCAAGGTGTTATAGTTTTTCTGAAAAATGGGTTTTTATCTAATTGCATTTGTGTTTCTATTAAATTTTTGTTAAAATCACAATATATAGATTTTTTTTCTTGACAAATAACAATATGTTGATTAAATCTATTGTTCAGTGCTTAGTTTGATATATAGAAAAAATAATTTTTATCGTCACTAAAACATTGATAAAAGATAGGCTAATTTCAATCAGATTTCAAGAGGTGGATACATGTTTGACCAAATTAAAAAACGGGATGGAAGAATAGCACAGTTTGATTCATCAAAAATTACCCATGCTATTCAAACAGCAGGTGAGGCAAGTGGTGAATTTAATGGAAGAGAAGCAAAAAAAATGACATTAAAGGTTATCACACTGGCAAGAGACCTGCATCTTGGGCTAATTCCTGAAGTAGAAGAAATCCAGGATATCGTGGAAAGAGTCCTTTTGGACTCTCCGTTTTATAAAACTGCCAAAGCCTATATTATTTACCGGGAACAGCACAATCAGATTAGAAAAATTGCCATTAAAGAGAATGTGGGTCTCATGGAATCCTATATTCGAAGAATGGACTGGAAAGTCAAAGAAAACAGCAATATGAGTTATTCTCTCCAGGGATTGAACAATTATATCTCTTCAGATATTACAGCAGAATACTGGCTCAACAAAATTTATCCGCCGGACGTCAGGGATGCACACTATAGTGGAGATCTCCATATCCATGATTTAAGCCTTTTATCCGTATATTGCGTGGGATGGGATTTAGAAGACCTACTGTGTGAAGGGTTTAAAGGTGTGGCTGGAAAAGTGGAATCGGCTCCCCCCAAACATTTTAGAAGTGCATTGGGTCAGATTGTTAATTTTTTTTATACCTTGCAGGGTGAGGCTGCCGGCGCCCAGGCCATGTCCAATTTTGACACGCTTTTAGCGCCGTTTATCAGAGAAGATGACTTGTCTTATAAAGAGGTTAAACAGGCGCTTCAGGAGTTTGTATTTAATATCAATATTCCCACAAGAGTCGGATTTCAGACACCGTTTACAAATATTACCATGGATTTAAATGTGCCGTCCACTTTAAAGGATTCTCCTGTCATTATTGGTGGGAAATATAGAGAAGAGACCACCTATTCAGATTATCAGGAAGAAATGGATATCCTGAATGCTGCATTTGCCGAAGTCATGATGGAAGGTGATGCAAAAGGCAGGGTGTTTACCTTCCCGATCCCGACGTATAATATTACCGAGGATTTTGACTGGACCAATCCAAAGCTTGAGAATATTTGGAAAATGACGGGTAAATACGGCATTCCTTATTTTTCAAATTTTGTAAATTCAGACATGAATCCTGAAGATGCCCGTTCCATGTGTTGTCGGTTAAGACTGGACAACAGAGAACTGAGAAAAAGAGGTGGCGGCTTGTTTGGGGCCAATCCATTGACCGGCTCCATCGGGGTTGTGACGATAAATATGCCAAGAATTGGCTATCTTGCAAAAGATGAAAATGATTTTTTTGAGAAACTGGACACACTCATTAAATGTTCAGCAGACTCCTTGACTATTAAACGTAAGATTCTTGAAAAATTTACAGAAGGTGATCTTTACCCCTATTCGAAATTTTATTTACGGAAAATTAAAGAGAGTACCGGTGTTTACTGGCGCAACCATTTTTCAACCATTGGTATCCTGGGGATGAATGAGGCCTGTCTTAACTTTATGGGTGAAACGATTGCCACGCAAAAAGGTCAGGATTTTGCCGTAAAGGTTATGGATCATATCAGAACCAAAATTGAACAATTGCAGGAAGAAACTGATGAAATCTTCAACCTTGAAGCAACTCCGGCCGAAGGCACTACCTATCGGTTTGCCAGTATGGACAAGGCCAAATTTGAAGAAATTATTTGTGCCAATGAAGAAGACTATAAACAGGGCAAATCCCCATTTTATACCAATTCTACTCATTTGCCGGTAAACTATACAGATGATATTTTTGAAGCCCTGGAGCTTCAGGATAGACTACAGGTTAAATATACCGGCGGAACAGTTCAACATCTTTTTTTAGGAGAAGAAGTGAGTGACATAGAGGTGGTAAAAAATGTAGTGAACAAGGTGTCCCGTTCGTTTAAACTGCCGTATTTTACATTAACCCCGACATTCAGTGTCTGTCCGTCCCATGGCTATATTTCAGGCGAGCATGAGAAATGTGATATCTGTGATGCAGAAACTGAAGTTTATTCCAGAGTGGTCGGTTATTTAAGGCCTGTCGGACAATGGAATGAGGGAAAGCAGACAGAATTTTGCATGCGTAAAACATTTAAAGTAGCCTGATAAAGAAGATGTAACTATGAATATTGGCGGATTTCAAAAAAATTCTTTGATTGACTTTCCTGGAACCATAGCCTGCATTCTTTTTACACAAGGGTGCAATTTCATTTGCCCCTATTGTCATAACCCTGATCTGATCGCCAGTCCTCAAAAAAGGGCTGACGATCTGTATGATGAAAATAAAATCTTTGAATTTCTTGAAAAAAGAAAAGGGTTTTTAGAAGGTCTTGTGATCACGGGCGGAGAACCCACACTGCAAAAAGATCTGATCGTTTTTTGTCGAAAAGTCAAGGATATGGGATATAAGTTGAAACTGGACAGTAACGGGACCCGTCCTTATGTACTGGCAAAACTTTTTGAGGAAGATCTGATTGATTTTATTTCCATGGATATAAAAACCAGCCTTGAAAATTATCATCTTGTTCTGCCGGGAAAATTTGATACCCAAAAAATTTTAGAAAGTATTCGTTTTTTAATGGAAAAAGCCCCTGCCTATGAGTTTAGAACCACGTGCAGCAGACCCTTTATTAATAAAGACATCATGAAAGATATCGGGGAGATGATAAAGGGTGCATCAACCTATATTCTTCAAAAGTGTTCAAGGAATGTAACCGTACTTGATCCGGAATTTTTAAAAGAGGATAATCATTTCTTTTCTGATAAAGAAATGCTGGAATTAAAAGAAATAATCGATGAATATGTTGGTGCATCTGTTGTTCGATAGATAAAATAATTTTCTGGAAAGGAAAGTATGCATGGAATATTCTCTTGTAAAAGCCTGTATTGATCTTGATGCTATCCGGAAGAATATTCAAAATCTAAAACGGATAACAGACAAAAATGCTAACTTCATGGCAGTGGTCAAGGCGGACGGGTATGGTCACGGGGCGGTAAGAGTTGCTCAAGTGGCCCTTCAAAGTGGTGCAGACTGGCTGGGTGTCGCAAGACTCAATGAAGCGGTTGAACTTCGGAAGGCCGGGATAGAGGCGCGCATACTTATTTTTGGATATATTCATCCGGCACAGGCCGCCATGATAAAAGACTTTGATCTGGTGACGACCGTGTATGGTTTAAAGATGGCACAAGCCTTGTCTAACGAAGCAAAAAAATTAAACAAACCGGTTAAAGTGCATTTAAAGGTTGATACCGGAATGGGCAGAGTCGGAATGCTCATTAAACCGGCAAGAAAACAGGTGTTAAAAAAAATTCAAGAAATGATCAAATTGCCGGGTATTGATCTTAAGGGGATTTATACCCATTTTGCTGCTGCCGACTGCAAAGATAGAGGTTATACTGATTTACAGATAGAATTGTTTGGATTTTTGCTGGATGATTTAAAGAAAAAGGGAATAGAACTTTCGACCTGCCATGCGGCAAACAGTGCAGGGATTATTGAATTTCCCGGATCTCATTTTGATATGGTGAGAGCCGGTATTTCCATTTATGGGCTTTATCCTTCCTTGGAGGTGGATCAGACAAAAGTAAAACTTTTTCCGGCCATGACATTAAGCTCTATTGTGACGGCGGTAAGAGACGTGCCGAAAGGATTTTATGTCAGCTATGGCATGACCCATAAAACCCAGGGACAGACAAGGCTTGCCTCAGTGCCTGTCGGGTATGCCGACGGGTTTTCAAGACGGTTTTCATCCAATGGGCTTATGCTTGTGAAGGGTCACAGAGCGCCTGTTGTCGGTCGGGTATGTATGGACCAGACCCTGATTGATGTGGGAGACATCCCCAATGTAACTCCAGGCGATGAAGTCGTGTTGATCGGTTCCCAGGGCAATGAAATCCTTGGTGCAGATGAGGTTTCAAACAGGATAGATACCATCAATTATGAGGTTGTATCTGCCTTGACAGCCCGGGTCAAAAAAGTTTATTCAGATTCCGGCTCTGGTTCAGGGTAAAGCATTTTACCGGTATAGGATAAATCATAACCGCCAAACTCTTCGGCAGCGGCCTGAATCACTTTTCCTTTTAAAAGAGATAAGAAAAGTTGAATCCCCTGATCAAAAAATCTATCTTTATGAATGATCAAATCAAATCGTTCCCAGCAAATAGGAATAAAATCAAGCCCTAATATACTGGCAACCGGTCTGATGCCGGGGCCTGCATCTGCTTTGTCTGTCAGAATTTGCAAGCCCATATCCATGTGTCTGGATAATGTATTTTCATATCCTTTGATGGTGTTGCCTGTTATCCCTGATTTTTTCAGTTCTTTATCAAAAAGCTGCCGGGTGCCAGTACCCAAAGGTCGGTTGATGATTCTGATATCTGGCTTGCCAAGGTCTTTTGCTGCCAGAATTTTTTTTGGATTCCCTTTCTGGACAATAATGCCCTGTTCTCTTAAACAGAAATTTACCACCGCCGGCATCTGGTTCATTTCATCTTTTAAAAAAGGAAAATTATATTCTTCGTTATCTGAAATAAGATGGCTGGCGGCAATATGACAGAGATTTTGTTTTAAGGCTTTTAAGCCGCCCATGGACCCTGCGATGCCAAACATCGCCATATGGTCTTCATGCTTGAGATTAAAGGTTGAGATGATCTTATCCAGCAATAAGTCGTTGCTGCCGGAAATGAGGACAAGCCCGTGATAAGGGGGGAGTTGGGTCAATTGAGGGTAATTCTGAGTGCCGATTTCTATCCACTGCCGAACCAGATGTATGGGGAATAACCATTTTCCGGTAACTTTGGAGGCGGGCAGATTTTTTTCCGCAATAAGGGAGTACACCATTTTTTCATTTATGTTTAAAAACTTTGCCACTTCTCTGGTTGACAGCATTTCTTTCATAGTAACTCTCACTTTGCTTTAAGATAAAGTTTTCATTGCTTTTTCAACAACTTGTTCTGCCGTCATTGATCCGCAATTAATTTTTATATCAGAATATGTATCATATAAGTGGGTTCTTTCTTTGTAAAGATCTTCAATGCTTTTTTCAGGACTGATGGCAACGCCCCGGGAGGTAATATCACAAAGTCTTGTTAAAAGTGTATCCAGATCAATGGAAAGATAGATAATGGTGCTGATGTTACAAAGGTGTTTCATGGCTTTCGAGCTGTACACAACGCTGCCGCCGGTCGCAATCACATGATGTGAGCAGGCAATATCAACAATATGAGCTTCTTCAATTTGCAGGAATTGATCAAGTCCTTTTTCAGAGATAATCTGGGAAAGACTTTTTTGTTCTTTTGATTGAATCAAATCATCTGAGTCAAGAAAAGAAAATCCGATTTTTTGAGCCAAAAGATTTCCAACCGTGCTTTTTCCCACAGCCGGCATTCCAATTAAAGTTATATTTTTTTTAGTTTTCATCAGAATAATTTAATATTTTGCAATATATTTATTATTAATATAATAAAATTGAAAAAATACATACTATTCTTTTTTTATTAATGCAAGAAGAAAGCCATTGTGCTTGCTTGACTTTCTTTGTTTCGAAGACTATTTTTATGAAAATTTAATAAAAGACGGTGAAGACAACAAATATGAAACCAAAGATAATTACCATTGTAGGAAAATCCAACTCCGGAAAGACCACGCTTCTTGAAAAATTGATCGCTTACCTAACGAACAGAGGGTACAAAATAGGATCTGTAAAGCATGCCCATGACGGGTTTGAAATGGATAAAGAAGGGAAAGACAGCTGGCGTCACAGAAAAGCAGGTGCCAGGACCACGCTTGTTATTGCTCAAAATGAAGTTGCCATCATTAAAGATGACAAGACAAGCTCTATTGAAAAGATGAAATCTTATCTTTCTGATATGGATCTTATTTTAGCAGAAGGATTTAAAAAGCAGATTCTGCCGAAAATAGAAATTTTCATGTCCCAAAGTGTGCACAAAGAACCGCTTTGCATGGAAGATGAAAATCTGATCGCCTTTGTTACAGATTCGGACTATCGACCGGATGTGCCGTTGTTCGGGCTTGAAGATATCCGTCAAATAGCCAATTTTATTGAATCCAATTTTTTAAAAAGTTAACAGCGTGCAAAAGAAAAACACAAGACGAAACAGACGATGCCTGGTATATGGCTGTGTTTTTGTTGTCCTCTTTTTTTATTCCGTTTGTATGGCAGGCCAGGATCAACCTAATGGGTATGATTGCATTACCCGGTTTGAAAATGGGGCTATAAACTGGAGCACCGGAAAGATCTCTGCAATTGGCAAGGCGTCTCCTGAAGATAACAAAGAAGGCTCCCATGAATCGGTTCTCGGATCAGCACGGGCAGATGCAAACCGGCAGATTATAGATATTTTAAAACAAATAAAAATTAATAATATTTTGAGTGTGGGTGAGTATGCTTCCAAAAACGATGTCATTTTGGCGGGTATGGAGAAAACAGCAAGAGATGCAAGTTTTTTAAAATTATATTATACTTCCGCCCTTTCTGTGGAACTCATGATTGAAACCAGTATTTTTGGCAGTTTTTTACAATTAATACTACCGGAAGAAATTCGCCAGATACCCAAGATAAGCCCTGATATCCCCCAGGAAAAGATTAAAATGACAGGAGAAATTTTTTACACGGGTTTGATCATTGATGCAAGAGGGCTTGGCGTTGAACCCGTACTGAATCCTCTGGTTGTCAGCGAACAGGGCCATACCATATATTCTTCTGTTTTTATCAGCAGAGAGTTTGCAGTTCAAAAGGGTGTCAGCAAATATCTTTGCAGTATGGATCAGGCAGTAAAGGATAAGAGAATTGGCAATCATCCTTTGGTTTTCAAGGGACTTCGCAAAGAAGGAAAACCCACTACCGCCATTGTTATCAGTATGTCGGATTACCGCCTGTTGGAAAAAGTAACAGAGCGTCATACCTTTTTGAAAGAATGCAGGGTAATTATTGTAAAGGATAATCCATAAGGGCATTATCAATTAATCTTGTTTTTCCTACTTTCACGGCTAGTGCCAGCAAAACCTGAGATTCAATAATTTCAA
>Ga0190329_1000588_pt1 | contig 10500 bp, 7 predicted proteins | sample 48720423_MG_FD_161655 | JGI IMG/M metagenome (GOLD analysis project Ga0190329, IMG submission 161655) | Hydrothermal vent sediment bacterial communities from Southern Trench, Guaymas Basin, Mexico - 4872-04-2-3_MG | ecosystem: Environmental > Aquatic > Marine > Hydrothermal vents > Sediment ... | reverse complement strand
AGACATCATAATGAATTTTATACATGTCCTCACGTGTGATATCATTGTTTTCAGAAAGCAGTCCACCAATCCGGTCTGAGCGGTAGGATCCCATGCCCATATTAATCGGATCAACATTCCCATATTCATTAAGATCCTGATTGCTCGTAACAAAATATCCACAATCAGGATTATAACATTTCGGCAAATCTTGAGGGTTTTCAAACCCCTGCCAGTCATTTTTTTCTTCCCACCCGGACAAGGGAACAAATCCACTAATGCCTTTCCGTCTTTTGGGCATCAGACCGGACATCTGGTAGCCGATATTGCCATCCGTATCTGCAAGGATAAAATTCCAAGACGTCTCTACACGACCCAGAAGATCCATTCCCTGAGTAACCGTTTTTGCATCAAACAGTTTATTAAAATTATCAAGTGTAACAGCACCTGAAAAGGCCGAGGCCCAGGAAGTGGTTAGATAATATCCTTCCTTATTCGGATCCCCTTCAAGGATACCGTGTCTGTTTTCGTAAAAAACCACTTTAACAGACTCTTTTTTCTTTCTTTTTATTATTTCTTCTCTTTCAATGAAAGAATCCCAAATATCCGGTTCCCGCAGATATTTGCCGTCTTTACATTTTTCCACCCATGAATCCGTACTATCCATGAAGGTATAGGTTGCGCTCCATGCAAGATCCGGATTTCGACCGATAAGAAGGCCCGGCACCCCGGGCATAGTTCCGCCCATGGCATATCTGTCTTCTGCTTTTAGTACGACCTCATACCAGATATTCGGAAGCCTGTTTATTTCCAAATGAGGGTCGTTTGACAACATCGGCTTTCCGGACGCTGTCTTTTTCCCTGAGACTGCCCAGTTATTGGATGCCATCATTAATGGAGCAGCAATATTCCAGAGAGATACTGGAGAAACGAGTCGTTCGGTAAGTGTTATTTTTTTTATAAGATCGAAATCGACACCGCCAAGAATTCCAGGAAAAAGCTCGTTTAACTTTTGTTCATCCATTCCTGCCTGAACAAACTCGATAAAAAGTCTTTGAATTTCACCCTGGGATTGGGCAAGCGTCAGATACCCTGTCATCCGTGAAATCAGAATCACATCTTCAATACACCAGGGGTCAGGCCTAAATCCGAGGAGCTTGCACTCCCACGGAATTTTATGGGAAAATGCCCTGTTTACACCACTACAATATGCCGCCACTATTTCTTTTGCTTCGGGAGATAATTTTTCAATTTCCAAAGACATTGAACCCGTCCAGTTCATTCGCCTGAAGAAGGTATCGATGCCAAGCATTTCATCGCTGGAATCAAGAAGTTCAGATGCCCTTCCCTGCCCCAGAATACGCATCAACAACATCTGCATTCCCCTGTCTTTTCCATGGGCGTATCCCATCAGACCGAAGACATCTATCTTGTCTTTCCCCTCAACGTGACAGACACCGTGTTTGTCTCTCCATGTTTTATCGATAGTGCTCATATCTTCTCCTGATTTTAAAAAAATTATGCATTTTTTTTGACATCAATTAAGCGATTTATCAGAACATTTTCAAACCCTTCTTTCTGTGCCCTTGAAAGGGGATAAGACACCCCAAAAGATGCTTCAACAATGCCTTTTGTATTAAATATCGGTATGCCCATGGTTTTTAATCCAATGGTCAGTTCCTGATCTGTCACTGCATACCCTCTCTCCCTGGTTTTTTGTAATTCAGTCAGGAATGAATCTTTTTCAGTGATGGTCTTAGGGGTAAGCGGTTGGAAATCAAGCTGTTCCGCTATTTTTTTTTGTTCTTCAATATCCATAAATGCAACAATGGCCTTGCCCATGGCAGTCGCATGCAGCGGCAATCTTGATCCGGTTCCCAGGTCCAGATTTAGAACATTAGAAGAGCGAATTCTTTTTAGTGCAACGATTTCATTTCCTTCCAGTATCGAACAATGGGTGGTCACATCCAGATCATTTCGAATGGCTTTCATATACGGTAACAATCGCTGTTTAATTCCCATGGAATTGATGACCCAGGCCCCGAGTCGCAACACCTTGGGTGTAAGTTGAAACGTCTTGGTGGTCTCATCTTTTATCATAAAACCCATTTTTGTAAAGGTATGAAGATATCGTCTGGCAGTGGGCAGGTTCATATCATTTTCTCTTGCCATTTCGGTCAGGTTCCAGACCCTTTGGCTTTCTTTAAAACACATCAGCAACTTCAGCCCTTTTGCCAGCGAATTAACAAACTCACGGTCTATCGTTTTGTTCATCTCTTTCTTTTCTCCTTTTACGCTCTCGGCATCATGCTATTATGAAAATATCTTTGGGATGACAATACAAGATTATGCAGGGCGTAATAAAAAGTAAAGCTTTTTTTTAAAAAAGACTTGACCTCACAGGAATGGAATTGTTATTTTAAAAAACATTATGCATTATTTAATTACGCATAGCATAATAATATATAAAATTAAAAGGAGAATTCCAAATGTCAGCCAGTGTTGTATTTATTGGCGGTATCAGCAGTGTATTTTTTGGTATGGGACTTCTTTATCTGTCCATTAAAATTACGGCCATGATCACCGCCCGTTTGACTGGGAAAAGAAAGGAAAATCTCTCATGACCAGTCACCTGACCTCATTGGTTAAAACAACCGGTTTTGTTTATCTGACGCCGGGTATAATAGTGATGTGGGTCATCGGATTGGCCCTGATTTATCTGGCCATCAAAAAAGACTACGAGCCCTTGCTTCTGCTTCCCATCGGATTTGGTATTTTATTGGCAAATCTTCCTTTAAGCGGTCTGATGACACCTGAAGAGGGATTACTATGGAAATTTTACGAATACGGCATCCATTGGGAAATCATACCCCCCATCATCTTTTTAGGCATTGGCGCATTTACAGATTTTGGCCCCCTTCTTGCCAACCCCCGGTTAATTTTTCTGGGGGCCGGAGCACAGGCAGGGGTATATATCACTTTTTTTGCTGCCCAGGCCATGGGATTTGATATAATGGAAGCTGCCACCATCGGCATTATCGGTGGTGCTGACGGGCCCACTACTATTTTCCTTGCTTCCAAAATAGCCCCTCAGCTTTTAGGCGCCTGTGCCGTGGCAGCCTATTCCTATATGGCCATGGTTCCTATTATTCAACCTCCCATTATGAGACTGATGACCACAGAAGCAGAACGCAAAATAAAAATGGCCAAAAGCAGAAAAGTGACCAAACTGGAAAAAATACTCTTTCCCCTTGTGTCCACCTTTCTCATTATACTCCTGGTGCCGGCTTCTGCACCATTAATTTCCATGTTAATGTTAGGCAATCTTTTCAGAGAATCCGGAGTGGTTGAAAGGTTAAAACATGCAGCCCAGAATGAATTAATGAATATTGTCACTATTTTCCTGGGCGTACCCATAGGCGCTACCATGAATGCAGAAGCTTTTCTTCAGCCAAAAGTTATTTTTATATTTGTTCTGGGATTGTGTGCGTTTATGATCAGTACGGCCACCGGAATTCTGCTGGCCAAACTAATGAACCTGTTTTCCACTAAAAAAATAAACCCCCTCCTGGGAGCAGCAGGTGTTTCAGCTGTCCCCATGGCTGCCCGTGTAGTCCATAAAGTGGGGACTGAGGCGGATAAAAAGAATTATCTTCTCATGTATGCCATGGGCCCGAATGTAGCAGGAGTGATCGGTACAGTAATTGCCGCAGGCATATTCTTAACGCTGCTCACTTCCTGATCCGAATATTAAAGGCCCGGATATTGCGCGTTATAAAATATCCGGATTGAATAGAGACAACTTGCATAGGCACCCCCTATGCAAAAGATAGAAACATATAAATATTGATATTGGAGAAAAAAAATGGCCACAGAAGTCTTAGCACCTTTACCCGGTAAAATTATTAGAATAAATATTGAACCAAATGCAACCGTTGTGGAAGACCTTGAAATCATGGTTATCGAAGCCATGAAAATGGAAACACCAATTTATGCCCCCTGTGATGGCGTAATCGAAAAAATGCTGAAAAAAGAAGGGGATGAAGTGGAAGAGGATGATCTTCTTGCCCTCATTGCTTAACCCTTTACAGAACACGACCTGTTCCATCTGAGAAATAATTTTCTCTATACAAGTCCGCCGGCCTTTATCTGAAAAGGGTAAAGACCGGTGGGAACATGACAGCAGTGTGAAACACCGGTTTTTTTACCAGGTAAGGAATTGTATATGAAAGGATTTTTCAACCGTCTGGTCATCATTGATGTCACCGATCAGACAATAGACGTTCAAGAGATTGATGATCAGATGCTGAAACTGTACATGGGGGGCAAAGGGATGGGCACCCATCTGCTTTTAAACCATAATCCACCAGGTGTGGACCCCTTGTCACCAGACAACCACTTCATTATCGGCTTGGGCCCTGTAACCGACAGCCTGATCTACGGCAGTTGCAGATATGGTATTTTTTCCAAATCACCGTTAACCGGTTTTTATGGAGAATCCTATTCAGGCGGAAAGGTTGCCGTATCCATCAGCAGAACAGGATATGATTTTATTGTTTTGAAAGGTGCATCTCAAAGACCGGTCTGGCTTGAAATTTCAGACAAGGCCATTTTATTCCATGACGCTGAAGAACTATGGGGAAAAGACACCTATGAGACTGAAGACTTAGTAAAGAAACACTGCGGCCAAAAAGGATGTGGTGCCATGGTGATAGGTCCTGCCGGTGAAAATCTGGTCCGGTTTGCAGTTGTGGAAAACGATTATTGGCGATCTGCCGGGAGAACCGGCATGGGAGCTGTCCTTGGTTCCAAAAAAATAAAAGCCCTTGTCTTTCACGGGACACAACAACGCATCTTCCATGATCCGGATCAAATCAAAAAATATTCAAAAGATATATTGACGAAATTTAAAGACCACCCGACCACCAATGTTTACAGGACTCAAGGCACGCCTGTCATGGTTGCCGGATTGAACAATGCCGGAGCCTTTCCCACAAAATACTGGTCCAGAGGAACCTGTGAACACTGGGAAAAGATTAATGCCCAGAGCATGAAGGAAAAACTCAATGCAAAGCCCCGTTCCTGCAAAACCTGTTTTATGGGCTGTGGAAAATATGTCAGTATTACAGAGGGGAAACATAAAGGTTTGAAGCTCGAAGGTCCCGAGTATGAAACCATATATGCCTTTGGCGGGCTGTGCATGATTGACAACATAGAAGATATTGCATGGCTGAATGATATCTGTGACCGCCTGGGAATGGATACCATCAGTGCCGGAAATCTTGCCGCCCTTACCATTGAGGCGTCCCAAAGAGGAAAAATCGATGAAACCTTTGAATATGGCGATGCCAAGGCAGTGGCTGATCTCCTTTTCAAGACAGCCAGGCGGGAAGGACTAGGCGGTATGATTGCCGAGGGGATTAAATCAGCCAGCGAGGAAATGGACATGAAGGATATGGCAATTCATGTCAAAGGCCTTGAGCCTGCCGGATATGACCCCAGAGTTCTGAAAGGTATGGGGCTGGCCTATGCGATCAGTCCAAGGGGTGCCTGTCATTTAAGAAGCACTTTTTATAAACCTGAACTGTCAGGCATGATTGATCCGGATCAAATTGAAAACAAAGCTGAACTCTTTTTAGATTTTGAAGACCGATGTACACTGTTTGATGCCTTTATCCTGTGCCGATTTTACAGGGATTTCTACCCTTGGGAAGAATTGTCAAAGATTTTTTTCATGGCCACCGGCGTTGAATTTTCAAAAAAAGACCTCCGGGCCCTTGCTTCCCGGATTACTGATGAAACCCGTAAATTTAATCTCAGGGAAGGGCTTACGATTGAAGATGACTTTCTGCCCCCACGGCTTTTAAAAGAAAAACTTGAAAACCAGAAAGGTATGTCTAAAGACGACTTGACACAGTTGATACAGGATTACTACAGATTACGAGGGTGGGATACCAATGGCATTCCCCTGAAATTTCCGGGGTATAGATAAGCCACAAGTGCATCCACACTCTCACCGAAAAGCATTATTTTCTTTTTTTATATTTTGCAACCCGGATTGCCTGTTTTAATCGTTCATATTTAATAATTCCTTGACAGCTTGGGATACTTTGATTATTGAATTTACATGGATGCTGACAAAAAACACTCCCCCCTGTTCCTGAAAAAACTTCCAGTAAGAATCGTCATCCCTGTTGCATTGACAATCATCCTCTTTATTCTGACAATTTTTCTTTTGATCATCCCTTTGCTGGAAAAAAACATGATGGACGGGAAAAGAGAAGGCATCATGCATTTAACGGAAAGTGCGTGGAGCACGTTGGATCTTTTTTATGAAAAAGCCCTGGCGGGAGAGATCTCCCACAAAAAAGCAAAGGAACAGGCCATAGAACAATTGCAGCAATTAAGATACGGTCCTGACCTTAAAGATTACTTCTGGATAAATGATATGACCCCTAATATAATCATGCATCCATACCGTTTAGATCTGGTGGGTCAGGATGTGTCAAATTTTAAAGACCCGGCAGGAAAACGATTGTTTTTTGAAATGGTTAAAATCGTCAAAAAACAGGGGGCTGGTTATGTGGATTATTTATGGCAATGGAAAGGAAACTCAAAGAAAATTGTTCCTAAAATATCCTATGTAAAAGAATTCAAATCCTGGGGCTGGATTGTTGGAACCGGTATCTATGTTGAAGATGTTAGAGAAGAAATCAGTACTATTACACGAAAGTTAATCTATACCTGCTCAGGGATTATGATGCTGTTCTTAATGCTGTCCGGTTATATTATATGGCAGGGAACAACGGCTGAAAAAGAACGAACAAAAGCCATGGAACATTCCAATTTAAGGGAAAACCAACTCCTTCAGGCAGACAAAATGGCCTCCCTGGGGACATTGGTGGCCGGTGTTGCCCATGAGATAAATAATCCGGCAACATCTCTGATGCTCAATGCGCCGAACCTTAAAAAAGCCTGGCAGTCTTTTACTCCGGTCCTAGATGAATACTACATGAAAAATAAGGATGCCGTCGTCTGTTCAATGCCATACGCGGAACTGAGCAAAAGAATAGACCTTATGCTCAAAGCCATGGAAGACGGTGCGGCAAGAATAAAAAAAATTATCTCTGAGTTAAAGGATTTTTCACGCCCCACAGAAACGGATATGGAGAGTGAGATTGATGTCAACCTTGTGGTAGAAAAATCACTAAATCTGACCCACTCTATATTGAAAAAAGCCACCCACCACCTGTCAGTTGATTATGGAAATAACCTGCCGAAAATTTCAGGCAATTCACAGAAATTACAACAGGTAATTATCAATCTGCTAGTTAATGCATGTCAAGCCCTTGAAAATCCAAAACAGTTCATCCATGTGAAAACTTCAAAAATATCGAACGCTTCTTTTATTGTTATTGAAGTATCGGACAGCGGGCCGGGTGTTCCTCCGAAAAATTTGGAAAAATTAAAAAATCCTTTTTTTACAACCAGACGGGACGACGGAGGAACAGGTCTCGGACTTTCCATTTCGGAAAAAATTGTAAATGACCACAAGGGGATATTAGAGTTTACTTCGAAATCTGGAGAGGGTTTGACTGTAAAAATACTATTACCCATTATCACTGAAGAAAATATTATTTCAAAGAACAGGATATCATAATAATGAACAGACAACAGACCATGGATCGGCCCATCCTTATTGTGGATGATGAACCGGAAATTCTTCTGGCTGTGGATACCACATTGAGAATGGCAGGCATGGACAATATTATCACCATCAGTGATGCCAGGGATGTGATCCGGCAAATGGAACGTCAGATTCCCTGTCTCATTCTCCTGGACTTGAATATGCCCCATATCAACGGCGGCCGTCTGCTTAAAATCGTCCGCAAAACCTACCCCAGAATACCCGTCATTATCCTCACCGGTGACATTGATGTGGATACAGCGGTAAAATGCATGAAAATTGGTGCCATGGATTATGTGGTCAAGCCGGTAGAAGAAGATCGACTGATCGCTGCTGTTAAACAGGCTTTGGCCTATGGAGAGTTTAAAAATAAATTTCAGGATTTTCCGGAAAGTGATCTATTCTCCCAGATTAAAAACCCCAAGGCATTTGCCCATATCATCACACAGGATGCAAAGATGCATTCCATTTTTCACTATATCGAAGCCATTGCCCCCTCTTCCCAGCCAGTTCTTATTCTTGGAGAAACAGGCGTGGGAAAAGAATTAATCGGCCAGCCCATCCATACGTTGAGCAAAAGAAAGGGAAAACTGGTTGTGGTCAATGTAGCCGGATTGGATGATAACGTGTTTTCCGATACTCTTTTTGGTCATGTTCCTGGAGCGTTCACTGGTGCACAAAAAATAAGACAAGGACTAATCGAGCAGGCAGATAGTGGCACTCTCTTTCTGGATGAAATCGGAGATCTTGCGTTAACGTCCCAGGTTAAATTACTCCGGCTGCTCCAGGAAAGGGAATACCTGCCTTTAGGATCTGATGAAATCAGACAGTCCGACGTAAGGATACTTGCCTCCACCAACCTAAATCTCTGGGCCCTTGAAAAAAAAGGCATCTTCAGAAAAGATTTGATCTACCGTCTTTCTACCCATACACTGACGCTGCCGCCCCTGCGAGAGCGTCTTCTAGACCTGCCGCTGCTATTGGACCGGTTTATCTGCAACGCCGCCAATGAACTGAATAAGCCCATTCCTGATATCCCGAAAACATTGATCGAACAGATGGAAGCCTATCCTTTCAAGGGCAATATCAGAGAACTTAAATCCATGGTGTATGATGCTATCTCGCGATACCGGGAAGGGCCTATCACAGCTGATCTATTCAAAGTTCTGGACACATCCGGATCAGGAGCGGGACAAAAAGATAATAATCAAACCCTTTCTCTTCCTACCCTGAAAGAAGCCTCCAGAGAACTTGTGGAGAAGGCCATGAAACAGACCGGAGGCAATCAATCTGCAGCAGCCGAAATTTTGGGTATCTCCCAGCAGGCCCTGAGCAAAAGGCTACAGAAATTAAAATTCGGAAAAACCGATTAACCCACAACAAAAGTTGTATTCACAACAAAAGTTGTGAATACTCTCCTTTTAGCCTATTCCACCGAACAATCGTTCGGATTGATATATTTTTCTACAACTTTTGTTGTACCTCTGCAAACCCTTCATGAATTCATTTTTTAGTTAAAATTCAATAAAAACAGATAGATATAAATTTTCATTCCTTCCGGCACACTGTTTGCTATTACACTATAAGTGAATCTTAATTATTTATTAAAGGAGGGTCTTAAGATGGCTCAAATTAAAAACCTTGGTTGGCGCGTAACAATGGCAGGATTAGGTATCAACCTGGCTTTGGGTATCCTTTATACCTGGAGTATATTTAAAATGACAATCAAAGACTCCATTGTGGCAGGCGATGGCCTTTTTAACTGGAGCCTGGCTTCCTTAAATGATCCCTATGCCGTCTGCTGCCTGGTATTTGCATTTACCATGATTTTTGCAGGCCGTGTTCAGGACAGGATCAGCCCGAAGATTACGGCTGTCATCGGAGGCGTCCTCACAGGACTTGGCCTGATTATTATTTCATTCTCCACTGCATGGATTAGCTGGATCATCGGATTCGGTATTTTCACAGGAATGGGGCTTGGGTTTGGTTATGCATCAGCCACACCGCCTGCCATTAAATGGTTTCCCCCTGCAAAAACCGGCATGATTGCCGGTATTGTTGTTGCCGGGTTTGGGCTGGCATCTGTATATATTGCTCCTTTGGCAATATTTTTAATTGCCAAAGTCGGGCTTTCCCAGGCCATGCTTATTTTCGGTATTGCCTTTCTCATTATTGTTTCTGCCCTTGCACAATTTTTGGCAAACCCCCCGGAAGGGTATGTTCATCCGGATGCCGCTCAAAACACGACGGCTGCTGCAAGTGGTGCCATTGATTTTGAACCCGGAAAAATGCTTCGTACAGCAACATTTTATAAATTATGGATTATTTTTTGTATTGCATCAGGTGCCGGCCTTATGATCATTGGCGGTGTGGCAGGAATGGCCAAGCAGGGCATGGGCCAAATGGCATGGGTGGTTGTGGCATTAATGGCAGTGGGAAATGCCTCCGGGCGTGTTATAGCCGGTATCCTTTCCGACCGTATCGGACGTGCGAACACTCTTTTTATCATGTTGATTTTTCAGTCAGTTGTCATCTTTTCTCTCCTGTTTATTACACCGGCACAGGTCATACTTCTGGTTCTTGCGGCCATGCTCATCGGATTTAACTACGGTACAAACCTTTCTTTATTTCCGTCTGCAACCAAAGATTTTTTCGGTTTAAAGAACTTTGGCGTCAATTACGGCCTGGTTTTCAGTGCCTGGGGGGTAGGCGGTTTCATCTTTCCAAGAGTGTCTCAAATGATTGTTGCTTATACCAACAGCCCAAGAATGGCATATGTTCTTGCTGCAGGATTGCTTCTCATCGGAGCTGTGTTGGCCCTGATGACCAAAGCA
>Ga0190329_1000579_pt1 | contig 10579 bp, 11 predicted proteins | sample 48720423_MG_FD_161655 | JGI IMG/M metagenome (GOLD analysis project Ga0190329, IMG submission 161655) | Hydrothermal vent sediment bacterial communities from Southern Trench, Guaymas Basin, Mexico - 4872-04-2-3_MG | ecosystem: Environmental > Aquatic > Marine > Hydrothermal vents > Sediment ... | reverse complement strand
TGCTCTGGCCACATCCAACCCGTTTCTTATTCCTCCACTACCTATGAGAGGTATCTCTATCTCTCTGAGAATTAAAAGAGAATATGGAGAAGGAATACCCCAGTCCCAGAAGGTTTCTCCAAGCTCGCCTCCTCTATAATATTCCACGGCAGCAAAACTTGTGCCACTTACACCACTTACATCTAGGGCCACAAATCCAGCACTCTTGAAAAATTCTCCAGCCTTTCTGCTTATGCCTGCACCTGTTTCTTTTGCTATTAGTTTATATTTTTCAGCAAGTTTTTTAAGCTTCTCTTTTAACCCTTTCACCACAGTCTCCCCTTCCGGTTGAATTGCTTCCTGTAGATAATTGAAGTGAAGTTCTAGAGCATGGGCATCTATCATCTCAATTGCTTTTCTTATTTCCACCTCTCCATATTCAAGCGTAACCTGAGGTGCTCCGAGATTACCCAATCTCAGGGGCATTTCGTAATTCTTAATAACAGAGTATGTGTCCTCCAGCTCTCTTTTTTCTATAGCAGCTCTCTGAGAGCCAACAGCCATACCAATACCAAGCTCACTGCATGCCTTAGCTATATTTTCATTTATTTTTTTAGCCACCTTATGGCCCCCGGTCATAGCATCCACAATTATGGGGGCATTCAGCTTTCTCCCAAGAAATTCAACTTCTAGAGAGATATCTTCGAGATCTACAGAAGGTATCGTTTCATGTTTGATAATGACATCATCCCAGTAATTATGATGTGACCTCACATTTTTCTCCAAACATATATTGAGATGCTCAAGTTTTCGATTCTCTATCATATTATCACCGTCCCTATCGTTTCCTCACCATCCAGAACCTTTTTCACTCTTTCAGGATGAAAGCCGTTTAAAACATAAACCTTGCTATATCGGGCTATTTTCCTCATAATTTCAATCTTATATGCTATGCCTCCAGTAACATCCTTTACTTTTGTGGAAGTTTCAGGTTCAACATTCCTCTCAAGCACGGAGATGAGTTTAGCTCCAGGCTCTCCGGGATCTTTATCATAGATTCCATCCACATCGGTAAGAAATATCGTTTTTTCTGGTTTGAATTCTCTGGCCAGATGGAGCATTAGATAATCTCCAGAGCAAATCTCTATCCCCTTGGAGCGATGAAAGATTATATCTCCAAAAGTTAGGGGAACAAAATCCAAATCTACGGCGAAATGAAATATATCCATATTGGGCTCGTCTCCCATTAGGAAAAGGGCATGAGGCGGAATTGATACTGCAGGAATTTTCTCCTCGATCAGAATTTTCAGGATTTTTAAATTGAGTTCCTCCATATCTCTCCCGATCTCTGAAAAGCCAAGAATTTTCCACTTTTCATAACCTTCTCTTATCCTGTACTTGTGAGCAAGAACATGCCCAAACGATCCGCCACCATGAACAAGCAGAAGCTCCTTTTTTGGAAGAACTCCTGCTATCCTTCTGACCGTTTCTTCTCTGAATTTTTTGTATTTACCTTTATCCGAGATTACGCTTCCTCCCATTTTTATCAGTATCATTTGGAAAAAGATAGCAATCCCCGTTATATAGTTTTGCATCGGTAATTATTAATAGCCCCCAAGTCTTTAAGGTGTTATGAAAGCTTCACCGCAATGCATACCCTGTTTTCTGCGTCAGGCACTGCAGGCAGCTAGATTTTCGCATCTGAATGAAGATGCCCAGAAAGAGATACTCAGGGAAATAATGAAAAAATTACTCGAGGAATCTTGGGAAAAAACTCCTCCAGAACTGGCACATATAGCCCATAGAGTGGTGAGAAAATATGTTGGAGGAGATCCATATAAGGAGGTTAAGAGAGAAAGCAACGCTCTTGCCCTTTCTCTTTATCCTGAAATAAAAAAAGTGGTTCTGAATTCTCCAGATCCTCTTAGAACTGCAGTGAGGATTGCGATTGCTGGGAACATAATAGACTTCGGTGCTTTGGAGAGCTTTGATATTCACAAAACAGTGGAGGAAGTTTTAGTTAAAGATTTCAAATATGATGATTTCCCCAGACTCGTGGACAGCCTTAAAAATGGAAAGAAAATACTATATTTTGCAGACAACGCTGGAGAAATCGTGTTTGATAAGCTCCTGCTTCAAATAATTCGTGAAAGATGGAAGCCTCAGATAACTCTTGTTGTAAAAGAAGCACCGATTATTAATGATGCCACCCTTGAAGATGCTAAATATGTGGAATGGATGAAGTTGTGGATGATTACAAATTCATAGGAAATGGAGAAGTTGGTCTTGAGAGAAATTCTCCTGAAGTAGGAAAATGGATAAAGGAGCATGATGTCATTATTTCCAAGGGACAGGGCAATTTTGAGGGGCTAAGTGAATTTCGGGGAATATTCTATCTGCTTATGGTAAAATGCCCTGCAGTTGCGAATTATCTCAACGCTTCTGTGGGAGATATTGTTCTTCTCTATAGATGAGGAAATAATCACAATCATATCGTTTAAAGTTCTGATATTTTTGCTTATAGGAATGTGATAGATATCATCCTACTTTACTTGTGCAATGAGATAAAGAGAGAAGCAGGGTTAAGAGCAATTCAGGCGGCTCTTTGGGAATGAAAGCATGGCTAGATCTCTCTATTGCAATCTCATTGCACATGGAGAAATTTGCCTGCTCTGAGAAAGGATGATATGAAAAAATGTTTAAATAGTGGGAAGGTAATTGCAGAGCATGGAGAAGAATCTTTTGAGGATACTGATTTTTGATTCAGCATCCGTGATACTCGCCCTTATTCTTTTTCTATATGGACCCATGGGGGAGAAGAGCTTTTTCTATGTAAGCTCGTGGGTAATTTTTGCATGTCTCTCAGTATCCTTTGGATTGACACTTCTTTATATTCTAAAAAATAGAGAGAGAAGCAATCTCACCATTATATTTTTTATCTTGTTGGTCTCAGGGGTTGTGATATCTTTCTTTAACTGGTTTGCTGGAGGTCTGATAGCACTTCTTTCTCTACCTTTTCTTCTGTTCAGCAAAAATATCAGAGGTGAAATCGAAATAGCTATTACTTACTCTGGCTTTTTTATTCTTGCTCTTCTTCCACCTCTGGAAACTTATTTAAGAATAAATCCCTCCTTTTTGGATTATATTATTATTGGTGCAGGTTTTGCTCTGATAGTCGCTGGTCTTGTACTCGCTTATCGCAGAGTTGAACTCTCTCTGATGCTGGGATTTATTCTTCTCGCCCTCTCTTTTTTCCTCATTGCCCCCTTCCACGAGATATTTCATATTCATTATAATGGGATATTTGGGGTATATGATAGCAGTATAATAATTCTTGCAGCACTCACTTTCTTTGTATTTCTCTTTTCCATCTTAGAGTATGATAGGAAATCTATTCAACTTCAGGAGGAAATAAGAAAGGGGTATGAGTATCTAACTAAAGGGAAGTACAAAAAGGCGGAGGGTATTTTCAGAATTTTATACAAGAAAAAAAGAGATAAGGATGTCCTTAATGGATTGAGTATAGCCCTGATGAGGGAGGGTAAACTGGATGAATCAGAGAGAATTCTGAAAAAACTTGTCTCCAGATATCCAGAGGAAACCTATCTCCTCAACTTGGGAAATTTATACTATAGGAAAGGAAATAAGAGAGAGGCTATGCTACTTTATTCCAAGATTCTGAAGAATAATCCTGAGTGTTACAATGCTCTTAACAATCTCGCAAGATGCTATATGGATCTTGGTGAATATGAAAATGCAGAAAAATTGCTGAAAAGGGCAATAGAAATAAGTCCAGAAAAGAAGGTAGCACAGATAAATTATAAAGAGTTAAAGGAAAAAATGGCCTCAGAAAACTAATCCTTCGTGATGCGATACCATTTGAGCACTTTCCTGAACTGAATTATGAGCGTCTTTATTGTTATTTCTCCTAGAAGGTTATTATCTTTATCCACAACCGGCAATCTTCTCACACGAAACGATTTCATTTTATTCAGGATCTCCTCCACTTTATCATCCGGATGTGCCACTATGAGCTTCTTGCACATGACATCCTTCGCGACTCTAACATTTCCAAACAGGAGTGAAGTTAAATCTATACCTCCAATAACATAGGGTTTTATCCTCTTCGGAGCCATAACCTCCAGCAAATCTTTTTCAGTTATAACACCCACCAGCTTGGTGCTTCCCTTTCTTTCCATTACCCACACATGTCTTCGTGCACTCATAATGGAGAAAATATTCTCTATAGGTGTATCCTGCGAAACCATTGGGAGATCCCAGATTTTTCCCTTCATGATTGATTTAACAGGCACTTTATAAAAATTCTTGAGAACATACTGAACATCGAATTCATCTTTCTTCATAGTAAGAATATTGCAAAATGTATATTTAAACCCATCGCCACAAAATTGAGTAATTTAAGCCCATCGATGCCCGTATTTTCCTATAAGTGGAACAAAGGCTACTTCACCCCACCTTTTTTTCATTAATCTACCTTTTTCTTTTTTCACAACATATAGCTCCTGGAAAAATGTCCCTCCAAGAGGAATAACCATAATTCCTCCAGGCTTCAACTGCTCGATCAGAGGAGGCGGTATATCCGGTGCTCCGCAGGTGAGTATTATTCTGTCGTAGGGTGCTTCTCTCTTAAACCCTATGGAGCCATCACCAAGAAAGATTTTAACCTTTTCTCTGCAGGGACATTTTTTCATATTATCCTTTGCAAAATCTCTCAGTGCAGGTATCCTCTCAATTGTTATCACCTCCGCTCCCATACATGCCATTAGGCAAGCGTTGTAACCTGAGCCTGTGCCTATCTCCAGAACTTTGTTTCCTTCCTCTATTTGGAGAAGTTCAAGCATTATAGCCACCATGCTTGGAGCACTTATTGTTTGAGACCATCCGATGGGCAAGGGCTCATCGAAATACGCATATGCTCTTTTATCCTCCGGAACAAAATTTGCACGATCAACAATTTCGAATGCTCTTTTAACTTTCTCACTTCTTATGTATCCATCCCTCTCCAGCACTGCTACCATGGTATGGTTATCCATGAAGATTTATCAGCGTCTTTCCTTATAATCTTTTTTCCTTACAAGATGAAGCTCTACTTCTTCTACCTCTCCAACACCTTTGAAGGAGGAAAGAAGACCTAAAAGGGTATTCATAACAACGTTCTGGGCAAATTTTCCCATGTAGATGTCCTTTCCGTTCACCTTGAGATCGATAAGAGCATGGGGATTCCAGTATCTGCAATTCTCGAATTTATCCTCTCCCCTATATATGGCTTCTGCCATCTCTCTGCAATTCTTATGCATACATTCTCCGCAATTGAAATTCGGCAATTTCTTTAATATTCTCTCTATTTCAATCTCACGGCGAATATATTCAAGGACATCCTTCAAAGATGGATCTTTCAAAACACAGTTTTCACAGGATTCAGAGAGACATATTTTCTTCAAAAATTTGTAGTTTTTGAACCCTTCTACCAGGATAAGTTCATATTTTCCGCTCAGTTCTTCTAGAACTTTGAAAAGATTGGATTTCTTCTTGAAATGCACTATCTCATCTCCTATGAGGACAACTTCTTCAGCTCCAGCCTCTTTAAAAAGGGAACTATCTTTTCCCTTGATGTCTATTCCATGGGGGGTGTGTTTCACTACGGCAACTTTCACATCTTTCAGAGCTTTCAGGAGATTGCATATAAGTGTGGTTTTTCCTGAATTTGAAGGTCCACATATGCCTAGATACATGAGATCATCCCTCAAAACTCCAAAGATGAACTTCCACCTCTTCATCTTTCTCCACAAGGTCAACATTTGCAGGTATGATTATGTATCCATCCGAATATGCCATGCTTGTTATTGCTCCAGATGTCTTGTAGACCGGATATGCATACCCATCCTTTATTCTCACTGTGAAAAACTGCATTCTTCCGAGGGTTGATGTTATTCTCCTAGCCATTTTAGCTTTGACAATTTTCTCTTCCTTAGGGGGCAATCTTGCCATTTTTCTTATTGCAGGAGCTAAAAACTGATAAGAATCACTTAGGCAGGATGTGGGAAAGCCTGGCATTCCGAATATGAGCTTTTCTCCCACAGCGCACCAAGTGGGCTTCCCGGGATTTATCTGAACGCCATGAAAGAGTACCTTTGCGTATTTTGAAACAACATCTATGAGAATATCTCTATCCCCCACCGATGAACCGCCGGAAAAAACCACAACATCATATTTCAAGGCTTCTTTGAGTTTTCTCTCGATATCCTTCTTTTCATCCCTCACATAGGAGAATAAAACAGGCTCTCCACCATTTTCCTTAACTATGGAAGATATTGTATAGGTGTTCACATCGTATATTTTTCCCGGCTTTAGCTGCTCTCCAGGTTTCTGGAGTTCATCCCCGGAGGGCAAAATCGCGACTTTTGGTCTTGAATAAACTTTAACTTTTGATATGCCTATGGCAGCCAATGATCCTATTTTGGGGGGTGTTAGAAATGTCCCCATCTCAAGAATTTTCTCACCCTTCTTTATATCCTCTCCTCTGGGAGCAACATCGAAGCCGGGATGGACAGCACGATAAACTTTTATTTTTCCATTTTCCTCTTCTGTGTCTTCAACTCTGACAACAGCATCTGCATTCTTCGGGAGAATGGCGCCCGTAGATATTTTTACGCATTCTCCATTTTTTATCTCTATTTCCTTGAACTCTCCAGTGTTGATCTCTTCCACAATAATTAACTCTTTTGGATTGTATGTTCCCGCACCAAATGTATCTTGTGCACGGACTGCATAGCCATCTTCCGCTGCCCTTGAAAAGGCGGAACATTTATGGGAGAGATCACATCTTCCGCAAGAACTCTATGAAGAGAGTGGAGAATATCGATCTCTTCAACCCTCTCAATGGGTTTCACGTTCTCCATCAAAATTCTCTTCGCTTCCTCGAAGGGGATAAGATTGGTGAAAGGTCGCATACGGGGACATGCTCAATTAAGCATATCAAATTTATGGAAGAAAATTATGGTTTTGGCAAACCATTGATGTAGTTCAGGTCATTCTCCACAGGAACTATGAGAACTAAGGAAACAGCTGCTGGTATTATGGCAAGAAGTATGGTGAGGGGTAGAGAGAGAAGAGAAATTAGGTATGCACCTATCAATGGTCCGAATACCCAGCCCAGGGCCATAGCCGAATTCATAATTCCGAGGGCTGTGGCTCTTTCATGCCTGAAGCTCATCTTGGCTATGTATGTATTTATGGAATTGAAATAAGCGGCCCATTTAAATCCTGAGACCAGTGCGGCAAAGAGTAAGAGATAGATTGTTGTTGCAGCATAGTAAAGGTAGAATGTAAGAGCATATCCAAGAATTCCTATTGCGATTATGGGTTTGCTACCCATCTTATCAGCAGCGTATCCCAGAATATATACAAATATAATAGATACACCGCTATCTAAACCGAAGTACCACCCCACCCATGCTTCTCCAAACCTGTTATTTATAAGCAAGGAGAGGAAGGAATAAACCATGCCCGAGGCTATCATTATGAAGAGAACTGATACAGTCATAATAGTTATATTTCTGTTTCTTTGGATGAAACCTATGGCATTTTTCCATCTTATTATCAATGGTCCCGGCCTGTCTATTCGAAAAATCATACGAAAATCAGCAGGTTTTTTATATGGCTCTTTAAGAAAGATAATCAGGAGGATGGAGATTATGAATGGTATACTTGAAAGAAGATATAGAAAGGGATAATTGTGGGGATAAATTTTCATTACAAATCCACCAATAAAATTTCCCAGCATAAAGCCTGCATTGGAGAGCGCGTTGAATATGCCAAAACTCCTGCCCACATTGGAAGATAGCTCGGAGATGAGAGCACTTACTGCTGGAGTCTGAGCGGACATAAAGAAGCCCTGTAAAGCTCTCATGCTCAGAAGAACACTCGCAGTGGTTGCAAAGGCCATGATGAAAAAGAAGAAACCTCCAGTGGCGATACCAAATATAACAAAGGGCTTTCTTCTTCCCATTTCGTCAGATTTCTTTCCCCAGAAATACTGACCAAGAGTAGAAAAAACATTGAAAAGTATTGAAAGGGATGCTACCATCACCATACTTCCACCAAGTGCCTTCATATAGTTGGGTAGCTGGGGCCAGGCGATACCCCAGCCCATATTAACGAAGAGGAATGCAAGAGATAGAAGAAGCAATTCTTTGTCTCTCTTTTTCATCCCTACGGTAATTGGGTGTAAGTATTAAATACTTTTGCACAATAACGCAAATGTGAAAATCCCTGAGAGGGATATTCTTGAGGGAAACATACTTCGTGTCATATTTGCTCTCGGTTGGCCGGTTATGGTCACCTCATTGCTTGAGATAGGTTACAATATGGCCGATACCTTCTGGCTTGGAAGGTGGGGGGGCGGAGCCAATGCGACAAATGCAGTGGCTGCCATGGAGATAGCCTGGCCTATAATATTTGTTATGATTTCCATAAGCTTGGGCTTTGGAGTGGCGGGCATCTCTCTTGTTTCACAGTATACGGGAGCTGGTAGGGTGGATAAAGCGGCAGAATCTGCAGGTCAACTCGTATCCCTGGGTATATTGATGTCTATAATTCTTTCCATTGCGGGAATCCTTATTGCTCCATATTTTCTCAAAATTATGAATGTTGATCCTGCCGTAGAGAGATACGCATATCAATACATGGTGATTATATTTCTCGGAATTCCCTTTATGTTCATTACTGCAATATTTGTATCTGCCTTGCGCTCCTACGGAGACCCCATAACGCCCATGCTTGTTGATTCTCTCGGGGTTGGAGCCAATATAATTTTAGATCCTATATTTATCAATGGCTTCTTTGGTTTTCCAGAACTGGGCGTGGTGGGAGCAGCCCTGGCAACGGTGATAACAAGATCAATTTCTAGTGCCATTGCTCTTTATCTTCTTTTTCATGGTATAAGCGGATTAAAGATAAAGCTGAAGCACTTGAGACTAAAATGGAATTTTGCCAAAAAGGTTTTCCAGATAGGGCTTCCAGCTTCTGCAGGTCAATTTTCATCAGCTTTTGGATTCTTTATTCTTGCTTGGATTATAGCTTCTCTCCCAAATTCCACGGTTGCCCTTGCAGCATATGGTGTTGGAGATAGAATAATCAATATTACTTTTATAGTGGTTGATGGTATAGGAATGGGAATGGCCACTATGATAGGTCATGCTCTGGGAGCCGAAAAATATGAGAGAGCGAGAGAAGCGTTTAAGACTTCTTTGCGTATTACCTTCCTCATTCTTGCCATAGGAACTGCCCTGATAATGATTTTCCGCCATCAGATGGTAGCATTTTTCGTACCGCGAAGTCCCAATGTTATTGAAGAAGGTGCCAAATTTCTCATTATTTTTGGAATTGGCATTCCCTTCTTTGGAATAATAGCAACAGTGGAAGGACTTTATCGAGGTGCCGGATACACAGTACCTCTTATGATAATTGATATAGTTCGCCTGTGGGTATTTCGCATAGCCTTCTCCTATCTTCTGGGCATATTCTTTGCTCTTGGTTCCACCGGGGTTTGGATAGGCATGGCCATAAGTAATATTGCCTCTGCAATCCTAGCCATTTGTTTTTATCTCTCGGGTTCATGGAAAAGAAGGGTGATAGAGTAAGAGCATAACAGAATGGAATTTCTGCTAATAAAATTTTTATAAATCTTTTTAATCATTATCCGGTGGTTAACATGGAGCTTAGAGGAAAAATTGCTCTTGTTACTGGAGCTTCTAAGGGAATTGGAAGGGCAATCGCCCTTGCATTAGCTAAAAGGGGATGTAATGTGGCAATAAACTATGTGAGTGATGAAACAAATGCCAAGAAGACTGGTGAGCTCTGTAAAAATTATGGAGTCAAGACTCTGGTGGTGAGGGGAGATGTCAGCAAGAGAGATGAAGTTAAAGCTATGATAGAAAATATCATCCAAAAATTTGGTAGGATCGACATATTAGTTAACAACGCAGGAATACTTGGAAAAGTTTCCAATCCGCTGGAGATAACCGATGAAGAGTGGGACAGGGTTTTGAATGTTAATCTCAAAGGCCCCTTCATAGTCACACAAGAAGTTTTAAAATATATGAAAAGTGGTAAAATAGTAAATATAGCATCAATAGCAGGTAAAGGAGAAATAAGCCCCCATGTTGGGGCACACTATTCTGCTTCAAAAGGTGGCTTAATTGCACTTACCTTTAACCTGGCAAGACACTTAGCACCTCATATATTAGTAAATGCCGTTGCCCCGGGAAGTGTGGAAACTGAACTAATTAAAGATGCAGATAAAGAAAGCCTTAAAAAATTAACCTTAACGGAAGAAATTGCAAGACCTGAAGATGTGGCACATGCAGTAATATTTCTGCTTGAGAATGACCATATCACAGGAGAAGTGGTGGATGTCAATGGGGGCCGTTTGATGGATTAAGTTTTTATTTTCTCTATCTCATTTTTTCCATGAGTATGATTCTTGGGGAAAGAAATCTTGACAAAGGAAATCATAATATCAGAAGCTAATGGTTTTTCATAAGAAATAAAATTGAAATATGAAGTAAAGAGATTTGGT
>Ga0190329_1000576_pt1 | contig 10630 bp, 6 predicted proteins | sample 48720423_MG_FD_161655 | JGI IMG/M metagenome (GOLD analysis project Ga0190329, IMG submission 161655) | Hydrothermal vent sediment bacterial communities from Southern Trench, Guaymas Basin, Mexico - 4872-04-2-3_MG | ecosystem: Environmental > Aquatic > Marine > Hydrothermal vents > Sediment ... | reverse complement strand
TGCCATATCTTTCTCCATATTCCGGGGTCAGGCTTGCGTAGTTGCGTTTATCGAGCAATAAACGCAACTACGCAAGCCTGACCCCACTGATGACCCCATCTAATTCTTTCTCATGGCCTGTGTCGGGGTAAACCTGGCAGCCTTAAAAGCTGGATACAAGCTGACTAAAAGACCTAAAGCAAGCACCACAAGTCCTGCCACAGCAACATCCTGCGCCCAGATTTCCGGGTATAGTTTTCTCGGGATTCCCCACATTTGGGCACCTGCTGCCAGGGCTGACAAGTCAATTCCGTTTTTTGAAATGGCGGCAACACTTAAAAATCCCAGTATATTCCCTGCCAATATCCCTATAACCAAAAGGAAAAAAGTTTCTGTCACAACCCCCTTAATGATCTGAAAGGGTCTCATTCCAAGTGCCTTCATCAAACCGAACTCCCTCATTCTTTCAAAGATGGCCATAAGACTTGTATTGACAATACCAAACCCCATGGCAACAAAAACCACAAAATACCAAATATAAAGGAAAAATCCCGACATCTCAAGATATGCCTTCATCATGGGTAACAGTTGCTGCCATGTTTCGACCCGGTAGGTATCATCGGCGATAGCGGCTGTTAATCTCTTTGCCGCAAGGGTTTCTTTTTTGCCGGTAATATCAAGTCTGGGCAGCATGATGGAAACCTCTGATATCGAATCCCCCATTTTAAGCATTTTGGCAGCCTGTAACAGGGGGATAAAAATAAATTGCTTTTCAACAGCTTCAGATTCTGCACTGAAAACCCCGACAATTCTGAATGCTTTTGAAGCAATCTCCTTTTGGGTGTCCTGAGACATGAGAATCAGTTTATTATTGATTTTTGTATTAAATTTTTTAAGAAACGCCCGTCCGACAATAATCTTATTTTTATCTTCTGATGTAAGATACCGTCCTGATATCATGGCCTTGCCAATAAAGGAAATTTTTGCTTCCTTTTCAGGCTCTATACCTACAAGGGTTACGCCGCCTGTGTGTCTGGCATTGGAGGCAATGGCATTTACCCTGACCCGTTTTGCCCAAAGGATACCTGGATCAAGGCTTGTGGAAAGGGCCTGGTTAAGTTTATCAATACCATCCATACAATTTTCAACAACGGGGTCATTGCGATACTCCCTGTGATGGATTTGGATACTTCCGGTAAGGGTGGATATGGAGTTCCTTACCATTTCGGTTTCCATTCCCCGCATGAGGGCGCCCAGAAAAATCATACTCCAGACACCTATGATCACTGCCAGCAGAATCACAATGGTTCTTCTCGGGTTTCTCCAGATATTTCTCCACGCTAATATGGCAACCATAATTTTTTATCTTTATATATTGTTCATGGCTTCAACAGGCTTGAGTTTTCTAATTTTCAGAGCCGGGAAAACAGAAGATACAAACGTAATAACAAAAACCACCAAAGGTCCTGCTGTAGCAGAAATCAGGGACAGCCTCGGGTATAGTCTGTCAGGAATTCCGTATTGTTTAAGTATGTCTTCGGTGCCGGCAATATAAATCCCTTTGTTTTGAAAATAAAGCGTTACAAGACTTCCAATGATGATTCCCAAAAGAATTCCCACAATGGTCATGCAAATGGATTCAAACATGACAAGCTTTGTAATCCTTGAAGGGGTCGTTCCGATGGCCATCATCACGCCGAACTCCCGGGTCCTTTCAAAGATAGCCATTAAAAATGTATTAAAAATGCTGAAGGCGACAACAATGACAAGGATGATATACATGATGATCCCGCTGACAAGATCCATTTGTATCCCCTGTAGCAGACCCGGCATAATTTCCATCCAATCGGGTACTGCAAGATATTCTCCCCCTTTGATTTTTAAAAAATTATTCTGGATTTCCTGTTTAACCATGGAGACATCACCAAGAGAATCTGCTGTTATAACGGCTTCATGAACACTTTTCCCCATTGAAAAAATTTCCTGAAATCCTTTAAGCCCCATCATGATAACATTCCGGTCAAATTCGTCAATGCCGGAGGTAAAAATGCCTTTTATGGTAAGAACTGCAGCAGCAATTGAACCGTCTTTCCCCTGCCCTAGTATGGTAAGCTCATCATTGATATCCACTTTTAAATTATGTGAAAGAAGTTCTCCTATAAGGGCGGCAGTCTCGTCATCCTCTTTTAGATAACTGCCTTTACGAACAAGAGATTTTATGCTTGAAACATGGGCTTCTTTCAAGGGATCTATACCCGTTACAACAACCCCGTAGGTTCTTGTATCAGAGGATACAAGTGAGAACCCATTGGCCCTGAAGGTGTAAGTATCAATACCTTCTACCGTGTCAAGGAATTTTGCCACCTGCTCAGGGTCTTTAATGACAAGGCGCATCTTTTTGTCTTTAAGATATCCTTTTGCCTGGATCTGTAGATGACCGGTACTGATTTTAACAGAAGTATTAATCATGGTTTCATAGCACCCCAGCTGGAAAGAGAGCATAAATACAAGGATCATGCTTGCAAAGGCAATGGCGGAAATGGTAAGAAGTGTCCGTCGAGGGTTTCGCCATATATTACGCCACGCCATTTTTAATTCTATTGACATGCCATATCCCTTTAGATATCCGGATTTTTAAGATGGGTCCGGGTAAAAATATTTTTGTTCAAGCTTTTTTTAAAATCAATCTTTTCATATACAAACCGGGTATACTCATCTTTTGCATCTGATTTTTCCATTTTCCATTTTAAGGGGAAAAGTTTGCCGCCTGCCATCCGGATATCCCATGCTGTCATTATTTTCACAGCCTCAAGGTCTTCATCAAAAAACACTTCACTTAAAAGGATATTGTCCTCACGTATTTTAAGTTTGATCATGCCCCAGATAACAGGGGCATCGGGTTTGGGTATTGATTTTATGGAATAGACTTTTTTGTCTTGAACAATTTTTGTGTCTTCCAGAGTGTGCACATAATCTTTGATAAGGCTGTCGCTCTTTGCAAGATCGTTGTTGGAAAAATCAGATCCCTGCCAGCTTTGAGACATCATGGAAGGGGGAAGTTTGATGACCCGGTTTACTTTGGGATTATATATCCACATCCCTTTGCCAGCTTTAAGGGTGCTGTTCCCCCTGTCCTTTGCAGGGTTGGTAATCACAAACAGGGAATCGGATTCACCCCGGGTCCAGGCTTTGATGGTCATGCTGCGCTCCCAGTCAGGACGGTGGATGGTCATGGTTATGGTTGACACAGAGGCTTCACCCCGCCAGTAATCGAAGGCCTTCTTGACGATTGTTTCAGCCGTCATCTGGGCCTGTGAACTTACTGCAAAAAAAAGTATTCCAACGATCAATATAAGTTTTTTCATTCTGCCCCCTCGATTTGAATTGAGCGCCCGAATCAAATTTTTATAATTTTGTGGTTATTGAGAATAAGCACATGATATATCCTGTGTCAATGGATTATACTATTGCTGATGTTGGCATTTCTAATAAATGATTATGAATTGATGACTGATCGTATTTAGATCACACCAAGCTTATACGAAAGGCGGGCGGGGTGTGGTTGCAGGGAAGCTCAATCGGATGAGCCCGCAACCCATGCCCCGACCGGGTTAACGCAAAACAACGCCTATAAAGATGTCGGCTTTGTTCTGATAAACTGGACAAGGCAAAGGGAGATAAAGCTGAAAAAGGCTCCGGCCAGGAAGGGAATTTTATAATCCACCATCCATAACAGCCCGCCAATGACCGGCAGGACCACGGCTGCAATATGGTTGATGGTAAATCCCACTGCCGCACTTGCTGCAATATCCCGGGGATCGGCTATTTTTTGGAAATAGGTATTAATGCCTATGGAAAAATTAAAAAACATGTGATCAAGAACATATAAGATAGTGACTATAAATTTTGAGTCAACAAAAGCATAGGAGATAAAAACCAGGATAAGGGAAAAGTATTCTATTGAAAGAAGTTTTCGTTCTCCATATTTTACAATAAATTTTCCTATGAGGGGAAGGATGAAAAAATTGATCCCATTGTTCAAAAGAAAGAGCAGGGTGATCTCCTGAACGGAAAATCCGAATTTTTTTACCAGTAAAAATACGGCAAAAGCCATGAAAATTTGTCGTCGTGCCCCTGCCATAAAAGTTAGAAAATAAAAGAGCCAGTATCGTTTTTTTAATATCAATTGTTTTTTTTGGGGAATGATGTCCTTGTCTGTTGGATTTTTTGTAAAGGCCCAGACACCGCAAATACCGATCACCCCGCCAAAAAGAATATACATGGTTTTATAGCTGAACAGGGGAGCTATAAAAAATATAATGATGCCGACCACAATGCTGGCAGCGGCGGCATAGCTTCTTTGTGCGCTTAAAACAAGAGGGGCGGTTAGTTTGTCAAAATACTGGAGTGTCAGCGACTTATTTGTTGTTTCATAATAGTGGAACCCGAAACTCATTATCATGGTTGTAAAAATAAGGCCAAAAAAACTGGGTAAAAATCCCGTTGCAAAAAGACCTGCCCCCAGGACGATAATGGCCAGGGCAGACAATTTATGTTCTTTAATGATTAAAATCACATAGGTGACAAGTAATGCCAGAAACCCCGGGATTTCACGAACAGACTGCAGCGCACCGATATGATGGCCGTCAAGTCCGACAATGTTAACACTGAAATTGTCAAAAAGGGTTAGCCAGCACTGGAGCCCTGCAGTAGAACAAATGCTCAGGACTATGAGATAGGAATACATCTGTTTTTTTTTATAGTCAGGCATACTGCGGATTTTGTTATTTGATCTTATTTATTATTTTCTCAACTGCTTTTTCTGCTGTATCACCAAACAGGGTTTCAACGTCCACCAGGTTAAGATACTTGTCATTCCATTGGATATTATCACTTTCAAGAATCCAGTCTTTGAGCCTGTTGTATTTGCCGCCCAGAGCTTTGATCTTTTTTAAAAGCGGTACGTTACTGGATGGTTTGAAGCTGATATGTAACGACAGGATATACTCAATGATGTTGGGGGTGGCAGGATTTGAAGAAATGCCGGGAATCACCAGAATATTTTTATTGTCCTTCCTGCCTTTTCCAATATAAACATTTCCCTCTCTCACAATGATGTTTTTGGTTCCTTTAAGTCTGGGATCTGTTTCCACCCTTGAACTGTCGTTTTTTAATAAGCCGGTTTTGTTCAGTATTTTTATTCTGGTCTCCGGGGTGACCTCGCCTAAAAGGCTCAGGCCTGAAATCTGGTAGAGGAAGGCACCCTTGACGGTGGAAATAACTTCCTGGAGGTTTTTAATAACCAGCACATTTTTATTGGTAATCTGGGAGAGTTGAATATCGTTGGCAGCAAGTTCATCAAAAACAAGACCTTCAAGTTTTTCACTGATTCTACTGGTGCCGACCGTTACGGTTTTGGCCTGATGCTTGATGGCATCAACCGGTCTTGCCATGGTGTCGATGGCCTGGCCGATATTATCAAAGAAGGTGTTTAACATGTTGGAAGGCGTGCCTTTTATTTCAAAGTCAATTTCAAAATCAGACACCGGTAACCTGCCGGACAGGTACTTTAAAAGCAGTGTGATATTGGTAACTATATCAAGCCCCATGGCAGCAGGGAAGCCGCCCTGCTTTCGTTTTTTTGAAAATTTGTTATAGAACCGCGCAATGGTTTCCCTGAATCGTTTCTCCAGAAGAACTTCGTAAACATCGTGTCCCATGGTGGTATATCCGTCTAAAAGATCCTGGATTTCAATTTTTCCTTCATACATAAACCGGGAACCCTCATTAATGGCAAGGGCAGCATAATACCCCCAGATGTGTCCGACAAGTGTATTAAGAACCGGTGCAAACTGTTCTTTTGTTTCAGGAATTTTAAATACATCCCGGGCATAAAGGTCAAACCGGTCTTCTCCAATGGTGGTGATAACCACCGGGGTTGCTTTGTGTGCATGGAAAATGGCCGTATCCTTTATAATATCCCCCAGTACGCTTTGTCTTGTGCCGGCAGCACAAATGATGATCAATGGTTCGCTTGACAGGTCAATATGTTTTTTATCTTCAATAAAGTCAGACGAAATGGTTTTATAGCAAAGCTCACTGAGCTTGATCCTGATTTCATCGGCAGATGTCTTGTTTGATCCTGATCCTACGGTTGCCCAATAGTCTTTTGAGACCGCAAGCCTGAAGGCCGAATCTTTGATTTGATCTTTCATCCCAAGGATGGTTCTCATTTTATCCGGCAGGCCCATGATTTCGCTGATTTGTTCTGTAATAAATTTGCTGGATCTTGTTTGAACAATACCGGCAATGTGAAGACCTAAAATGGCCCCGGCGGTGATTTGTGAATAAAAGGCTTTTGTTGATGCTACAGACATTTCAATATCACGGCCGGAGCTGGTATATAATACACCATCTGTTTTAAAGGTCAGATCAGAATCTTTTCTGTTTACGATGGCCAGTGTTCTGGCGCCGCAGGCTTTCACCAGGTCAACGGTCCTATTGGTATCCGTTGTGGCGCCGGACTGGCTGATGGCCACAACAAGGGTATGGATCATAGATTGGGCTTTATTTTTCCCGTCAATAATACTGAATCCGGAAAGTTCTGATGATTTTAAGGCTCTGACGGTGATATCAATATCCCCCAGATAGAAATTTAACAGATCTGCACAGCCCTGAGCCGCAATCCCGGCAGTTCCCTGACCAATAAAATAGACTTTTTTTATTTTGTTGTTTTTAAAGTCATCTTCCAGTGATTTTGGAATGACGGTTTCATTCAGGTTTGTGGAGAACCGGTTTGATTCCGGGGAAAAATTGATTTTATCTTCCAGGGTTTTTTCAACCGAACCCGGGGATTCTGAAATTTCTTTTAAAAAATAATGGGGGAAGTTTTGCCTGTCAATATCCCTTGACGTAATCTGGCTTGTCAGTACTTGACCCTCTTCTATGCTGATAGGGGTGTTGTCGTAATAAAAGGAATGGATGCCTGATACACCACCCGAGGAGTTTGGATCAAGGATAACGATCTGGCCTTTGTCTTCTCCATTCAGTTTGATATAATTTTGGGTTTCTTCTACAATACCATAAAGTTCTGATGCCGCAATATAATGATCCTTTGCAATTCCGACAAAAATGGCCTGACCACTTCCTTTCTGAGCCAGGAACAGTTTTCCAGGGGCTAAATCCGAGTGCATGCTGATGGCATGAGAGCCTTCAAAATCATTGACAGCCAGCCTGAAGGCCTCTTCAATAGAGTTATTGAGTTTCAGGTAGTACTCAATCTGGAGTGGGATCAGTTTGGTGTCTGTTGTGATATCTTCATGAATTTTATCATATTGTGCTTCATAGTCTGTTTTTAATTCAAGATAATTGTCAATATCGCCATTCAGGCAGACATGAAGGATACCGGTTTTACCGATTTCTCTATCTGTAGGCGTATTGTCCTGGGGGTGGCAATTGGCGACAGTAATATCTCCGACCGATGCCCATCGAGTGTGAGCAGAGACGGAATTGGCAACAAAGTTATAATTTGAAAGCAATTGAAGTATGAGGTCATTTTTAACCTGGCTTCGGATAAAACTTACATTGTCTCCAAGTGAACCAATTTCCGCAGCAACTTTATAGATAAAAGAAATTGTTACAAAATGTTTGCCGTTTTCCGGAAACGTATCATTGATGGTAAGACTGTTGTTGAATAATACCGGATGATTTGTTCTCTGTTTCAGCTTTTCGACAAGTCCTGCCTTGATCAGTCTTTCCCTGAAATTTTCAAATTCGGATTTAGTAAAAGTAAGGATAACCGAAATTCCTGCAGAATCTCTTCCTCTGACTTCAAGTCGGTCAATGCTGTTTAATACGGCATTAATTCTTTTGAATATCTTTAACCCACGGACATTGCCGGAATTTTCAAGACCAATGGTAAGATTGTTGATGGCGGTTATGTTATCCAGAATTTCTTTTTTAAGGCACCAGCAAATATCCTGGAGTTTTTCAAGACGGTTGGAAATTATTTTGACCTCTGAAGAAGAAAGCGTTGCGTCCTCTTTTTTTACTGCACCGGTTTGATCCTTTATCAATTGTTCAATCGTTTTTGAAATGGATAAAAGAAGCCCTCTTTTTTCTGTGTTAAAAAAGAGATCGGAAAAAGCACTTTCCTGTTTAATCTCCTGACATTTTTTAAATAATTTATTTAGAAGGTCATCGCTGTCAGAGAGGTTTTTTTTTGTTCCTAACGAAAGGGTCATTTCCTGGAGAAGGTTTAAATTAATATGTTGAGGTTTATTGTTACCTTTAAATGCAATCAATGCTGAAATGCCGCAGGATACGGTATCGGGTTGATAGGGGAAAAATATGATGGCGTTTTTTTTTGCCGCTGTTATAGATTTCCCGAATTCAATATGAATTGAAAATAAATTTTTAACCTGATTGAAAAAAGAGTTTAAAAAATGTTTTTTTTGCAGAATCATTATTTTCTCCATCGCCCAAAAGGGTTTGTGCATCACAATTGTGCTGTTTTAGCAGTATTTTTTTTAAAATATTTTTTTAAAATCATCTTTGCATATATGCTAGCTCTTGTTCCAATATATTTTCTATGGCCGACAATAATAGATAAAGCAATTTTTTTACGTGTGACCTTCAGGTTATTTGTTTTTTTCTCTTTCCCAAAACCGGTGAACCAGTCATATTTAACCGTATTATTTTTATTATATAAGGATCCGGTTTTTCCGCCAATCACAAGCGTGGAAAGGACGTTGTCTTTTGAAGCACCCCTGAAGGATTTTCTGGCAGTCCCCGTTGATATGGTTTTTTCCATTAGTTGCATCATTGTTGCCGCAGTTTCAGGCTTTATGGCTGTTATATAGGTTGTTTTTTTATTTTTGTAAATAATTTTCCCGTCAGCGTCTGTCACCTGTTCAACAATACTTGGCAGCATAATATTACCTGAGTTGACGACACCTGAGATGAGCATGGCACCAAATAGTGGCGACAGGGTTGTATCATTGTTAAAGCCGCAACCCAACTCTGCCAGATGGTACTCATTGCTGTTGGTTTTAAAATTGCCTGAAACAAAGGGTAATTCCGAATGAATAATCCGGTTGAATCCAAAAGCAGCGGCATAGGACTCAAGTTTTTCTTTTCCAAGGTAATTCTTTCCGATTTTCCCGAATACCGGATTTACGGATTCTGCAAAAGCCCTGGAAAAGGAAATTTTATAGGTATATTTATTTTTAACATTTTTGAGTTGACGCTTATATAATGTGTACTTATTCCCATTAAAGTACAATTGCGTCTGCGGCGTGTAGCCTAGGGTTTCAACAGCCGCCGAAGCCGTTACAATTTTAAAGATGCTTGCCGCCGGATAGTCTGATTCGATACAGGGATTGGCATCGGGATTTTCAAGATCAAACCCTGTCATGGCAATGATTTTTCCGGTATCGGCTTCCATGACCACAAAGGCAATCCTCTGAGGTTTTCCACGGGTCAGTTTTTTGAGCCGGTCAAGCAGAGATAATAAATATTCCTGAAGATAAACATCAATACTTGTCTTGATTTTATAACTGGCTTCAGGTGCATCAACGGAAAAGATGTTTTTATCGGTATGGATAAAGTTTATATTACTGATGATATCCTTTAATTGAGCCCTTGATAACCGGTTTTGTGCTTCAGAAGCCTGCGGTTCTGACCGTGCCGGATCTTCCTTCCGGGTTCCCTGAAACGTATCGTTGTTTTCAGGGACCTGGTTTTTAAAAAAATAGATGCCTGCAATTAAAAGCATCAGGATACCAGAGGCAATGGTTGCTTTTATTGTTTTTAAAAAAAGAGTTTTCTTCTTTTTTTTAACGATATAGTCTGATTGAAAATCTCGCCAGGAGTTTTCTTTCATTTTACTGGATTTCCGGGTGCAATTGATTTGTCAAAACCGGATATCCCTTTCTTTTTTTTATGGCCTTGGGGGTTTATTTTGTCTGTATCAATTCTTGGAAATAAACTGTCCGGCTTTGCAATCAGGGTCCCTTTTTTAATCTGTCCCCAGGGGGATGTTTCTTTCAGGGTGTAGAAGCCCTTGTCTTCTTTTTCCATGCAAAGGGTTTTTTGCATTTTCAAAGATGTTTGCGGCATAATGGGGTAGATCAGGCAGGAAACAACCCTTAACCCTTCGATGAGATTGTAGAGGACTGTTCCGAGAATAGGGAGATTGGCATCATCCTTGGCCAGTGTCCAGGGCGCAGTCGTGTCAATATATTTATTCATGATGCTGATAAATTGCCAGATGGCCCCGACGCCTTTGTGGAATTCACAAAGAGACATGGCCTGCTTGAATTCATCAATAGCTTTTTTCGCATCAGATGCCAATGATAGATTCTTTTGTTTTTCAATTTCGGCATCCGGCGCTCTTACTTCACCTTTAAAATATCTATGGTTCATGGAAAGGACTCTTGAAAAGAGATTTCCAAGGTCATTGGCAAGATCCGAGTTGATTCTTGATACAATGGTTTCTTCTGTGAAATTGGCATCCAGGCCAAAGACCATTTCCCTCATTAGAAAGTACCTGAACGGATCAATCCCGTATTTATTTGTCACCTGGACGGGATCGGTGACATTGCCGATACTTTTTGACATTTTACTGCCTTTAACGTTCCAGAACCCATGG
>Ga0190329_1000572_pt1 | contig 10654 bp, 12 predicted proteins | sample 48720423_MG_FD_161655 | JGI IMG/M metagenome (GOLD analysis project Ga0190329, IMG submission 161655) | Hydrothermal vent sediment bacterial communities from Southern Trench, Guaymas Basin, Mexico - 4872-04-2-3_MG | ecosystem: Environmental > Aquatic > Marine > Hydrothermal vents > Sediment ... | reverse complement strand
TCTGCGGTCATGATATATCTTAGTGCCGGTTATTTTTGGACAGAAAATAGTGTTTTGCTTAGGGTTAAATTTTACGAAAAAAGAAAAGGAGTTCATGCTCCGGTGTGAATTCCCAGTTCTGTTATTACTCTTCTTTGGTTATCGTGAGGACATGGATCTAATGAGATATTCTCAACTCATCAGTGAACTACCCCACCCTAACGGATGGGGCCTTGCAAGCAACAGAAAGATAAAACTCCCCATGTTACCCTTAGAAGCATAAGAGCTAAAAGCAAGTTTTATTTGGAAAATATGTACCAATTGAGATATAAAAAGGGCAAACATAACAAAAGGGTGCTTATAGAATAAAAAAGGGAGAAGAAGGCAATCGTGACTAAATTACCTCAATCTCAAATCCGACAATGTCTCCACCTAAGTTTTTTCTCGCCATCTCAATAGCTTTTTCAATCTTATTAACAGCTATTATTTTTTCTTCAGGGATTGTACTGCTTTTGTAATAAACTATTCTTGCAAGCATTTTTGCCACCTCATCAAATTCAGCATGACCATACATCTCGGAGGTTTGACATTTGTAAATAAAAATATAAGCTTTTTTGTACAACTAAGTACACCAATGAACAGAAAATATTTAAGGATGGAATGTGGAGAAGCCATTATGAAGTGTCTTTTTATAAAACATGTACATCTGAACAACATATTGAAAAGGGCCCGTGAAGAGAACATAGAGATATGTGGATTTTTAGTTGGTAGGGATGAGGGAGAGAAGGTTTTTGTAGACTACATTGTTTTTGAGAAAAATATATTAAGCTCTTCTCATGAATTTGAAATAGACCCTTTAGAAACTCTCAAAGTCCTTGAAAGTGCTGAAAAAAAGAATAAAGATATAGTGGGTATCTTTCACTCTCACGTTAGCTTTCCGCCATATCCTTCACAAAAAGATTTGAAGGGAATGAAAGCTTGGCGCAATGTTTGGTTAATAGTGAATAACTTGGGCCAATATGCAGCTTTTATCCTTAAAGATGGGGAAGTTGAAAGAATAGAAGTGAAAGTAGAGTGAACTCACTCAGTTTTTATAACAATTTCAATGATTTTTCCTTCTTTATAACTCTTCATAGCAGAAAGCATGCCTTTGATGGTTTTTTCTACAAGTTCCTGAACCCAATCTTTCATTGGAAGCTCTTTTCCATCTATTTTTACCATTACTCGGGGCTTTGAGCTTAAGACAACACAGTCTTTGACACTCTTCTCGCCCTTTACAATTAACTTCGCCATTTTATAGCAGTCAAACCCACACATACGACAGTTGATATTCGGCAATATAAATCCTTTTTCTTCGACTAAATCGGCGATTTTTCCTGGAGTTTCTAGAGCATTGATAACGGGGAGGCCATTTATCTTTTCTATACCTTTGTTTGCAATGATTCCACTGATCCCTATGGCCAAACCATCATTAAGTTCCTTGACTTCTTCCTCAATTTTAGCGCAGATTATCTTGGGGATGTGTTTAGCATCTTTGAATCCTTCTAGAAGGAGGAAATCAACTTCTGGCATCATTGAAAGGAGGGAATTTAGGTCTCTTGTGTCAAAAAGGAGTGCATCGGTTTCTTGGGCTCTCACAAGTACATAATCCGCTATTTTTTTGAATTTCCATGTATCGCTATCTTTTTTGTCAAAGTTGGTGTGCATGCTTTTTGCTATTCCAACCTTGTAACCTCGCTTTTTCAATTCTTTAGCGACATTCTCAACCACTGTGGTTTTTCCACTCTTTTTGAATCCAACAAAGGCCATAGCTTTCATTTTAATCACTCCAAGAGCATTATCCAGTTGACGTCGTCTATTTTAACTATCAAAGACTTTCCCTGGTTTCCAACAACATCTATAACGTTCTTAAGCACAACAATCTCTTCATCAAATTCCTCGAGGGTTCCTGTAAAGGAATGGTCTCCTCCAACTGCAAGGGCAACCTTTTTCCCCTTCCAATTTTCTAGTATTTTTTCAAGTAGTGGGGGACTTCCTTCACTCATCTTTTCACCTATACAAAAAGACTATAAATGGCTTTTAGCTTTTTCCATCTGGTGATTGCATGAGGTTGATCACAAAGAATGAAATGATAAAAGAAGCATTTTTGGACGAGCTTAAAAGAGAAAAAATAAAATTCTCAGTTAAAGAAAGACTTGGGTATGAGGCATTTGTAGGTTACATGATTGAGGGCACATTGGAAGAGATTGGAAACACCATAAATTCAATTCAAAGTGATGAAAAAGAGGTTATTCATCAGGGTTTTTTGGGATTTAAGGAGCAGGTTAATCACGCTCTTGAACATCTTAAAGATGGGGAAGACATAAATAGGCTACTCCAAGAAGGATATTGGATGGGCGATGTGCTTGATCAGCTATTTAGAAATGATGCTATTGTTGTTGAAGAGAATAAAGCAAAACTAAAAGAGGATATCGATATTACAAAGCTAAGATTCCAGTTCCGTTTTCCATACCAAATTGCAAAGAACTTGGAGAGCATTGAGAAAATAGCAAAACAGTTTGCTTTTGTGGATTTGATTCCAGAATATGAGATCGAAATTAAAGAACTTGAAATAGAAAAGATCAACAGGGCCTTACACATAGCGGCGAAGTATTTTGAAGAAGACATGGTTATGGGAGTTTATTTTGCCTTGATCTCCCAAGGAATAGTGGCCAATGAGCTGCTGAATGCTGTTGCCAGTGATAAAGTTCCAAAAGATGAGCTACTTAAAGCCTTTCTTAAAGCCATGCCAATGGAAATACCAACGGAAAAGGGTAGGATGATAATAAATGTGACACATGCAAAGGCCCTTGAAGAGATCTTTAGAATGCTAGAAAAAGAGGGTCGTATTGACATAAAAGGTGGGAAGATCAGAAGGCTGAGATAGGGTTTTCTGGGGGTAGTAATATCAAGCCAAGCAGCATTAAAATTCCTCCAACCCTGCTGGTTAAGATAAGGGCGATTATCGCTGGTATCAGAAGTTTGTCTTTTGCTTTTTTGTACTCTCCATTTTCAATGAATTCAGTACATTCTTCGGTTCTTTTGTATATCCAGTAGCCAAGGATTGCGAATGGTATTGCGAACAAAATTCCTATCACTGTGAGCAGAAGGAGAACTGCTATGAAGAATGGCTCTATGACACTTAAAATCCCCCCAACTTTTATGAGGGTTCTTGCCATTTCCACATCGGCCACATGATCACCATATATAGTAAGAAAAAAACTTTAAAAGAGTTTCCAAATTTCGTCTGTTTCAGGTCTTTTTAGCGGGACTTCTTTTCCATCTTTCACAATGACTTTTATATTATTGTCTTCCAAGAACTCTCCCACTATTGCAGCTTCGATTCCTTTCCTTCTTATTACCTCCACAACCTTTTCAGCTTTTTCTGGTGGCGCTGCAATTAAAAGGGAGCCCGAGCTTATTAGAGCGAGTGGATCTAGCTTGAAGTGTTCGCACAGCTTTCTGGTTTCTTCTGCTATAAGAATTTCCTCATAGTAAACTCTAAAGCCAAGTCCGGCAGCGTCGGCCATTTCGTGGAAGCCATTTGCAATTCCACCCTCTGTGGGATCATGCATAGCGTGAACTCCGATCTCTGCTGCTATTAGAGCTTCCTTTACAACACTAATCTTTTGCAGAAACCTTTTGGCATTTTCAACAAGCTCTTTTCCAAAGACTTTCTTTAGTTCTTCTTCATTTTCGCTTGCTATTATTGAAGTCCCTTCAATTCCAGCCCCTTTTGTGAGTATTATTACATCCCCGGGCTTGGCCCCATTTGAAGTTACAAGCTGGTCTTTTTTGACTTCCCCAAGCATTGTGCCTATGACTATTGGCCTGTTTAGGCCTACTGTAACTTCAGTGTGACCTCCCACTATGGAGATACCTAACCTTCCAGCACTCTTATGCATATCTTCCATGATTTTTTCGAGGAGCTCTTCATCTGCATTTTCAGGAAGAAGTATTGTCACTAAGAACCATTTCGGTTTGGCCCCAAAAGTCGCAACGTCATTTGCATTTACATTCACAGCGTAAAATCCAATATGCTTCTCAGCCCCGGTAATGGGGTCACTTGTGGCAACCAGAACACTGTCTCCGAAATCAATTGCTGCAGCATCAATTCCCACACCTGATTTTATGATAACTCTCTCGTCTTTAACTCCCAAACGGTCAAAGACGATTTTTTCGAGAACTTCTGGAGGAACTTTTCCCGGAAGCATTTTTCATCCCCGACTTGTTTTAGAAGGAGAAAATATAAAGGTTGCTCAATAAGCTTCGATCACAGTTTTTAATCTCTTTTTCCACTTTTTCTTGAATTCGCTTCTTTTATTCATGGGTCGGAAAATTTTCTCAATTTTGGGAGGTTTCCATGAGGCTATGACGTCTCTGTGGGAATAAACAGCTTCCGAAAGCAAATAAGCACCGTAAGCTGAAGCATTTAAATACTTCGGCCTCATTATATCCTTCAATGATAAGTCAGCCACACTTTGGAGGAACTCATCGCTTTTCGAAAGGCCTCCATCGGCCATTATCTTTTCAATCTTTATCTTGGAGTTTGATTCTATGTGATCAATTATTTCTGCACACCTCATGGCTATTCCGTCTATCATCCCTTTGACTAAGTCGGCTCTTTTTGTCCCTCTTGTAATATCAAAGATTGTTCCCTTAACATTTGGCCTGATATGGGGGGTTCCAAGACCAGAAAGTGCAGGTATGAATATCAATTCGTTTTCACTCTCTGCAAAAGCAGTTGATATCTCAGAATAGTCTGTTATAAGACCCACATCTACAAGCCACTCCACTGCAGAGCCGGAAGTTATTACAGATCCCTCGAGAAGATATAAAGTGTGTTCTTTTGTGCCCAAAGCAACCATTGGATAGAGGCCGAGAGCTCCTGGGAGAGGCTTTTCACCAACGTTAATGTCTATGAAGGTTCCAGTTCCATTTGTCATTTTTGTTGTCCCTTTTGAAACTCCAGCTGTGTAAATAGAAGCTTGTTGGTCTGCTATTACAGTTAGTAGGGGAACGTTGTAGTCTTTGATCTCTCCAATTGGAGTATCATTTGGCACTACTTGGGGAAGAATTTTCTTTGGTATTTCGACTATTTTAGTAATGTTATCACTCCACTTTAAATAGAAGGGGTCAAAGAGTCCGGTAGCACTTGCGTTTGTGTAATCTGTAACGTGTCTTCCAGTTAGATTCCATGAAATCCACGAGTCAACTGTTCCAAAAATTGCAGAGCCTTTCTCCATGGCCTTTTTAGCTTCTGGAACATTTTCCATGAGCCACCGAAGGTGCATTGATGAGTGCGTTGTTCCAAATTGAACATAGGCTAGGGTAATTATATATGCACCCTTTCGTGTGTCTCGGATGAATGGAAGAGCTTTGGAGAGAATATTAAGTACTTTTCCAAGCGTATTTCCAAACCTAACCATGAATTTTGAAGAGAACTTCTCAATAATATCTTCTGTCCTGGTGTCCTGCCATGTAATCATGTTATATAATGGTTCTCCGGTCTCTTTATCCCATAAAACAGTACTGCTTCGTTGGTTTGTGAGTGCAATGCCTAGGGGTTTGCCAAGCTCTTCTTCGGCCTTATCCAGAAGTTTGTAAACAATCTCAATGACCTCCTTGGGGTCTTCTTCCACCCATCCGGGGTGGGGATAGTAGGGTTTAGGGCGTTCTTCAAAATCTGCTACCAGTTCTCCTTGGGAAAATGCTAACGCCTTTATATTGGTTGTTCCCACATCCAAAACGAGAAAATAATCCATTTATACCCTCTCCATATCTCTTTCAGCTATCACATCTACTCCTGTGTTTCCAACATTTTTTAAAATCACTTGGCCCATTTTAACAGGGGCCTCAACTACAACCTCTTTTAGAGCATCGATAACATCTTTTATTTTCTCTTTGGGTACTGGTTCAGCAGTTCTAACAGGTAATCGTGGGTATTTGGCATTTAGAATCCTAACGGTGGATGTTACTATTCTTTTTGGATTTTTAATTTCTTCAATTCCATATTTTTCCCCTACTGGGCAGTCGTTCCCTTCCACAAGTATTTCATCACCTCTGACTGTTACCGTGAGCATACAGCCTTTTGGGCATCTTATGCAGAGTATCTCAACTTTCTCCGACATCTAAGACCACCTTTTTAGTTCCTTTCAGTATTTCTCGTGGGATTTCTATTCTCTCAAGTGTGGAAGGTCTTATGTACCGGCGGAAGTATTGTTTGAGCAAGGTGCCCTTTTCATCTCTAAGCTCTACATATACATTTTCTTTTTCTAAACCGGGTCGGAAGAACGCGACAATATTTCTCTCATCTTTCCATTCAATTACATGTGGAATGAGAGTCCTTATGTTGTTTCCGGGGGTTAGCTCTATTCTTTCTCCCTTTGGCTCTGCATTTAAGTATTTTTCCACTCCTTCAGTGGCCATGAATGCGCTCTCAACCGCATCATCAACATAATCGAATATCTGAACAAGATTTCCTACGGCGAAAGTACCATCTACAGTGGTTTCAAAGAACTCATTGACAACTGGCCCTTTGGTTTTTGGATCTATTTCTGCCCCGATATTTTTGAGTTTTCGTGAATATGGAATGAGGCCGACGGATAGTACCACAGTGTCGCATGGATAAAATTCTTCTGTCCCAGGGATTGGCTGCCATTTTTCGTCGACTTTTGCTAGTATTGCTCCTTCGACTCTTTCTTTTCCAACTACCTCTTTTACAATTGTGCGGGAACGATAGGGGATTTTAAAATCCAGCACACACTGTTGCACGTTTCTTGGTAACCCAGCAAAGCGTTCTTCTGGGAATACTATAAGAATGCTTTCCGTTCCTTCCAGATAGAGGTGTCTTGCTACGATCATTCCCACGTCTCCGCCACCAACGATGAGGATATTTTTCCCCGGAAGGATTCCATAGAGATTGACAAGTCTTTGAACCATTCCTGCGGTATAAATCCCTGCGGGCCTTGTTCCACCGATTTTTATTTCAAATTGGTGCCTTTCTCTGCATCCCAAGGCGTATACTATAGCCTTTGCCTTAATTTTCTTTACTCCTTCTGGGCTTATAGTGAGTATTTCCTTTTTGTTTTTGTCAATTTTCATGTCCTTTACATAGGTGTTTAGGTGTGTCTCTATGTTGCTTGAGTGTACTTTTTGTATGAAAAATGCTGAAAATTCCGGGCCTGATAGTGTCTTTTTGAAAAGCTTGGTTCCAAATCCATCATGGATGCACTGATCCAAAATACCGCCAAGTTCCTCTTTTCTCTCTACGAGGCCCACGGAATAACCTTTTTCCGCAAGCTTCGTAGCTGCTGCGAGCCCTGATGGTCCACCTCCAATAACAATAACATCATATTCATAGGTTTTCATTGGTTTTCACCTCTAACAGGCCCATTGAAGAGCTTGCCTCTCTCCTTTAGAACTTCTCGTAGAGGTACATTGAGTTCTCTTGCGAGAATTTCTGCTATCTTGATGGTGCAGTAGCTCCCTTGGCACGTTCCCATTCCGGCCCTTGTCCTTCTTTTTATAGCATCTACTGTTTGAGCGCCTCGTTTAATGGCTTTAACAATTTCTGCCTCAGAAACCATCTCACAGGTACAGATAATGTTTCCCCACTTTGAATTCTCTTTAATCATTTTGTTGAGTTCTTCCACTGGTAGCTCTTCTGTTCGTGGTATTGGGCTTCTTTTTGGGTTGAATTGTGGCTTTTCTTTTAATTTTAGCCCCATTTTCTTGAGCTGTTCTATAGCATACTTGGCTATTGCCGGTGCGGAGGCAAGTCCCGGTGATTGTATCCCTGCCACATGGAGAAAGTTTTTCACCCATTTAGCGGGTCTTATTATAAAATCCTCCGTAAATGTTGGAGCCCTCACTCCTGCAAAATAGCGTATAAGCTGATCTTTTGGAAATTCTGGGATTATAGTGGAGTATTTCTCCAAAATGAACTCTATTTCTTCTCTTGTTACTGAAACATCTTCTTTGTCTGGAACTTCAACTGCAGTTGGGCCCCACATCACGTTTCCATGAACAGTTGGGTTTAATCCTCCTCCCTTGCTGGTTGGGTGTTGAGGATACAAAAGCTCGGCGAGGCAGTGGTTAACTAACTGGCCAGTATCTTTATGGAACATCAGCTCCACGCCTTTTCTTGGGTGTATTGTGTATTCTCTCGCTCCAGCAAGCTCTGCTATCTCGTCTGCGTAAACTCCAGCCGCATTAACCACGTATTTGCACAAAAAAGTCCCTCTATCTGTTACAACACCCTTTATTGAGTTGCCCTCTTTTAAGAATCCGACAACCTCTGTTTTCAAGTGAATCTCGACTCCATTCTCTTTAGCATTCTCCGCAAGTGCTATTGCGACTTCGTAAGGATCTACAATACCTGTGGAGGGTACATACACAGCTGCCACTGCGTCCTTGGTGACATAAGGCTCCATATCAAATATTGTTTTTCCACGGATGATTTTAATCCCTTTTACGCCATTCCTTATCCCTTTAATCTTTACGAGCCATGGGAAGATGTATTTTAGAGTCAAGGTGTAGAGCGGCCCGGGTAGGTATTTCCTATATTTTTCAAGGGTTCTGGGGGTTATCAACCATAAACTCCCAACTCTCCTGAATTTGAAGCATAACTCGTTGGCCCACTTATCATAAAGTGCGTTTCCTCTAATGTTGAGCCTTCGCTTTAGGGTGTTCTTTGGAGGGGCCACTCCGGGATGTACCATGCCGTTGTTAGCCTTTGTAGCCCCAGTAGCAACATCAGGTGCTTTTTCTAAGAGTGCTATTTTCAAATCATAGCGGGAGAGTTCTCTTGCAATGCCGGTACCTGTAATTCCTCCCCCAATTATGACGACATCATATTCTCCGAGAATTTTTTCCTTGTTTTCCTTGAATATTCTCCTTCTGTGTTCTTCTTTTGCTTTAGTTTTCTCCTCTGGGAAGTCTTTCCACTTTATTTTGTTTACCACTCCTTCAACCTCTTTGATTTTGCCAATTGAAAGGCCTATTTCTACCCATTCCTCATATTTTTCCACTTCTCCATATAGAAAGACTATTTGGTCTTTTATTTCAAACGACAAGTTATAGGGATATTTTTTCAATATTTTATTTACTTTGGATTCGAGTGAGACCAAATTCACCCCTCCAGAGCTTCGTATAAGAGTTCCATAATATCGACAACCCTTCCATCGTTGGACTGGAGGGCAAGCTTACATGTGGGGCATGCCGTCACTATGAGCTCGGCCTCCTCTTGAAGCTCCTTGAGGCGCTCCCTTGCTATTTCATCCGCAAGCTCTGGCTTTAGGCGAGAGATAGCGCTCCCACCGTAACCACAGCAAAAAGTCTCTTTTCCTTTCCTCCGAGGTGCCTTAATCTCAAGTCCTTCTATCTTTGAAAGAATCTCTTCGAGAATTTCAGGTTCATTGAGCCCTATGGCCAGCTTACATGGATCATGGAAGGTTATAGTATCTTTGAGTTTCAGGTTTTTCAGCTTATTTAATTTTTCCTTGACGAACTCTGTGATATGTAGAACCTTGGGCTTGATCTTCACCCCGTATTCTGGGTAAATAACTTTGTAAGCGTATGCACAGGAGGGGCATGAGGTCACGACAACTTCTGCTCCTGAGGAGTTTATTATCTTGGCCTGCTCTCGTGCTAGTTTCTTAAAGAGTTCGATGTTTCCGAGGTTGTAGGCCGGGATTCCACAGCACTTCTCGTTTATGGTAAATGCATTCTCTCCAAGAGTACTGAGCACTTTTAGGACTTTCTTTTCGAGTTCGGGATAGTTTTCCCTAATGGTGCAACCCCTCAAGTACAAGATGTTTCCACTTTTTATCTCTTCTTGGAGTTGAGGCTCTCCATAGATGTATCCATAACGTTCAAGGTTCTCAAAGAGCTCTCTGAACTCTTTAAATACTACTCCCTTCTGAAGCGCAGTTTCTTTTATGGTTCTTACTAAATCAGCCACAGAGAATTCAAAGGGACACCATTCGCTGCATGCATTGCATGAAAGGCACATGTAAAGTGGTTCGAGGTTTTCTAAATTCAGCTCTAACTTGCCTTCTCTTATGAAGAACGCAGTTCTGGCTTTTCCCGTCGGGGATGTGGTCTCCTTTCCATTCACAATACTTATGGGACATGCATGGCGGCACATATTGGGGCAAAGGGCACACTTTATGAGGTCATCTGGCCCTTTAAGCTTCCCACTTATGAATCTAAAGATTAATGGTGCACTTCTCAGCAACTCAATTCCTTTAATTTCATCTCTTAACCAGTCCCACTTTCCGGGCATTTTCAAACCCCCATATTTCCGGGATTCATGATTCTTTTTTCATCAAGGGCATCCTTTATTCTTCTGAGGACTTCAAAGGCGTTTCCAAGCTCTTCTTGGAGCCATTCCCTTCTCTGTCTCCCGATTCCGTGATGGTGACTTATTGCACCGCCCACATTTAGCGTGGCTCTCATCGCAGCATCCCAGACTTTGTTGTAATATTCCGTTGGATCTCCTTTTGGGACACCTGCAAAGGTGAAGTAGAAACACACTCCTTGTGGATAGAAGTGAGACGCATGAGCTGAGGCAAAAAGAGTTCCTTTTACAGAGCGCATGGCTTTAGAGACCTCGTTATATAATTGTGTTGCT
>Ga0190329_1000569_pt1 | contig 10683 bp, 11 predicted proteins | sample 48720423_MG_FD_161655 | JGI IMG/M metagenome (GOLD analysis project Ga0190329, IMG submission 161655) | Hydrothermal vent sediment bacterial communities from Southern Trench, Guaymas Basin, Mexico - 4872-04-2-3_MG | ecosystem: Environmental > Aquatic > Marine > Hydrothermal vents > Sediment ... | reverse complement strand
ATTTTAGTATATACTCGTAGATATTCCTCTGTTCTTTCAGAATCGATGTAGATATTTACCTCTTTAACCCTCTGCATTCATTTTTTAAGGGTAAGAAACACATCTATTCCTGTACAACCACCCAAGCTGGCAAGAAGTGCTTTCATCGGACTCATGGCCTTTCCATTTCCTGCAAGAAGTAATGCATTTTTTCATCCTCTGCAAGGATTAGCAAATCATCCTGAATTCTTACTCTCATATTTTCCAGAAATATTGAAAATATTTTAAATTTTTTTTTGAATAATACCCTAATAAAATTAGGCAGATCTAACTCATTTCTGTATTTCAGTATTTACTGTATATTTAAATACTATTATGAATATACCTTTTCTATGCATGTACTCATCCTTGAAAATGTGACAAAATATTATGGTCAAAAGAAAATCCTGGACAATATAAGTTTTTCAATTGACACAGGAGAAATCTTCGCACTTCTTGGACCCAATGGAGCAGGGAAAACTACCTTGATGAGGATCATTGCGGAGGGAATAGAGCATGATGGAGAGATATTATTTAAGGGTGAGAAGCTTGCTGATAGAAGTGTTATTGGTTACTGTCCTCAGGAGGGAATTCTCTATGAAGAGTTGAGCGCGTATGACAATCTGAAATTCTACTCTTTTCTCCATCGAAAAGATAGTCAGTGGGCCCGGAAAATACTCAGTGACTTCAGCATACCCAACAAGAAGGTGAAGCAGCTATCCGGAGGAATGAAGAAGCGGCTAAGCATTGCCGTAGCGCTGGTGGGAGAACCGGATGTATTGATTCTGGATGAACCCACCACAGGACTTGATGTGGAATCTCGCCGGAAAGTGTGGGAAATAATAGTGAACCTGAAAAAGAAGGGCAAGGGAATACTGCTTTCCACACACTATATGGAAGAAGCAGAGGCTCTCGCGGACAGAGTAGCCATAATAAACGAAGGAAGTATTGTGGCTCTGGACACCGTGGATGCACTTAAAAAGTTATCGGGAATAAGAAGCGCAGTAGAGATACACGGCTCTTTCACCACCGTACCCGATGGCTTCGTGAAGAACAACAGTGCGATTCTGTACTACACAGATAATCCCCGGGAGGATATAGCCCACATCGTTGCCATGGCTGGAAGATACGGGAAGATAAGGGAAGTTATAGTTAGAGAACCTACCTTGGAGGATGTATTTATAAAACTCACTGGAAGGGGGCTGGGTGAATGAAGGGGATATATGCATTTCTCTGGAAAGGCATAAAAGAGTTCTTTTCTTCCAAGGAGGCAGTATTCTGGACTTTCATATTTCCTCTGATCTTTGGATTGCTTTTTGCTGGCGTATTTGGCCAGGAAAACCCTCCACAGTCCATACCTGTTGGTATAGTGCCAGAAGAGGAAGGAAATACTACACTCTGCAACATATTTGTGGAAAATATGAAAAAAGTGAAAATTGAGAACAAGAGCTTATTTCAAATATACACTTATTCTACAGAAGATACGGCCCTCTCCAAGTTAAAGAGTGGAAAGATGAAAAGCATTTTAATATTCGACAATAATTTTACAGAGAATATAACTTATGGCATAGGACCAGGGAGGATAAAAGTGATTCTGGATAAGAGGGATATTCAGGATTATCAGTTTGTAAGTTCTGCTATTGCGTCTTACATCTCACAGTTTGAGAATATAATAAGGAAAATAAAGATCAATGTTACTCTCTCTCACATTAATGAATATGGAAATCTCTCCGAAGAAGAAGATGCATATGTTGAGGAATGGTTAAAAAGTATAGTGGAGCCCCTCGATATTCAGGAAAATATTTATAAAAGTGAATCCTCTGCTAGAATTACAAGGCTATGGTATCTGACTGCAGCCATAGGCATTACCTTTGTTTTTTCTGGCATGATTTCGGCCTCTTCTCTTATATCCAGTGAGATAGAGAGAGGAACAGCAAGAAGATTGTTTACAACGAAAACAAAACCCTGGGAGATGTTAGCTGGGAACATACTTGTGGTGCTCATAATTCAGTTGATTTCTGCAGCTATAATAGTGATAGCCTTCATTGTGATATTTCGAGAGATAATAATATTTCCTCCAACAGTTATCCTTATGCTCATCGCAGCTGCTCTTAGCACCGTCTCTTTAGGACTCTTATTCTCCGGGATTACAAAAACGCAGAGAGCTGCTGCTGGAATTGCCAATGCCATTGCATGGCCGATATCCTTTATCACCGGTATTTTCTTTCCATCATTTCTCTTGCCAGAGTGGATGCGAAATATAGGGGACTATTTTCCTGCGAGTGCATTACTGCGTGGTATAAGAATGGTAGTAATATATCATCAGAGCATAGGTAATTATTTGCCCCAGATTGCATTTGCGGTTGTACTAACACTTGTGTTCCTTGCACTGGGTGGAATAGCCTTCCGATGGAGGATGAGGACTCTATGAAAACTCATCTCTTTCCACTGGTTCAAGTTCTTTTATCCTATCTATTCCATACCTGCAAGCTTTAAACCCCTCCTCTCGGTGGATGGTGGATACAAGCACCGCAGCGAGCAAATCCCCAGCATCAACCTTTCCTATACTGTGGTATAGGAGAACATCCTTTACAGGATATTTTTCTCTTATTTCCTCCTCTATTCTTTTTAAAATAGACTGTGAGTTTTGAGTTTCCCCGCACACCATATATCTGACGTTCCTCCCATCAGAAATGTCTCGCACATAGCCAAAATAAGCAACGGTGGAGCCAAAACCTTTTCTTATCTTTTTTATCAGTTCATTTTCTTGGTATTTACCGAGAAGAATCATTTCGTTATCTCCTCCATCCTTTTCTTTATGGCCGATTTTAATTCTTCTCCTCTAAACTCTCCTCCATAGTAATCCATTCTTGCAGCTATGGCAATTTTTGCTGCAAGAGTTCTTGCTATCTTCCCTCTCATTTTCTTGGGAGAATTTCTAACCTCTGCTACCTTAAAAATCGTGCCATGCTTCGGACACCTGCTTCCGCTTTTGAGATGTCTGAAAAAAGCATCCTCTGCTCCGAGAACCTGAATGGTGCTTGCAGGCAAACTTGCGAGACGCTTTAAGCTACCGGCATCTGAAATCAAATTAGCTGCTATTATTGGCCCAACGAGATAAGTGATATTTGGTGTCAGTTTGTTTGCTCTTCTATCAATCTCTTTATAAAGTTCTTCCCTTATCCTCTCAATCTCAGATATTTCTTTTGAGAGAATTTCTGCTACAGGATCCTCAACACCCTTTATTCTTTTTATTCTCTCCCACTCCTCTCTTCTCTCTTTGAGAAGATTTAGGATAGATACCACATCGTTGTATGTGTTAAGAGTCTCGATAAGCAGATAGTCCTCGCCTAGGGTTTCCTTCATCTCTTTCCTGGCAATGGAGATTGAGAGCTTTCGTAATTCTTCTACATCTCTTAGCTCTCCCTCTAATTTCACCTCATCTTCGCCTATGAATTCTCTGAGTATGCTTAAATCACCTTTTCTCACATGTTCTATTATTTCCTCTCTTTTTTCAGAGGGGAATATGTATTCATCCACCACCTTTCCTTTTTCGATTTTAAAGGCACCATACCATTTAATCACTATCAACAAATCTCACCCCGTACCACAGAAATTCATTATCAATTTTCTCAGTATAGCTTTCTATAACATTCTCCTCAAGAAGATAGGAAAGAGCATCTCTTATTGTGGGAACATCATACCCTTTCAGGTCATTCTGAAGATACTTTGCCATCTCCGTGAGGCCTTCCTCCCCCATTTGAGGAGTATTTTTAACGCTCACCCTTAGGTAACCTCTCATCTTTATCTCTGCTTTAATAATTCTGCCTATTTTCAGATGTATGGAATCATAATAAATTGGATGGCCTATGCCTAAAAAATCTCCATAGTACCAGCCACAATGAGGGCACATATATAGAGGAATATCACTCTCTGCATCCACCAGGATTAGCTTGCCCTTGCCGCAGTGCCTGCAGATTAAATCAATCTCCATCTCAATTTTCGGTTTCTCATAAACAATGTAGTCTTCAAGTTTTGCACCACAAAATGGGCAATATTTAGCGTTATCACTGAGCTTGGCACCGCAGTTTGGGCAGTATCTCATAATTGCCCTATGTAGTTGTGGGATTTTAAGTTTTCTTATTGCGCAGGTTCTTCAACCCAGCCCATGAAGAATATTGCCCCTGTATCCCTATTCTGTATGAGGAAGAGGAATGGATGATCGACTCTGAAATCTACCCATGGAAGTGGTGGAGGTGGCGCACAGGGTATAGGTATTCCAGTGGCAGCTGCAGCTTCTGTCCCTTCCTCATTCACAATCACCTTTGTTTCATGGACCACATCGCTTGCCCAAAGCCCTCCTGGACCCATATCAGTTAAATCTGCCATAGGTTCGAATACTCTCTTTATCCCCACAGCTTCAAGTGCCTTCTTCACACTGAATTTCTCATCCAGTTTGAACTTTGGGAAAGAAACATTAACTTTCATAGAAGACAGATTGTTTCTCCATCCCTCCAGTTTCTCTATTGATAGATTAAAGGTATTGTTGTTTTTAGGAAGTATCACAAGCATTGAGAGATTGCCGCCCCTATAAGGCATCTCTAAAATTTGAGCATCTTCATCTTCAGTGTATTTGAATTTTCTGGATATGTGCATCATATCTACCTTTATCTTTTGTGTGGGTGTATAGAAATATTCCTGAGTGGTGTATGTTTCATTAAATGGATGAGCCCAGAGACCATGGAAGTATAGAGTATTCACCAGCACTGCCACTGTCAAGGGAGAAATCTCACCGGGGGAGAAGAAATCCTTAATCATCCCGTGTGTCTCATTCTCAATCCATGTATTTATTATTTTTCTTGCTCTCTCTGGATTTGTACTGAAATTCAGAAACTGGAAGTAGGCATAATAATATTCCTGCAATATGCGTATGTAATCTTCCTTTATGGGAAAACCCTCTTGTGCCCAGAGAGAATTGGCAATTTCAAGTGTGTAATTTTCAGTGTGATTTGCAAAATTCTCCAAGAACCAGAGTATGTTCTCCCTTAAAAGTGATTTATTTTCTGGGAAATGCATAACCTTTGCAATTTCTTCCGCCGTGCTACCATTGGCTCCTTCATACAGCATAGCCATGGCTAGCCAGATACTGAGGGGTGAGAAAATAATATTCCCCCTTTTGCTCTCACTTAAATTTTCCAAGAGATTTATTCCAAAACGGGCGGATGCGAGAGCTACATTTTTCAGATTTACCTCGGTGACCCCTCCTTTATCATTCCATTTTATCTCTATTTTTTCTTGTGTATTCTCAAGAGAGATATTACTCTGAATCTTATTTGTTAGAATCTCTTGAGATATAAAGACGCCTATGAGTATACCAATAATCAGGATAATTACAAATGTTGGTATTATTGGTTCTTCCATGTGTAATGTATTGAAATTCTTGTATATTAAATTAACTCAAAAGATAACTATCTTTGCCGAAATAGAATTTGAGGAGAAGAAGCGGTTAAAAGTGCTCGGTATAAATATAAAGAGTGGAGACGATAACTATTAATTGAGGTGATAAACATGGCAATAAAGATAATACTTCAATACGGGAAAATAAAAGCGAAGGAATATCAGAAGGGTAAGTAATCATCATTTATTCCCTACAGCTCACGCTGACCTGCCACACCCACTTTTTTAATATTTAAATCCAGTGAAATTTGTATTAAATTAACCCAAAAGATAATCATCAGTGCTCAAAATGTATAAATAGGGAGACCACCATTGAAGGTATGTGGATAATATTGAGCGCAGGATAGAGAGAATCGAGGAGTTAATAAGTCGTTATCTGGAGAATGAGTATTTGGAATATTTGCGGCACATTCTTGCCTCTTATCTGCGCTTGATTAACATATATCTTGAGTATGGCAGGATAAGTCCTACGGTTATATTTCCCGAAATTAAGGACCCCATATCTCGCGATATTGTGGAGATTCTTTTCTCCTCTGGGCCTTTAAATATATCACAGATAACGGAGGAAATGAAAAAGCTGAGAGGGAAAGCATCCAGGCGAATAGTGAGGGAGAGGTTGGCGGAACTTGTTGAATCAGGGATAGTAGAATTTGAAGAGAGGAAAAATGAGAAGGTGTATTTCATTTCGGAATACGCTGTGAAAAAGTGGTTAAAAGTGCTCGGTATAAATATAAAGAAGGAAGAACTTAGGGATAAGTGAGGTGATAAAAATGGATGAAGATATAGAAGAACTTAAGAATGTGATGAATACACTGAAAGATACGGTGCCAGCTCTCATAAAGGGAATAATAGATGCTCTCTACTCTGCCCAGAATGCTGAGGATTTCGGAAAGCAGGTTGCAAATTTCTATAAGGCGATGGTGGAGGCCGGAATGGATAAGGAGAAGGCATACGAGTTGACCAGAGAGTTTATGGAGAGCAGAGATGTGGTTGGTATAATAAAGAAAGTACTGTCTAAAGGAGAATGGAGCAAGTGGGCAAATATGGGAAATAAAAAAGAAATTGAGAAGGAAATAGAGGAAGAGATAGAGAGAGAAATTAAAAAGGAGATAGAAAAGGAGTAAATAGTAATGCGCTCGGGAATAATCTATGTACTGGCCTATCTTCCCGTATTGATATTATCTCTTCTTTTTATTTACTTTAGCTATAAATGGAGGGTAAAGAAATACAAGAAGATATTTCTCAAGACCCTGATAAAAAATGGTGTTCCAAGAAAAACCGCAAAAACTTTGAGTGAGGAAATAAAAATCATAAAGGTGAAAGATTTTCTCACTTTTGATAGTATGAAAAATATCTTGTGAGAGATTTGTGTACCCTGATGGGATAAACTTCTCTGAGATGAAAATATTTCTTCCCTATATTAATTGCTCTTTTGTCTGGAAGGGCAATTACCACCTTTTCAGTGATCTCTGAGAATTTTTTAAAAGCTCTCTCATAGAGAGAATATATACTTTCTCCTTTGGTGGAAGAAGACCTACCATAGGGAGGATCAGTAATCACTGCATCATATTTTCCTTCTATTCCACCCACATCTGAAACTTTGAGATGTGCTTTGAGTCCGAATTTTCTCAGGTTTATTTCTGATGCATCAATCATCCTTAGATCTATGTCAGAGCCATAGATGTGCATTCCCATTAGTCCAGCCTCTATTAATATGGAACCGGTACCGCAAAATGGATCTATGATTTTAGAGCCTTCCTTAACTCTTGCAAGGTTCACCATGGCCCTCGCAAGGCGAGGATGCATAGTTATGGGATATGATATTGGAAGATTTTTCGCCTTTCTCTTCTCAAATTCCTCACTTCTCACTTCAAAGATTTCGAGACCAACATGAATATGTGAGGTTATATAAACCCTTATAACATTTTTTGGATTCTTAAGATCCACACTTCCTTCTATTCCCTTCCCAAGTGTTCTTTCAATGTTCTTTGGTCCAATATTTTTCTCCCTTCTTCGAACTCTTATGACATAGTCCTCCATATAGAGATTTAGTCGGGGAATATCTCTACCAGAATAAAGATGTTGTGATACCCTTCTTATCAATCCCGCTCTTTGAAGGAATTTCCCATTTTCTGCTTCAAGCAATATGATGGGGTAATCCTCTAGTATTATTTTATAAGGGATTTCCTCACCTTCAAGTATGCCTCGTATTTCCCCTATGGAAAGATTCTGGAGATCTCCCCAGAGTTCCACGATGAGTTTCATATAAATCCCTGGAGTTCTGCTGCCTTTACCAGATTTTCAATCAAGCAGGCATTGGTAACAGTGCCCACGCCTCCTGGCACAGGAGTTATATATGCCTTCTTTACAATGCTCTCAAAATCAGCATCACCTACTATTTTTCCCTCAACAACATTTATTCCAACATCTATCACTATAGAGTCATCCTTTATCATATTCTCAGTTAGAAATCCCGGTTTGCCCACTGCCACAATTATGATATCTGCTCTTCTGGTCTTATACTTCAAATTTCTGGTTTTGGAATGTGCCACTGTAGGTGTGGCATCTCTTTTTAAAAGCATTAAAGAGAGAGGTTTACCCACTACGGGAGTTCTGTTTATTATTAGAATATCTTTACCTCTGAGTGTGGTTATTCTCTTTAAAATTTCTACAATTGCCCTTGGTGTGTTAGGAACGAGTCTCTCCTCACCAAGTAGTAATCTACCGTAGTTAAGCGGATTTATTCCGTCCACATCTTTAATTGGAGAAATTTTCTCTCTTACTTTTAGAGCATCAATTTCCTTGGGCAAGGGAAAATTCACCATTATTCCATGCACATTCTCATCTTCATTTAGAGATTCAATAAGGTAGAGCAACTCTTTCTCTTTTGCATTCTCCAGATGATGAATCTTTCCTTCAAATCCAGCTTTTCTAAGGAGTTTCAAATTTGATCGGGCATAAACAAGGGATGCTTCGTCTCCACCCACAACTATATTGTGAAGCCACAGCTTCTTTCCTTTTGCTTTTCTTTTTGCTCTCTCTATTATCTCTTTCGAAATGGGTTTGCATTCTATGAGCATACTCCTCTTAAATCTTTAAAAGATTAAAATTTTTTGAATCATTTCACATAGTCGCGCATCCACTAGCTCCTTAAGTCAGAGGAGGTCATCATTCTCGTAATACAGTGAGTTGTTATAGGCGCAGAGAATAACCTTAAGTCCCAGAGCTCTGTGTTGTTTGGGAATTTTCGTGAATATTTGCATGGGAAATTGTTTCAGCACATCTATTGGAAGATTGATTGAATATAAGGAAAGTTCTTTAGCCAAATCTGGAATTTTGGGAATAATGTTTTATCCTTTACAAGCAAACCCATTTTCACCTTCTTATTTTTCTCTCTCACCTTTGAAATATTGATCCAATTCCTACTTTTTCAACACTCAAAGAAAGGAGGAAAAGTTAAAATAGGAATGGAGGTAATACCTTTCTAATGGATTTGAGAATAACAGGGGTATACATAATTTCGCTGCTTATTCTCCTCGCTATCTTTGTGCCTGCGGGATACTCAGAAAAAATTGGAGGTATAAATATTGTAGCTTATGCCACAAAAGGTGCATATCTGAGTAATGAGGAGGTCCAGATTAAATATTTTATCTATTTTGACAATGGAAGACCTGCATATGGAGGAAGAGGCTTCTGGGAATTGAGATACTTTTACAACAATACTCCAATAAAAAGAGGAAATTTCACCCTTCCTTCTGGTGTGATAGGCATACTTCCACAGGTTTATGGATTAGACACCAATCGGTATTCTCTTACCATAACCTATACCGTGGAAAATTTAACGCTCTCTAAGAAGGTGAATTTTTTCATTGTTAATTACTCCCACTTTCACTATGCTCTCTACTTAAACCCAATGCCTGGAAATTATATCCAAGTGATTATAAACGATGATGTGGAATATCTTGTGAGTGGCATTTATTTAAACATTCCTTTACCAGAATTGCCTGTGGAATTCATCTCCCTCTATTCGGATGGCAGAGAGATAGGAAACATTTCTCAACCTTTCCAGCTTGATGAATATGGTAAGGGATTCTATTATCTCAGGTTGCCCGAGAATATTACCAAAGTAACAATCTTTGCAAGTGTTGCCCGCAAGGTAATGAGTATATCTTACACTCCAAAACCTTCTACGAATTTTTATTTTTCTGAAGTTGAGGAACCTCTTCTTTCGGGAGGTTTTCTCAACCTTTCAGTGAGGAGTGTTAAAGAATTTAATGAGGAGCTTTACTATCATTTTGAAATAAGAGATGCCCAAAATAATTTGCTCTACTATACTTGGGGAAATAGTAGCGGAATAAATTACAGAATATCTCCAAATTACAATGGAATTCTGAAAATTCACTGCGATATATACAACAGTACCACAAAGGTATATTCTCTTGAATCATTCTATTCTGTGAGATATGCAAACCTCAATATTTATTTTGACAGAGAAAATTATGTTCCAAATTCCACCTTTCAAGTCTTTGTAGATTTCAAGAGTTATGTGATAAGAAATGCAACATTTATTTACAATGTGATGGCCAATTTCGGCTCTGGATATGTTACCCTATTTACAAGAGTGTCACAAGAAAGAGAGTTGAAGGTGAAGGTTCCTGAGGACGCTCCCTCCAGCTACAGGGTTGAAGTTTATGCGGTTTCTTCCGATTTTTCTTACTTTTCTAGTGAAGAAATAGATATTGTTAGAGAGGTTTCTCTTCAATTAGAACTTCTCACCAAATCTAGTTATGTTACCAATGTATATGCCCCAGGACAGGTTATTGAAATAAGATATTTTCTAAGCAAATCGGTGGATGAGGGGCGTCTTCTCTATGGCATAGATGAATACTTTTACAAAGAGCCTCAGGTTACCCTTCTCAGCAAGGAAAAAGAGGGGGTTGTGAGCATAAAGATACCTGAAAATGCGGCCACAGGAATTCATGAGATCCATTTTCTCTTGAAATATAAGGATGGGGAGGTAGAGAGAACCATTCTCATAAATGTGGACGCAGAACCACCCTGGACATTTTATGATATTATTGACATGCCTCTGGGATATTTCATTCTTATCCTGATATTTCTTGTGATTGTTATTCTTCTTATTTCTCTTCGCATCTCAGAGAAAAGGTTAAAAAAGATGAAAAATGCAGCGAGGGCCCTCCCAAAGAA
>Ga0190329_1000566_pt1 | contig 10709 bp, 7 predicted proteins | sample 48720423_MG_FD_161655 | JGI IMG/M metagenome (GOLD analysis project Ga0190329, IMG submission 161655) | Hydrothermal vent sediment bacterial communities from Southern Trench, Guaymas Basin, Mexico - 4872-04-2-3_MG | ecosystem: Environmental > Aquatic > Marine > Hydrothermal vents > Sediment ... | reverse complement strand
GTACTTGCCGACATGCAAGGTTTTGTCGCTAACATGAGCCAAATTCGGGTCTCCTTCTTCCATGAAAATGCACAAAGCGATGAGCTTTTTAGCAACTCTGCGAAGTTCTTTGAAAACAGGCAGAGCGTTTTGCATATTCTGAAACCCAGCGGCGGTAGTTATGACATCGATAGACTTATCCTTGAAAGGCAATTTTGCTGCGTCCGCAACAACCTGTGTTACCCTGTTGTCCCAACCTTTGTAACTCAGATACCGCCTGAGTATGGAACTGCTCGTTGCGCTTATATCAACCGAAATGAAATTTCCTGAATGTTCTTTAAGCAAATCACCAAGAAAACCACCCATGCCTGATGCTAAATCGAGGATTGTTCCGTTTTCCTTTTTCAGCAATTCAATCGCATATTTTACGGAGTTTTCCATTGCACGGTTGTATTCAGGGGTATAGATGGCAGACAAAGCTTCTTTGGAGATTTTTTCAAGTTCCTGAAACTCCTCCATATACCAAAGAGCTACCGCTTTCATTAGAAGGTCTGAAGGAGATAGTTCGGATTCATCAGTTTCGAATAAACGGTTCCTCAATTCTTCCTGACCATCCATGAATCCCTTGCCTAACATAGCCCATTGGTCTTCCCCTGAGATGAGAAAATCATATACCCCTGCTCTCTTTTTGTATCTTCTATCACATGCAGCGCAATAGAACCCTTTTTGTGAAATAGAAAGCTCTCCATGGCATAATGGGCATCTAAGAATACTGTTGAGATCCATCCGTTTCACCTCCCGAAGTCAATGCAAATATTTTATAACGAAGAAAACAAGGAGTCAATAAAGAAAAGCAGATATAAATAATACCCCAAATAGCGAAATTGGCCTGATTTCAAATAATGGAACTGGCAGAATGAAGTTCGGCAAGTGTGTTTGTAAAGCAAAAAAGAACGTATGGTAACAATCGCTCAGATGGCCTTTGACAACATCGAAGAAAGAAGATAAAATAATTGTGAAAAATATAACGTGAAAATTATAACGATAATAGGGTGAGAATATGGTGGTTAAAATTTGCCTGGGAAGCTCTTGCCATTTAAAAGGATCATACAAGGTCGTTCAAAAACTCAGAGAACTACAAAAGGAATATCCCAATCTACAACTTGTTGGGTCTCTTTGCTTTGGGAACTGTATCAATGGCATAAGTATGGAAATCGACGGAAAACTTTATTCAGGAATTACTGCCGGCAATGTTGTAGAAATCGTTAAAGAATGTATGAGAAAAAAAGGTGAATCAAATGAGTGAGTATATCCTTTCAAATAATGCAAACTGCCAGTATTGCTATAAGTGCCTGAGAAATTGTCAGGTTAAATCAATAAGCTTCAGTAGTGGCAAATCCCAAATTATTGAAGATGAGTGCATTCTCTGCGGTGAATGTATTGATATATGTCCCCAGGGCGCAAAGAATTATCGCAGAGATCTGAAGAAACTCAAGGAGATATCTGGTAATTCGTTTCTTGTTTCAATTGCACCTTCTTTCTTTGCTCATTTCGATTCTCCATTTAAGGTCATAGGCTTTCTGAAATCCATCGGAGCGGCAGTGGTCAGTGAAACCGCCATTGGTGCTGATCTGGTTTCTGAACAGTATGAAAAGCGTTTTCAACGCTCAAAAGGTCCCTTTATAACATCAGCATGTCCTGTGGTTGTTGACTATGTTGAAATGTATTATCCGGAGCTATCTTTGTACCTGGCTCCGATAGTTTCTCCAGCTGTTGCGCATCACAAATTCCTAAAAAGGCACTTTGGAGAATTTCCAACAGTTTTTCTGGGTCCCTGTATAGCAAAAAAAAGAGAGCTTGAAGGAGTTTTCGATCTGGTCCTAACCTTTGAAGAACTGGAAGAGTTTTTCAAAGCGGAAAAGGTAGATGTGGAGAAATTTCCCGAGAGATTCCCCGACCCACCTTTTCCTGAGGAGGGTAGATTTTACCCGATGAACAATGGGATAAATCATTCCGTGAATAAAGAATTCGGTCAGTGCCTATCAATAGAGGGTATCAGAAACATCTCGTGGTTCTTTGAAAATTTCACGTCTTTCGATGAAAAGTTGTTTATCGAATTGTCTGCGTGCTATGGGAGCTGTTTAGAGGGTCCAGCAACCAGAAAGGATTTGAGCGTGCTTGAGAAGAGAAGGCGTATTTTTCAATACAAGAAAGTCCTTGATGAATTGGAGGGAAAAAGGATCAGTTCCTATCCATATGAGTTTGACTTGAAAAGGGAAATAAAGCCCAGACCCGTGAAAATTCAGTATTCAGAAGCCGAGATTCAGGAGGTGTTGCTTTCCATCGGGAAAAGCGATTCCTCTAAAGAACTTAACTGTGGTGCTTGTGGCTATAACACGTGCAGGGAAAAAGCCGCTGCTGTTTTGCAGGGAAAAGCCGAGAAGGAAATGTGTATTACATACTTAATAGACAAGGTCTCATCTGTCAGCAACCTCGTTGTGGAAGAGACGCCAAACATAATTTTGATACATAAGAATGATCAGATAGTTTACAGGAACCGGGTTGCACGGAATTATTTTAAGAACTTTTCTGATGACAACTTGCTGGAAATTGCCAAAAGATGTGAAAATTCCGGAGAAAATATCATTGATCTGTCGCTGGAAGGGAAGAATCAGAGATTTTTCGTTAAAGCCTTTGAATTACCGGAAGACAGCGGGAACGTGGTAATACTCGTTGATATGACAAAAGAAAAAGAGCAAGAAGAAAGAATCAAAATGCTGAAAAAGGAATCTCTGGAAAAGATTGAAGATGTCTTGAGCCGGCAAATGGTGCTTGCTCAAGAAATCGCAGGGTTGTTGGGTGAATCTATCGCCGAAGCGAAAAGCCGCTTTATGGACTTCAGAAAATTCATGGAGGACAAATAGCATGATCACCTGTGAAGTTAATTATTCGCACAAGAATAAAAGCGGTGAAGAGGTTTGTGGAGATACTATCAGGGTAAGGAGAGATGTAGACAAGACAGTTGTAAGCCTTTCAGATGGTCTGGGAAGTGGCGTTAAAGCCAGCATATTATCAACACTAACAGCTACAATGGCAACAACAATGGTCTTCAATGAAGTGCCTATCGAGGAAGTTTTCAGCTCTATTCTTTCTACTCTTCCAGTTTGTAAAGAGCGGGGAATAAGTTACGCGACTCTTTCAACCTTTCTTGTAGATCACTATCGGAAAAAATGTTTTATCGTGGAGTATGAATTTCCTGTGATCTTCTTTTTCAGAGGCGAAAAAGTAATTGAACTTGAAAAAGTGAAGAAAAAGGTAAAAGGTAAGGAGCTTTTTATAAGTGAAGTATCTGTGAAAGAAGGAGACGCAATATTTGCCATGACTGATGGTATTTCCCAGGCCGGTATGGGTTCATCGAGATACCCCTTTGGCCTTGGAGTCGAAAACATAAGAACTGAAATAAGGAATTTGCTTGAAAAGCGGGTACGCCACGCAGATATTGTGAATTATCTCGTTAATCTCGCTAAAAGGCTTGACAAAGGAACCAGAGGCGATGATGCGCTCGCCGCAGTGTTGAGGGTACGAAAAGAAAAAGTGGTAACAATCATGGTAGGCCCTCCGGAGAACAGAAACAAAGATAGATATGTTGTAGAAAAATTTCTGAACAGTCCAGGAAAAAAGATCATTTGCGGCGGAACGACCGGGCAGATCGTTGAAAGGGTTATCAATGGGAGAATTGATCTTGATCTTGATTCAATCAGCGAAAAGTCCCCACCTCTGGGGTATTTAAAAGGAATAGACCTGATAACTGAAGGCATAATAACCCTGACACAGGTGTTCAGATACCTCGAAGGGCAGGATACAGAAATCGGGTACGGTGCGAAATCACTTATTGGCCTGTTGAGTGAAGCGGATATTATAAATTTCATCGTTGGTAGGGCCATTAACCCTGCTCATCAGAACCCTTTGTTTACCCACGATATTTCCCTTAAGTTCAGGCTGATAAGTGATATAGCCCGAATTTTTGAGAAGATGGGCAAGATTGTGAAAATAGAATATTACTGAGATTTTGGAGGTGAGTATGTGGCCATTGAGAGAACTTTCGAAAAGGTGGAAGACATTTTAAAAAAGCACAACTACGACAAAAACAAACTCATTGCAATCCTGCTGGATATTCAGAAAGAGTACAGGCATATCCCAAAAGATGTTGTGAATTACATCTCGGTAGCCCTGGGAATATCTCCAGCCAAAATCTTCGGAGTAGCCACGTTTTATGCACAATTTTCTTTAAACCCTAAGGGTGAATACTCGATCTACGTATGTGATGGCACCGCTTGTCATATGGAAGGCTCCATGGCTCTCGTAAAAGTGATTGAAGAAGAGCTGAATATCAAACCGGGTGAGGTTACCAAAGACCTCAAATTCAGCCTCGACAAAGTTGGCTGTCTTGGAGCCTGCGCTTTGGCTCCAGCCATGGTTATAAACGGTGAAGTGTTTGGAAATCTCAACGAAGAGAAAACAAGAGAAATACTCAAAAAGCTGAAAGAAAGGAAGGCTGATGAGAATGTTTAAAAGTCCCCTTGAAGCCTTTAAATACATCGAACAACAGGAAGAAATTCGAAGAAAAAAATTAGAACAACTTTCTGTTTATGTATGTGTGGGAACGGGTTGTACCGCCAACGGCGCAAGAAAGGTTTATGAAAAATTCAAAGAGGTTTTGAACGAAAGAAATTTGAATATTTCGCTGGAAAAACTTGATGATCCTGATGAAAATAATAATCCCGTTAAAAAAACCGGCTGTTGCGGGCTATGTTCTTTGGGACCGCTTGTGAAAATTATCCCATATGGATTTACCTATGGTCATGTAAAACCAAATGATGTTGAAGAGATAGTAGAAAAGAGTTTATTGAAAGGAAAACCCATCGAGAGGCTTTTGCTCACAGACCCGATATCGGGCAAGAAAGTAGAAAAATTAGAAGATGCCACATTCTTCAAGAACCAGAGCTTTTATATCATGGATGCCATAGGTACAAGTGAATGCGAAAGCATAGAAGATTATATGGGACGTGGTGGTTATAAGTCTCTTATAAAAGCTCTTTCGGAAATGGATTCGGAAAGCATTGTGGATACAATCAAAGCCTCTGGACTGAGAGGGCGTGGCGGTGGAGGTTTCCCCACCGGATTCAAGTGGGAAGCCGCAATGAAAAGCAAAGGCGAAAAGAAGTTTGTTGTGTGTAATGGTGACGAAGGAGATCCCGGTGCCTTCATGAACCGCACACTTCTTGAGCGAGACCCCCATTCTGTCCTGGAAGGCATGATAATTGCAGCTTTTGCAATAGGCGCGAGCAAAGGCTACGCATATATCAGGGCAGAATATCCCATTGCCGTGGAAATGTTCAATAAAGCGATAAATGATGCTAAAGAATATGGTTTCCTGGGTGAAAACATCCTTGGAACGGGTTTCAACCTGGACATAGAAGTGAAAGAAGGAGCGGGAGCCTTTGTCTGTGGTGAAGAAACGGCTCTGCTCGCTTCAATTGAAGGAAAACGCGGCGTCCCCAGGCCGAGACCTCCATTCCCTGCGCAGTCAGGGTTATGGGGTTTCCCCACCCTTTTGAATAACGTTGAAACTTACGCTAATGTTCCAAAGATCATCAGAGACGGCGTAGAGAATTACAGAAAACGTGGCGTTGAAAGTTCCCCGGGAACAAAAATGTTTTCAATTACTGGTCCGCTCAAGTTGACAGGCATTATTGAGATCCAATTTGGGACCACATTGAGGCATGTCATTGAAGATATATGTGGCGGCACTTCAAATGGATTGAAGTTAAAAGCCATACAAATTGGAGGCCCTTCAGGTGCTTGCCTTTCCGAAGAGTTTTTTGACCTTCCACTGGATTATGATACCTTGAAATCGGTTGATGCCATGGTTGGTTCGGGTGGAATTGTTGCCATAACAGAAGACAGATGCATGGTCGAAGTAGCTAGATTTTTCCTGGATTTCACCAAGAGGGAATCTTGTGGAAAATGTGTACCTTGCCGGGAAGGCACAATGCAGGCCTACACCATTCTTGAAAAGTTCACTCAGGGGAAGGCTACCTACGAAGATTTGGAAAATCTGGAATACCTTTCCAAGATAATTAAAACTGCCTCACTCTGCGGATTGGGAAAAACAGCACCCAACCCTATATTGAGTACTTTGAAACTCTTCAGAGATGAGTATATTGAACATATTGAAGGCAAATGTCCCAGTGGAATGTGCACTGCGCTCAAAAAATATGTGATTAACCCCGATCTGTGCAAAAGCTGTAGCCTTTGCGCACGTTTCTGTCCGCAAGGAGCTATTTCTGGAGAGCGTGGGAAGCCCTACGTGATTGATCAGGAAAAGTGTGTAAAGTGCGGTATCTGTTTTGAAAAATGTAAATTCAACGCCATTGAGCTCATTGGTTGATCGGGAGGGTGAAAACATGAAAATATATGTAAATGGTAAAGAAACGATTATAGATGATAACGCCCGCAATGTCCTTGAAGCTTTAAAAGAAGTTGGCATAGAAATCCCAAATCTCTGTTATCTTTCCGAAACTTCAGTGTATGGTGCTTGCAGAATGTGTCTTGTTGAGGTTGAAGGCAATGGCATTGTAACTTCCTGCACCCTGAAGCCATATGAGGGAATGAGAATAAAAACGCATACACCCGAAATATATGAAATGAGAAGGGGTATACTCGAACTCCTCCTTGCATCTCACAATAGGGACTGCACAACATGTGAGAGAAATGGACAATGTAAACTTCAAAAGTACGCGGAGGAGTTTGGCATAAGAAATGTTAGATTTGAGAAGCTCGATAAAAGCAATATTTTCGACAGCTCTTCAATAATCATTAGAGATAACTCGAAATGTATTCTTTGTGGAGATTGTGTTAGGGCCTGTGAGGAAATTCAGTCGGTCGCGGCTATCGATTTTGCCCACCGTGGTTTTGAAGCGCAGGTAGTGCCAGCTTTCGAAGAGGGTCTTGCAAACTCCGAGTGTGTCTATTGTGGCCAATGTGTCGCTTATTGTCCTACCGGTGCTTTGACCTTCAGGAGTGATGTAAAAGAACTTTACAACGCGATGGAATCAGGAAAAACCATCATCGGAATGATCGCGCCAGCTGTCCGCTCAGCAGTTCAGGAAGAGCTGGGGCTTGAAGGTGATATGGTAATTGCCGGGAGACTTGTCAATTTCTTGAAAATGATAGGATTTTCAAAAGTCTTCGATGTCTCTTTTGCCGCGGATCTCGTTGCATACGAGGAGGCCCACGAATTCAAAGAAAGAATCGAAAAGGGTGAGAGATTGCCACAATTCACCTCCTGCTGTCCGGGTTGGGTGAAATTCATGGAACAATTCTATCCGGATTTTATTGATAACCTTTCCACGGTTAAATCCCCTCAGCAGGCATTGGGCACATTGATAAAAAAATACTATGCTAAAGAAGCGGGAATAGATTCTGAAGACATATGTGTGGTTTCATTCATGCCTTGCACTGCTAAGAAGTTCGAAGCGGAAAGGGAAGAATTGGCCGGGCAGGTTGATCTTGTGCTTACCACAAAGGAATTGGCACAGATGATCAAATCCAGCGGGATTAATTTAAAATATATGCGACCTGAACCTTTCGACAGGCCTTATGGGCTTTCTTCACAAAGCGGATTGAGTTTTGGAAAAACCGGTGGCGTGCTTGGCAGTGTTATAAACGTTTTGAAAGAACAGATAGATATTTCTGAAATTTCAACGGAAGAAGAGGAAAAAGGGATACGCGTAACAAAAATAAAGATCGAAGAGGGCAAAGAACTAACCGGAATAGCAGTCTTTGGTCTTGGAAAAGCAAGAGAAGTACTGGAAAGAATAAAATCTGGTAAATTGGAAGTAGATATAGTTGAAGTCATGGCATGTGATTATGGTTGTATTGGAGGGGGTGGACAGCCCTATCCAAACAACTCTGCCAAAAGAGAAGAACGAGCTAAAATTCTCAGAGATACCGTTGGAATGGACGTACTCATATCACCCGTTGAGAATTATCACATGCGTGAGCTTTACAACAAATATCTTGTGAAACCACTTAGCGAGGAATCACACAAGGTTTTGCATACGTCGTTCAAGCACAGGAAAAGAGTGAGTGGTGAAGACATTGATATTTTACCCCTGCCACTAGATGAGGAAGAAAAAGTAACGGTAAACGTATGCCTTGGAACTTCGTGTTATTCGAAAGGCTCTTATGATATTCTGTCTGACCTCATAGAAATGGCTAATCGGGAAGAATGGGCAGAAAATTTGGAAATAAAAGGAACATTCTGCCTCGAAAATTGTGGAGCTTCGCCAAACGTGTTAGTGAATGGTGAAATTATAAGCGAAGCAACCACTGAAAAGGTGAGGAAGGTGCTTGAAAAATATGTCAGTAAAGAAAAAGCGTAATGGCCCTATAATGTTTCCAAAAGCGACTCTTGAAAGGCTGAAGATGTATCATGCCCTGTTACAAGAAGAAAAAAGCGAATACATTTCATCCGAAGAAATTGCAAGAAAGCTATCTATCAAGCCGGAACAAGTTAGAAAGGATATCTCCTATCTCGATTATTCCGGCAAGCCCAAAGTCGGTTACCATATTTCGTCGTTGGTAGATGCGCTGGATGAGCTTTTTGGAACCAAATTAAGAGATAACATAATCATTATTGGGGCAGGACATTTAGGCAAGGCATTGGCAAACTATAAAGGGTTTGTAAACTTCGGTATACGTGTAGTGGCCATTTTTGACAACGATCCAGAAAAGCTTGGAACATATGTAGGCGAACTTGTAGTACTACCGCTGAAGGATTTAGACCGGGTAATCAGAAGATTTAACGTAAAAATAGGAACTATATGCGTCCCGGGTGAATCCGCACAAAAAACCGTTGACCTATTGATAAAAAAGGGAATAAAAGCAATTTGGAATTTTGCTCCTGTCATACTTGAAGTTCCAGAAAATATCCTGGTGGAAAATATGGACATCGCAAGAAGCGTATTAACTCTCAAGCACCTTTTGGATAGGACCCCGACCGGAAAAATCCGGTAAATTATTACATAGTTAGCTTTAAATCTTCCCGCTCATTGCTTCTGGCAATGGGCGGGCTTTTTGATGATTGCATTGCAACCTATGAAGCTGCAAAAGAGAAGGCGAAACAAGACAGCGATTTTGCTGAAAGTTTGATAAATGCTATCATATTAACGAAATGTGAATTTGCAACATCTGTGAAATTATTAAGGCGTCACGAAAAAAGTTAGCCTTCCAAATTTCAATGGTGGTACCATTGAAATATCCCAACATAAGAAAGGAGACCCACCTTTTTCGTGACACCCTATATAGAGTAATTAAAAAACAACTCCTCTGTTTATGCCTTGTTGATATAGTTTTGAAGGCACTGTTCAGATAGCAAAATTTGAATTTATCAAGGGAGGTATTGTAAGTGGAAAATCCGAAGGTGTTCATGTCATACAGTTGGAGTAATTCTCAACACGAGCAGTGGGTTATTAATCTTGCTACAGAGAGGAAGGAATAAGCAGGATAGTTTCAAAAGAAGAGATTGTGAAAACGATTATAATCTGAGCCCTTCAAGATATGTTTCGCAGAACAGTCATGAAGAAGTACTACCACTGGAAGACGCTGTTGTTCAGCTACGTGAAGCTGAAAAAGAGAGAGCAGAAGTAGATAGAAAACTGCAGGAAATACTCAAGAAATTAGGGCTTTAGATAATAGGTGATAAGTACAGGTGGTAGGCTTTAGGCCATGGGCAGAAAAGTTAGGAGGGAGGATAGTGGGAGATATAAAGCTGTTCAAGATCGGAAATGATAAAAAATTAAAAGAGCTTGAATCACGCGAAGCAACTTTAGAGAAAGAACTTCAAATGCTCTTTGAGAAAAACCTCGAAACTCTTCTGGGTGTCACTTTTATCGCTACGGAATACTCTACCGGTTCAGCACACAGCGGAAGAATTGATACACTTGGCTTAGATGAAAATGGAAATCCGGTAATCATCGAATATAAAAAAGGGAGCAAGGAAAACGTTATCAACCAGGGGCTTTTTTACCTCGATTGGTTGATGGATCATCGAGGGGATTTTGAACTACTTGTAATGAAAACACTTGGATCTGAACGAGCCAAAAGTGTCGATTGGACCGCACCCAGGTTGGTTTGTGTTGCTTCAGATTACACCAAGTATGATATATACGCTGTGCAGCAAATAAAAAGAAATATTGAACTTTATAGGTACAGATATTTTGGGGATGAACTTCTTTTCTTCGAGTTGGTAAATAGCAATTCGGCTGTGAGAACAGGAGAATCGAATTTTTCTAATGTTTCTGAAGGAAAGCAACATTATTCTACTGTAGCTGAATTACTTGAACAAGCTGATGAAAAGTTGACAATGCTTTTTGAAGAACTCGATAAATTTCTTCTTGAACTTGGTGATGATGTCCAGAAAGTTGAGAGAAAGTATTATTTCGCTTATAAGAGAATAAAAAACTTCGCATCAGTCGAAATCCGACCACAAATTAGGAAACTTGTTGTATTTTGCAAAGTGGAGCCCAAAGAAATTGAACTTCAAAAAGGATTTACAAGAGACGTGACAAATATAGGCCATTTTGGGACGGGAAATCTCGAAATCACAATCAGTGATGCTGAAACCCTCGAAAAAGCAAAACCATTGTTGATAAAGAGTTATGAGA
>Ga0190329_1000562_pt1 | contig 10778 bp, 8 predicted proteins | sample 48720423_MG_FD_161655 | JGI IMG/M metagenome (GOLD analysis project Ga0190329, IMG submission 161655) | Hydrothermal vent sediment bacterial communities from Southern Trench, Guaymas Basin, Mexico - 4872-04-2-3_MG | ecosystem: Environmental > Aquatic > Marine > Hydrothermal vents > Sediment ... | reverse complement strand
GTAGTTCTCCTCTAAATCATTTTATAAATGAGATTGGCATGGATTTCAAGATATTTTACCCACAGTCTTTCATGACCTCTTTATGTCGAAAACAGGAAATCAGATGATCATTGACCATGCCCACTGCCTGCATATGGGCATAGATAATGGTTGACCCCACAAATTTAAATCCCCGCTGTTTGAGATCTTTTGAAAAGGCATCGGATTCCCTGGTGGTCGCCGGAACCTGGTCAAGGGTTTTGAATTCGTTCACTTTCTGTTTCCCGTCAACAAATTGCCAGGCGTAGTTGTCAAAAGATCCGAATTCTTCCTGGATTTTAATAAATGCCCGTGCGTTTGTCACCGCCGCAGTAACTTTGAGTCGGTTGCGGATAATGCCCGGGTCTAAAAGGAGAGATTCAATTTTTTCAGAGCTGAATCGTGCTACTTTTTCAACATTAAAATTTGCAAACGCTTTTTTATATCCCGGCCTTCTTTTCAGAATCGTGAGCCAGGAGAGTCCTGCCTGGGCACCTTCCAATATGATAAATTCAAAGAGTTTTTTATCATCATGAACCGGTACGCCCCATTCTTCATCATGGTATGTGATATAAACCGGATCATTTGTCACCCATCCGCATCGGTCCATTTTGAATATCCTCAAACAGTATCTTGGTTTTTATCCCAATTTGTATTGCGCACAGGATACCTTGTTTTTATTAAAAAATATACAGATCAATATCATAAGAAATTTATACGCTTAAGAATCAGATGCAATTCATTGTAAATACTTGTTTTCTTTCTTGACGCTATGGCTTAAATTGATTAATCAATTAAGAACTGGAGAGATAAATGCCAAACAAAAATTTGGAAATATTGAGATGAAAAAAAAGAAGAGAATTCCAGACAATCAGATTACTGTATATCATACACCTGAGGGTGGAATTAATATAGAAGTGCTGTACGCTAATGAAAACATTTGGCTTCCCCAGAAGCGGATTGCGGAACTGTTTGATGTGGATCGTAGTGTTGTTACCAAACACCTGAAGAATATCTTTTCTGGTAACGAGTTAGAGGAAGATTCAGTATGTGCAAAATTTGCACATACTGCTGAAGATGGGAAGGAATATCAGACAAAGTTCTATTCGCTTGAGGCAATTATTGCGGTGGGGTATCGGGTGAATTCGGTCCGTGGTACGCAATTTCGACAATGGGCCGTTACAATTCTACAGGAGTATATACACAAAGGTTTTGCCATTGATAGCGATCGCTTTAAATACGGTTCTCGATTCAGCGCCCGGTTTTTCGATGATTTGCTTGAAGAAATCAGGGATATCCGTGCAAGCGAAAGAAGGGTGTATCAAAAAATTACAGATATTTATGCAACTTCGATTGATTATTCTGCTAAAGTAGAAGATACGAAAATCTTTTTTGCCACAGTTCAAAACAAACTGCACTTTGCCATTACCGGGCAAACTGCCGCTGAGATTGTTGCAAAACGGGCAGATAGCACTAAACTAAACATGGTTTAATTAGTCATGAAGTTGCTTTGGTTTTGGCACATAAGGAATACGAAATTTTCAAGAAAGACCAGGATAAAAATTACATTTCCGATTTTGATCTCGAAGTCAAAATTCTTTTAGATAAAAAGAAAGACGATGGAAATGAGAATGACTGAAATCATGAAATCTGTTCAGAATAAATAATACAAGAATGATTTCGTTTTTTTGGTGTTTTACAAGAGTGAAATTTTGACTTTTTAAGGGAATGTGAATATATTAGCCTTTGATTTTTTGGGTGAAGGATAAAAGGAAAGATTGATTTTTAAGATATGGAAAAACCTGAAATTAAAATAGGATCAGGATATGATGTTCACCGGCTGGTGTCAGGCAGAAAACTGGTTATTGGCGGGGTGGATATTGATTTTGAACGGGGGCTTGAAGGCCACTCCGATGCTGATGTGTTGATTCATGCGGTGTGTGACGCCATTTTGGGTGCGGCAGGTCTTGGAGATATTGGAGAGCATTTTGCGGATACTGATCCTGAATACAAAGGGATTTCAAGTATGATCCTGCTTGAAAAATGCGGGGCGCTGTTGGAAAAACAGGGATATGAAGTGTCTAATATGGATTGTATTGTGTTCGCTCAGGTGCCAAAGATCAGTCCCTATAAGAAAAAAATGGAAGACAATATTGCCGGGAGTTTAAATATGGATGCAGTTCTTGTGAATGTAAAAGCCACCACAACTGAAAAATTGGGGTTTATCGGAAAAGAGCAGGGCATTGCGGCCCAGTGTACACTATTAGTAAAAGCTGACCGGAGAAAAATATAATGGGTTTAAAAGTTTATAATACATTGCATGGTAAGAAAGAAGTATTTGTCCCTCTGGTTGAAGGCAAAGTCGGTATGTACGTGTGCGGCCCTACCGTATATGATACTAGCCATATCGGCCATGCCCGTTCTGTTGTTGTGTTTGATACGATTTTCAGATGGCTCACGGAGCTTAAGTATGACGTCAGGTATGTCAGAAACTTTACAGATGTAGATGACAAGATTATTAAAAAATCCAATGAAACAGGGGTTGACTGCACTGCCATTACAGAGAAATATATTGATGAATTTCATAATGAAATGGATGCGCTCAATGTATTGAGACCGAGTGTTGAACCCAAAGCTACTGACCATATCCGGCATATTATTGAGTTTATTCAAATGCTGATTGATAAAGGCAAAGCCTATCATGTTGAAGGGGGAGATGTGTATTTTTCCATTGATTCCTTTAAGGAGTATGGCAAACTTTCCGGTCGGAATATTGAAGACATGAAGGCTGGGGCGAGGATTGCAGTAGATGAGAACAAGAAAAATCCATTTGATTTTGTCCTGTGGAAGCCGGCTAAACCAGGGGAACCTTTCTGGGAAAGCCCGTGGGGAAAGGGAAGACCCGGCTGGCATATTGAATGCTCAGCCATGAGCTATGAATACCTTGGACAAGGGTTTGATATCCATGGCGGTGGAAAAGATCTGATCTTTCCCCATCATGAAAATGAGATCGCCCAGAGCGAGGCTGCGTTTGGCACTCAATTCGTTAAATATTGGATTCACAACGGGTTTGTGGACATTAACAATGAAAAAATGTCAAAATCCCTGGGTAATTTCACCATGATCAAGGAAGTTCTTGCGAGCTATTCTGCGGAGGTAATCCGCATGTTTCTTCTGTCAAAACATTATAGAAGCCCCATTGATTACAGTGAAGATTCCATGAGAGAAATTTCTCTGGGGCTGGACAGGATTTATGCATTTCTTGAAAGACTGGAAAAAGCAGGGTGTAAAGTTGATGCATCCCGGAAGGGTGATTTGTGGAATGATTTTGAAATGGCCATGAATGATGATTTTAACTCTGCAAAGGCGATGGCATCTGTTTTTGAAGCCGTTAAAAAAGGGAATAAGATTCTGGATGATGCCAAGGATACTCCTGATGAAGATCGTCTAGACGTATTGAACCTGTTTTATAATGATATTAAAGACATCTCCAATATTTTTGGCATTTTTTTGGTGGATCCGCATACGTATTTCAAGCTTAAAAAAGACAAGGGCGTGGCAGATATGGCCATTGATCCTGCTGAAATTGAAGATCTCATCCAGCAACGGACAGATGCCCGGAAAAATAAGGATTTTTCAAGATCAGACGAGATCAGAGATCTTCTTCAAGCAAAGAAAATTATTCTTGAAGATGGCCCGGATGGCACGACCTGGCGGTTTGAATAAAACCTGGTTTATCTTTTTTTAAGTTTTGCCCAGGCATCTCGCATTGTCACGGTTCTGTTAAAAATTGGATTGTTTTTGGTGGCATCTTTAGAATCCAGACAAAAATATCCAAGTCTTTCAAATTGATAGACAGTTTCAGGGGTGGCATTTGCCAGGCTTTTTTCCAGCTTGCAGGATTCAAGTTCTTTCAGGGAGTCGGGATTTAAATTTTCAATAAAATCCTGTTTTCCCTGTTCCGGATCTTCATCTTTGAACAGTCGGTCGTAGAGCCTTACTTTGGCATCACTGCAATCAGTGGCATTGACCCAGTGGATGGTGCCTTTGACTTTCCGTCCGTCCGGGGCATTCCCGCCTCTTGTTGCCGGATCATAAGTGCAGATCAGTTCAGTTACAGTGCCGGATTCGTCTTTGATAACATCCTTGCAGGTAATAAGGTAAGCATATCGTAGCCGAACTTCTCGTCCCGGGCCCAGGCGGAAGAATTTTTTCGGCGGATCTTCCATAAAATCATCCTGTTCCACATAAATCTCCTTGGAAAAAGTGATCATCCTTGTACCCATCTCTTCTTTCTGGGGATGGTTTTTAGCTGTAAGCTCTTCTATCCGGCCATCCGGATAATTTTCAATGGTTATTTTCAAGGGGTTTAATACGCCCATGACCCGGGGGGCTTTTTCATTCAGGTCATTTCTCAGACAGCTTTCCAAGAGCCCCATATCAATGCGGCTGTCTTTTTTGGAAACACCGATAATATTGCAGAAATTTCTGATGGACTCAGGGGTATATCCTCTTCTTTTCATACCTTCCAGAGTAGGGAGCCTCGGGTCATCCCATCCGTGAACATGATTTTCCTCCACAAGTCGTTGCAGCTTTCTTTTACTTAAAATCGTATAATTAATGTTCATTCGAGCAAATTCAATCTGCTGGGGATGGCAGGGGGTTTCAAGCGCATCCAGGGTCCAGTCGTACAACGGCCTGTGATCTTCAAATTCAAGGCTGCACAGGGAATGGGTGACGCCTTCCAGAGCATCTGAAAGACAATGGGTAAAATCATACATGGGATAAATACACCACTGGTTACCGGTTCTGGGGTGGACGGCCTTTTTTACCCTGTAAATGATGGGATCACGAAGATTAATGTTGGGCGACGTCATATCGATTTTTGCCCGGAGCGTATGCTCACCCTCATCAAATTCACCCTTTTTCATCCGTGCAAACAGGTCTAAGTTTTCCTCAATCGATCGTTCCCTGTAAGGACTGTCTTTCCCCGGTTCGGTCAAGGTGCCACGGTATTCCCTGATGTCATCAGCACCGAGGCTGCACACATAAGCTTTGCCTTTTTTAATCAGGTCAACGGCAAACTCATGGAGTTGGTCAAAATAGCCGGATGCAAAAAGCGCAGTTCCAAATTCAAATCCCAGCCAGTTGACGGTTGATTTGATGGAATCGATATAGATTTGTTTTTCTTTTGTCGGGTTGGAATCATCAAATCTTAAATTGCACTTGCCGTTAAATTTATGGGCCATATTAAAATTCAGACAAATGGATTTTGCATGCCCGATATGAAGATAACCATTGGGCTCAGGAGGGAAACGGGTGACAACGCTACCCTTATTTTTATTGTTCTTTATATCTTCTTTGATAATTGATTCGATAAAATGCCCTTTTGTAATTTCTGCTTCCATTTATCTTTGTATCCTTGCTGTTAGTATTAACTATAAATGTTTTATTTATCATATATTGGATTTATCAGGCAAACAATAATCACCGGGTATTGGCAATAATCCCACGGGTTTTCCCATCTTTCAGGTTGACAAGCCCTTCTTCGCATATTCTTAAATAAGGGATGGCAGCACTGGTCATGGTAATCAGGGATAATATCGGATCTTCAAAAATAATTCCGAGTTCTTTTGCCGCCTGATTGACCTGTTCAGTTCTTTCGGCAATCTCCTTAACGGAAAGATCCGACATAATGCCCATAATGGGCATGGGAAGTTCAGCCAGTACTCTACCCTTTGCACAGATGACGACTCCCCCCGTAAGGTCACCGATTCTGTTCACTGCCAGCGCCATATCTTCTTCATCCGCCCCCATAACCGTGATATCCCGGGTGTCCCAGGAGGCACTGGTGGCAAGGGCACCCTGTTTCATCCCCACACCTGAGATCAGGCCGGTAAAGCATTTGTTTGATGAATTCACTCGATCTATGGCCGCAATTTTGACAATGTCCTTTTCAACATCCCCCATAATCTGGCCGTCAACAACTTTCATGGGCAGTATTTTTTCTTTGGTGACCAGCATGGTTATTTTTTCAATGATTCTCACATCTGCCTGTTTTGTTCCCTCAGGTGCGGATATCTTAAAATCATCTTTTTTAAATATTTTTTTTAGATTCACACTGTTCAGGCTTTCTTTTGAATATTTATGGATTCTTGGAAAAATCTTGCATTTTCCATCCCTGGCAACTACTTTTCCGTTGCTGATCACCCATGCCGGTGTTATCTTTCGAATATCAGGAATAATGCACAGGTCTGCAAACCGCCCCGGTGCAATGCCACCGATCATATGATCAATTCCAAAGTGTTCTGCGACGTTTAATGTCGCCATTCTGACTGCATCCACAGGGTGAAAGCCCAAATCAATGGCTTTCTGAACGACATATTCCAAGCCCCCTTTTTCGATCAAAAATTCCGGAGACACACTGTCGGTTACCAGGATCATCCGTCGAAGATCCACGCCCGCATCTTTTATTTTCGAAATTGCTTCAAGATCTTTTCGAACGCCCCCTTCACGGGCCATGACATAAAGCCCCATTCTTAATCTTTCCAGAGCCTGATCCATATTGATGGCTTCATGGCAGGATGACACCCCAGTACCCACATAAGCCGCCAGTTTTCCTTCCCTGGCACCGGCAGAATGTCCTTCTACCGTTTTTCCCAAAGCTAACGCCCGGTTCATCAACGGCAGAATATCTTCCGAGTCCTGGAGCACCGACTGCCAGTATACCTCGCCCAGGCCCAATACATCGTTCCGTTTTAAAAGCATTTCCAGCTCATCTTCAGGAATCCCGCCCGCTTCTTTGCTAATAGAAATCATCACGGGAGCCGTGTTAAACACCTTGACCGGCTGATCCTGGTAGGATTCAATAAAATCAATTACGCCTTTAAGCCCTCCAACAGGATAGGCTTCCAGGGTTTCAGTCACAAGACAGGTGGTTCCACCAGCGATTGTATGGTTTAAAAATTCTTGTGCTGAAAAATAATTGGCAAGATGGGTATGCCCGTCAATCAACCCGGGAATGACCGTCATCCCCTTTGCATCAATTACTTTGGTATCTGGTCCGGTTCTGCTCTTTGCATCCCGGATGATACAGGCGATCCATTTATCCTTGATGCAGATGGAATGGTCATCAATTATCTCGCCCGTATATACATTCAAAATCCTGCAGTTTGAAACAACCAGGTCAGCCTTCTGAATTCCAACAGCAACATCCATTAACTCTTTTTGATTCCGATTACAAAACAGCTTTTTCTCCATATGGCTCGTCTTCCTGTTATTAAATTATTGGATAGTTTTCATACCATAAATGAAACAAAATTTAATTTTTTTAAAAAGGCAGGTTTTTATTGACCTTGCAAGCCATGGGAACACCCTTTCCAATGGTGGCAAAACATTTTAAGCATTCATCGCATGGAATAATATCATGATCATTTCCTTCAAGCATTTTTTGAGCGGATTTCGGATCGCAGATCATCTGCCGGCCAATGGCCACCAGTTCAATTTTTTCATTTTCCACCGCGGTAGCAGCTGCCTGGCCAATACCGAACTTGCCCACCGCTATCACGGGACGGTTGACCCCTTCTCTGAATTTTTCCGTAAGGGCAATATTTGCGCCTGAAGGGTGATCCTTGGGTAAAGCCGAAGATCCCACGAGAATTTTTTTATCATCAATCTCTTTCCATCGGCCCTGGGTAATCAAGGTGATATCAAAAACATCCACCCCTTCCTCTGCCAGTAATCTGCCGATGACAATGGCATCCTCAAGGGTTTGTCCCCCGTCAATTCTTTCTTCGGCATTGATCCGGAAAAAAATCGGATACGCTTGTCCCAGCTTTTTGCGGACCCTTCTTACTATTTCCAGCGCCAGTGTAGCCCGGCCTTTGGCATCACCACCATAGCGGTCCTCTCTTTTATTGGTCAATGGAGATAAAAACTGGCTCAATAAATAGAGATGGGCCCCATGAATTTCAACGCCGTCGAATCCGGCAGTTTTGGCTCTAATGGCTGCCCAGATAAAATCATCGGTCAATTGTTCAATGTCCCGGTTATCCATGACAATTGGCTTGACATCCGGCCGGAAATCCACACCGGACGGTGAAAATCCGTGTCTTTCAGTTTCACACGGTGTACACCTTGGCCCGGCATGGTTTAATTGTACAACCGCCAGGGCGCCCTGCTGCTGTATGGTTTTTGTAAGCCGGGTCATGCCTGGAATATGGGAATCATTCCAGAGCCCGAGACTGCCCGGAACAATGCTCCCACTGGATTGAACCGCTGTTGCTTCAACAATGACAATCCCCACATCTCTGGACCGTTCCGTGTAAAAATCAAGGATATCTTCTGTAACCAGACCTTTGGAAGTCCCGTAGTTTGTGGTAATCGGGGGCAGTACCAGCCTGTTTCTGATGGACATATTTTTTATTTCAAGTTCACTGTTGAGTCTTGGCATTTGTCGTTCTCCTCATGGATTTTATCATTACATAATTTATCATTACATATTGTTTCCGGTCTTTCAACTTGATAATATTAAATTATGGTCTTAAATTGAAAAGCAGTATTAACGATGATAATTAAATTTCAAGGTGGCAGTATTATATCATGGGGTTATTTAATTTAGTTTCAGATTTTTCTCCCACAGGAGATCAACCAAATGCCATTGAATATCTTTCAACCGGTGTTCTGAATAATGAAAAACACCAGGTCCTTTTAGGGGTGACCGGTTCCGGCAAGACCTTTACCATGGCCAATATTATTGAAAGAGTTGAAAAGCCAAGCCTGATCATAGCGCCCAACAAGACGTTGGCAGCTCAGCTGTATAATGAATTCAAGGCGCTTTTTCCGGATAATTGTGTGGAATATTTTGTGTCTTATTATGACTATTATCAACCCGAAGCCTATATCCCTTCCAGTGATACCTATATTCAAAAGGATTCATCCATCAATGAAGTTATTGACAAGATGCGACACTCTGCTACCCGATCCGTTCTGGCCCGAAAGGATGTGATCGTCGTGGCCAGTGTGTCCTGTATCTATGGTCTGGGCGCACCGGAAGATTATCTCGATTTAAGAGTGACACTGACAGTTGATATGGAAATTTCCCGGGAAAAGATGATACAGGAGTTTGTTAATATTCAGTACACCCGCAATGATACGGATTTCCACCGCGGGGTATTCAGGGTTCGGGGAGAACGGGTTGAGATTTTTCCGGCCTATGAAGAAGATAAAGCCGTTCGGATTGATTTCTTTGGAGACACCATTGAAGGTATCTGCGAAATTGATCCCTTAAAAGGGGATGTGCTGAAAAAGTTTGATCAGATGGTGATTTATCCGGCCTCCCATTATGTGACCAAACAACAGACCCGAAAGCGGGCCATGGAAGGGATTGTTAAAGAATTAAAGATTCGTCTTGAATATCTGTACAGCCATCAGAAACTTGTGGAAGCCCAGCGTCTTGACGAAAGAACCCGGTATGATCTGGAAATGCTTAATGAAATCGGTTATTGTAACGGAATTGAAAATTATTCAAGGCATTTGACCGGACGCAAGCCGGGAGAGCCACCCCCAACTCTTCTGGATTATATGGCGGATGATTTTCTTCTTTTTTTTGATGAAAGCCATATCTCTGTTTCCCAGTTAGGGGCCATGTATAAAGCAGATCGTTCCAGAAAAACCACTTTGGTTGAGCATGGATTCAGGCTGCCCTCAGCCATGGATAACCGCCCGCTTCAATTTGAAGAATTTAAACAAAAAGTCCCTCAGGTGATCTATGTGTCTGCCACACCGGCAGATTATGAAATGGAAATAGCCGGCAGCAATGTAGCGGAGCAGATTGTTAGACCCACAGGGCTGATTGATCCTGAAGTGGAGATCCGGGATGCCAAAGCCCAGGTGGATGATCTTTATGAAGAAATCATGAAACGGGTCGAGGCAGGTGAACGGGTTCTTGTCACTACTCTGACCAAGCGGATGGCAGAAGATCTGACCGATTACTATGCCGATCTGGGGGTGAAGGTTAAATATCTTCATTCGGATATCCCTACGATGGAAAGAATAGATATTATTCAGGATCTTCGAAGAGGGTTGTTTGATGTATTGATCGGAATCAATTTGTTACGGGAAGGCCTTGATATCCCTGAAGTTTCTCTTGTGGCCATATTAGATGCGGACAAAGAGGGGTTTTTAAGATCTTTCCGATCGTTTATCCAGATTTTTGGTCGGGCTTCCAGAAATGTATTTGGCCGGGTGATCATGTATGCGGAAAAAGAGACTGCCTCCATGAAAAAAGCCATGTCAGAGACGAAAAGGCGTCAAAAAATTCAGAAAGCATACAATGAGAAACATAACATTGTGCCCACCACCATCCAAAAAAATATTAATTTGTTGAATTATCCAACCCAGGCGGGCCAGAGTGTCGCACAAGGGTCTGTGGATGAAGATATTCAAGCATATGAAGATCAGGAGTTGAATCTGGAAGATATTGTCAAAGATCTGGAATATAAAATGAAAAAAGCGGCTGAAAATCTTGAATTTGAAACAGCGGCAGACTACAGGGATAAAATTAAAGAATTAATGGATATTAAACGGTTTTAAAGGTCATGATCTCACCAATACTGGAAAAATATCGACAAATCCCTCACCAACCAGGTGTTTACCTGATGAAGGATGCCAAAGGGAAAACCATTTATGTGGGCAAGGCAAAAGATCTGAAAAAAAGGCTATCGTCTTATTTTGTAAAAAAAAGCAATCATGATGCAAAA
>Ga0190329_1000561_pt1 | contig 10786 bp, 9 predicted proteins | sample 48720423_MG_FD_161655 | JGI IMG/M metagenome (GOLD analysis project Ga0190329, IMG submission 161655) | Hydrothermal vent sediment bacterial communities from Southern Trench, Guaymas Basin, Mexico - 4872-04-2-3_MG | ecosystem: Environmental > Aquatic > Marine > Hydrothermal vents > Sediment ... | reverse complement strand
CCAACGAAGGGCAAGGGTACCAATGTAAACAGATCGAAACCACTCAAGAGTAACTTTCTTCATTGCTACCCCCTTTCTCAATCGCTGAAATATAAGGTCGCAGTTTATCGTAAAGTTTTTTCATCTCTCTCACATTTTCCGCCACCCATTCCAAATGAATCGCAAATTCTCTCCAATCATCTTCCTGAACAGCCCACATAAGCTGTACCAATCCCGCCGCTGCCCTACCAGAAGCTTTTGACAGCTTCTCAAAACACTCAATCGCTTCGCTAAGATGATGAATCAGGTTTTCTTTACTCTTTTTCTCCATTCCATAAACCGATTTCTCACAGTCCGAATGTATTGCGGGGGAATGTTTTTCTCGATTCGCCTCCATATCTCATCCAAATCTTTCGAAGAACATCGCATAATCTTTTCACTTAACAAAGTTACCTCTGGCTCATCTAATGTTCCGCCAGGAGGCCCAAGTTGAGCCTCTACTGCCCTGTAGATCGTTCGATTCGCTTTAATCTTGGGATACTCCTCATGGAACTTTGTTCCCCTCAGATCGATATCATTGAACCCCACAACGTCCCAGAAGTTCACCTTGCTCATTGCTTCCTCCTTTCCCTGTAATCAGGCTCCATCTTCAAAATATTTTTCTCATCCCACATTTGGATATAGATATCATAACCTTCGCCATCAGAGTGACACACAAATGCCACACTCGATTTGTCTTGTAAACATTTTTCGATTTTCTGTTTTAAATATTGCAGCCCTTCTCTGGTTCCAATAATGTCTGCTGTGCCATGAGGGGCACTTGGGGCCGCAATATAAAGCAACGGGGGGCTTATTTTCTTTTTTTTCATTTTAGAATCCGAAACTCCATGATTCTTCCCTTATGTCCTGGCTCAAAGTAGGTCTTTTTGGCGATATAACCGGCGTCAATCAGCTTTTGGATTCCAATCTGAAGCGTGCATTTGGAGGAAAATGGAGTGTATTTGAAGAGGTCATAGTAGAACAGCTTCACCATTTTATCCTTTCCTGCAAGTTTTTTCAAAACAGCATAAATCACAGCTGCCGTAAAACCACATTTATCCACCACTTTTTTGGGCGCTTTATAATAACGCAGAACAACTTTTCTCCACGACTCGTCGTATCTCCCAGGCTTATTCCTGTTCTGGATCGGGGATCGTTTCATCTTCATTTCCTATCACCTCCATTGATCTGATATGTAAATAGATTCCTTGATCGTCTGCTTCCAAAAATCCGTTGTTTACTACCAAAACTTGCCCTTTCACATTTGTAGCTGGAGACAGCTTGCAAACCCGATAGAACATGATTGCTCGAAGCTCTTGTTTGTCCAAAAACTTTCTGGCGATCCCCCCCATGTACCGGGAAGACACCCACTCAACCTTTCCTTCGTAAATTCCTCTTGCAGAATCATACCGAAAAGGTTCTGCAATCCGAACCGTTCCATGGACATAAAGCAAACCAATCATTGTTTAACCCTTCTCAAGACTTGAGCTCTTGGTTGCTCTTCAATAATTCCAGACAAGACTTCCTCCAATTTCTTCTTTGCCTCTTCTCCCGGACCAAACTTCTTCTCAATCAGATGACGCACAGCCCAAAGGGGATAAGAAACATGCGCGAAGATCTCCTGCGTTGGAATTCCAAGGTCCCGAAGACGTTTGTAAAGCAAGATCGGAACACTGATCTTCCGTACCGTAGTAGGTTTGGTCAGTTTCCAACCGGGAACACTCTCAGGATCCTCCCTAAGCCGCCGTTTGGCTTCCTCGACAAGGGCATTCCCAACTTTCTTTACCCACTCTTCCCATGCCAGTAGAAGCTCAGAAAGCCGATCCGGCGGTAAGGCCCGAACATATTCTTTCACGTCGGGTTTTACTTCGCCGCCAAACTTGGCAATCGCTTTCTGTGTGGCTTCACAATACACATTGGCCGGACAATAAGCACAATGTTTTGACGGAACCAAAGGCGCATCCTTGGCAGAAGCTTGCTTAAGGATATGCGCAACAAACCGAACGGCCTCTTGAATCTCTTCAGGGCCAAAGAAAACGTAATCCGGTCCCTCAGCAGGATATTTCTTCCATGTGTAAATGATGGATGCATAGATCTGCTTGATCTGGGGATAAAGCCGGATAAGACCAGCTACCCCCGCTAAAATCTGGGCATTTTCTTTCTCTTCCTCAACAGGTTTCCCAGACTTAAAGTCCACTAAGAGAACTTCATCCCCATTGAATACCAAAAGATCAAACCGACCGGTAACGCCAACATCACCAGCATCAAAAGCCAGCATGACCTCTCGGCGATAATCAAGATCAGCAACAGGTTTTCCCCAAAGACGAGTCGTCAGCACAGAAACACTACGCCAGGCATTCTCAGCCTCAGCCTGTTCTTCAAGAGAAGCCTTAACCTCTTTGCCCTCAAGAAGAGCATGAATCCGCTTTCCACGCTTTGTCTCTTCCGACTCTTCAGGCTTAGGCCAGTTCTCAACTTTCTTGCAAAGCCTCCAGCTCCCAGGACAAACCGCTATCCTCGGAAGCTGGGAGGCCGTAATCCACATCTCACGACGAAGAGAATCAACAATGTCTTTAGCTTCCTTCATGGCCAAACTCTTTTGATAAGTTTAACAGCTTCACAAAGAAAAACACCCCTAGATAATGCTGACATGAGAAATCTTTTGCTAAGGTTATTGCCCCAAAGAGCAATCGTTTTGCCGCGTTCATCTCTTGGCAGCTTCTTACTCCATATCTGTGCTTCACATTCCCATATTTCAGCTAACGATATTTCCATTAAGAAATCGTGCATGGTTTTGTTTGAGTGCGGATAAAGAAATTCTTTGGCGCTTTCAGCTGTTTTAAAAACAGTTAAAGGTCCACAGCCTTCTAAGGGTGTTACCCATTCATTAGGCTTATATTCGATTCGAGCAGGACCATTCAGGTAGCTAAACAGTTTGCCATTCAATCGCTCTACAACTTTGTAGGCTCTAATGATTTTCATTTTGCTCCTCCTTTACCATCTCGTCAAAGATTTCTTCTGCTTCCGCAACTTCATCTTTTTCTTGCTTAGATGGACGCTTATACTGCTTCTTTGCCGGAATCGCAGAATAGCCGAAGATCTCTTCAGGCTTGATCATGCCGTCCTTGATAGACGTATACCATCGGCGAAGACGGAGAAGCTCTCTAACTGTACATTTCTCAACTTTGTGCCCAAGTTTCTTCTCGATCTGCTCTTTAGAGATCCCTAACTCTTGGAAAGCCTTCACCATCTTCTGGATCCGCTGAGGTAAAGGCTCATTAGAAGTTTCCGCAAGCGTTCGATCGCATTCCTGTAAAGCCATCTCGATAACGTCTCCAGGAATCACAGAAAGGATACAAGCCCGAAGACGTCTGGCAGCCTGATTGGCTACCATTTCGTAGATGTCACGTGGGTCGTTCAGTTGAATAATCTTCCCGTAAGCCTTTCTTTGATGTGGAACGGTAAAGACGATGGTTCGCCGTGTGTTGGTTTCAAGGTCCCAGGCATAAGCCATCACAACAGATTCGCCTTCCCGTTGCTCAAGCTCAAGAATCCCAAAATCAATATTCCCCCAATTCTGAGCCAAAACCTCAGCAAGGCGAATAGAGGGACCGGTTACCAATGTTCCACCACGCGGATATTCATAGACGGCATTCTCTGCCAAACTTACACGCTTGCATGCCTGCTGAATTCTTGCAATGGACTGATTCTCATCCCGCGGAAACTTCTTGGCGATTACCATGGCTGCCTGCACTTCTGCCATAGCCCTGGCAGCCTGAGCTTTCGCAAGAACAGGCCCACTATCAGCCTGATGGTTCGCTGCCGTTTGTAACTCTTGATCAACCGTATCGATTTGGATCACTTCCTTGCTCATCATTACCTCCTTTCAGTTGGCTTTCGATCTTCTTCAACATCGGACGCTCTAAAACCCAATAACCAAAATGCCTGCTGAAACTCACACCAAATTTGTGGATTGCTTCACAAAGATTACCAGGAAGTTTGTGGAAATAAACCGATCCATATTCATCAAGCCAAATCATCCTTTCGCTGATCCTTATGTACACAGCATTCCAAACAGCTTCAGGAAATACCCGGCAATACGCATCGGTAAGCACTTTTACCGCAGCATCCTTATAGTTCCTTCTTTTCTTCCATCCTCTTACCGGAGATATTTCTTTCGATTTAGCCATGCCATTACATCCTGAAGGTTGTGGTAAACCAGTCGGCCAATCTTTACTGTTGGAAGACCTTCTTTGCGAAGACGCCAGTAGGCGGTATCAGACAGATAAAGAAGCTTCTTCAAATGCTCGTGACTGACAAAGATGTAAGGCACCCCGAACCCGGGCGGTCTTTCGGTTGTCTTCTCATCATTCACGGTGAGAGAAGATAGCGAATTAAGCCTCAGAAGTCAACAGGGAATTTCAGAAAATTTCATTCTTCAGCAATAGCAGTAGGGCTGACTTCTTTTTCCTCACGAAGAGCCCTGCGGAAAGCCTTAGCGTAAGCAGTGCTTTGTCGAATAAGGGATTCATAGCCGAGGCGTTCAATCGGACGGAGGTTAATCCCCAGTAGCCCCAACAAAAGCTGCCACTGTTCATACCGCCGAGGATAAATGACAATCTTAAACTTGCGGGAGATCGGCCCTTGAGGAGGCATCTCTTCAAACGGCGGTCTGCCGTTGATTAAGCGATCCAGAACCGCCGTCCATCCAGTCTGCTTAAGAGCCTCTTTCACCCCAGGATAATAGCTAAGCATCCGACTGGCAGCTAACCGGCGCGGATACGGATCCAGGAAGAGCAAAAGCGTATCCGCTTGCCGAACCCCAGGAATAAGATTTAGGGCTTCCTTTGTGATGTATGCAGTAATCGGAACGTTGACACCCCACGGATCGATAAATGAATAGTACCGATCACCAAGAAGAGGTTTCAACACTCTTAACGGAACCCGTACCATGGGCCCAAGGTTGATGATATCATTGATCAGATTAGCTTGAGCCTCAAAGAAGGTCTTAATGCCCCGTTCAAAGCCGTACAATGTGGCGTCTTTGTAGGCCTGATAGAAAACTGCCGCAGACTGAACAACCGGTATCCCCTTGTAGTAGAGCCAACAATCTGTAGCGCTATCAGCCAAAGCAGGTGAAATGAAATCTCTGAGCCATTTACTGATGTTCACACGATTCACGGTAGAATATTGCCGGGGTAAAAATCGTGTGTTCCATCCAATAAACCCAAGCCGCGGATCAAATACCGGAACAACTCGTCGTGTAGACCCAACCCAGAACCGCGGATCGTCTTCCTCATTATCATCTGGATCATCTGGCGGCGGAAGATGAAACAAAGATCGAACAGCATACCCCAAGCCCATAGAGGCGAATCTAAACAGATGCCGATAAATGACGGGGGAAATAGCAATAGCAAGAGTATCGCTAACAGCGTCCCTAAACTCTTCCTTGTCCATCTCGGTGATTTCCTTGCCCCTTGCCCACTTAATTACGTGACGCAAGGTCTCTACAGGTCCACGAAAAGCCAAGCCAATCTCTCTCCTGATCCAGGAATACTTAAAGGTTGGGAAGAAAACCGTTAGCTGACCACTGGCGCTTCGTGACATCTTCTTTACCCAACCAGGAACATTTTGGTAATTGAGAAGCCACCGGTTCGCCAAATCAACCGCTTTCTGAATATCCTCAATCGGAGGGTTCGCTATATAGTTTTCAACATACTCATGGAGATCGCGACCATAAAGCCCTCTAGCGCGTCCATCTACTCTAGCCTTTGCCTCCAGCCACGCTACCACAAGACGCTGTTTGGCTTTGACGTCAATGTTGCTGTAGCCGATAAGCGCAAGAATTATTGGCCCAGGATTCTTCAAAGCAAGGGAAAGAGCCTCTTTGATGCGGCCTTGATTGTACAAAGCTTTTACTTCTTCTTGTAAATCAAGCTTATAAAGATCACTAGCAACCACAATGTTTTGCAGAGCAAATACTTCCTCTGGAAGCCATGTACGGATAGCCCGCTCATACCGTCTTAAGAATTGCTGTGCTCCAAGCCCAACGATTTGTCTGAAAACAGGCAAAGCTAACAAGAAGTTTCGGTACATCGCCCAAGAGACATAGAAAGAATAACGCAGGTCTAGCTTCATAATCCCTCGAATAAATTCTTTTACCCCAAGCACAAGTTGCTGAAGGTAATTGTCCAAATAGTTGATCAGATAAGTCCGCGGATGGAGAAGCAAGCAAGCCTTTGTGTTGTTTACAAGCCAACGAGCAGCAGCACGTGCTGAAAGCAGCATCTTGAAAAATGTCGGGCTGGCAAGGCCGGCAATATTGGCGGCCATAGAAGCAATTCTGGCTGTAGTTAAGAAAACAGGACTGTAGCCATAACCAACTGTTAAGGTATCAGCCAGTTCTTTCGGAATCATTAAGGCCTGCAAGTTTGCGCTTCGCCGCATTGCATAAGCGATTTTCTGAAACTTCCCAAGAAACCTCTTGGCCTCCTTGATATCCTCAGGGTCCTCTACCAGGTAATCACGGGTTCGAAGATAATGCTCCATAATCTGCTGGAACTTCTGAAGTCCTTTATGAAGAGAAGCGATTGCCATATCTACCGGGACCCATCCTTCAGGAACCCGCGAAATATCATTTCCAGGAATCGGTCTTGCCACACTCAAAACAGCCCGCATCCATTGCTCACGAAAATCTTCCTGAATGAGTTGTGCAGTGCGAATTGCATGAGCATCCAGAAGATTAACAAGGTTGGCTTCTTCAGCGGCAGTACCTGTTTTATAACGCCGCCCAGGAGACCTTGTTCCAGCACGTAACCGCGCTATCACACCAGTGAAATATCGTTTAACCGAGCCAAAGAGCGTCTGTGTGACCACTACATCCGGAGTATAGCCGGCTAAGACCTTAAACTCAGGATGCGCTTCTGCATAGGCCGCCCCAGAGGCAAAACGATTGAAAACCGGAATCTCAACATTGCCAACACGAACCCTAGCCCCAGTCAGAGCCGGATCAATGTACATATCCACAATCCACTTAAACTCCGGATATAAGTCGCAAAGGATGTTGTAAATCTGGGCTTGGGTTTCGTGATCCACTACACGCCAAAGTTGATAACCTTTCCGACCATCCGACAGCTCAACACGCTCTCCAACATACAAATCTTCTTCCACCCATGGATCCAGCCCGTCCTTCTTCAACCAAGGTTTGTAAGCCCGCCGGCGAACTGTATCACCAGGAGAAACCTCAAGATCCGCCTCTTCAATCTCTTCATCCGTTAAGAGACCGGCACGTTGCTTGAATGTCTCGAAAACAAATTCTCCATCACGAGAAGCAACAGCATTCAGATAACGCGTGTAGTAAATCAAGTCATTCTGAAACTCTCGAAGCCGACGTTTCGATATAAACCTTCGGAGCCAAGCTGGATATCGGGCATATTCTGGATGTTGCTCAAAAAAGCATCTCTCTAATTCGCGCTTTAAGGCCTCCACGTGCTGGAAAATGGCTGCCTTGAATTGTGACCTTAGGATAACTAATCGCTCATGGATATTGTGAAGATTCCATCTACTGCGAATATCTACCTCCCCTTGAAACCATTGATAAAGTTTTGGAGGGATTTGAGCTTCCGGTACTCTTCCCTCCACAATATCCCGCAACGCCTCTTCTTCGGCTTCTTCAGGATTAATCTGGGCTTGAATGTCCGCATATACCGCCTTAGTTGTGCCAGAAGTTAAAGCAGGGTTTGGCTTATCTAAAACTTCTCCCCAGAAGACACTTGTTACCATTCGCCGAAGCTCAGCGTCACGCTGCTCCTCAAGATCAAATTGCAACCCTAGAGATTGTGCCACCTGTTCAATGGAACGTCGGCTGGTAGAAAGTGATTCAATGATGTAACGCGCAGCTTCAGCAAGAGAGATCTTCTCCCCGGTCTTAGACTCCATGAACTTACGGATTCTCTCAACAGATTTCCGCCATTCTTTGTCACTCATGGAAGAGGCTAAATCTACAATCACCTCTTCACCAAGCATCCGCAAATACTCGGGATCTTCCGCCCGACCGGCAGGAGGAACATAGCCCCTCTTGATCAACCTCTGGACAGTAGGCTCAATGTATTTGGCATACTTATTAACAAAGGCCTTGATAAGGCGCTGGGCTTGAGGATCTCGCAAAACAACATGCATCCATTCATGCAAAGCAACTTGGGCAACTTTCTCCGGCTCCGCTTTGTTATCCACAAAAACCACCATTGTAGCCCGGTTGGACTTTTGCATCGGAGCCGTAAAACCGCCAAGCTTGGTGTGGTTCTCAGGAAGATAGAAGAAAACAGCAGGCCCAGCAGCTTTTTTTCTCAGGGCATCCTTAGCGGCTTCTACAGACTCAAGAACATTTACTGGAACCGCTTCAGAAGCTATCGTATGAGGCCCTGCATACCGACCGCCAAGCAAAGCATTTTGCGGAACAACAACAACACCATACTTATCACCACCGTCCAGCACAGCCATTCCATCTTGTGTGAATCCAGCTACATGGACCGGTGTACCGGCTACATAGATCGTATCACCCTTCCGAAGTTCCCAAACCGGGACTACGGAAGGCTCCTGCATGCTGTCGTAGAAGAAGTTATACTGCGGGATGTCATGAGTAACGTAAGAATCAATCGACCATTGAGGCAAAGCCGTGGTTGCATCATCAACCGAAAGCGGCGGCTGGTTCAGCAAAGCATCTGAATTCTGTCGAGCAAGATACTCATAGTCGGGAACCTCTTTTGTGCCGCGGTGAATCCGAGGCTCTTGCCGGTACCGCGCCACGTTCATCTTCTGAATCGCCTCAACAATCTTTCGATGAACATCATTGATCGCCGCCCTTGTTCTTTTGGTAACGGTCCTTATCTGCCAAGCCCGCGGAAGCTCGTCCAGCAAATCTTTTGAGGAATACTGCTTAGCCGCTCTTTCATCTTTCCTAAGCCGACGATACGCTTTACCGGCCAACTCATCATTTGGTGCCAGCTCAACCCATAGCGGATATACTTCCATACCATTTTGCCGCAACATCTCCAATCGCTTGGCCAAGGTTTGCTTTGTAGGAGCCGGCACAATGTAGAACTGAGCACGGCCGTTCCGATAAGCGACAAATGCAACGCGATGTGGCCGATCAATCGTTTTCTTCCCTTTCTTTGTGGTCTTCGTTTCAATCTGGATTACTGGAAGACTCCAATCCTCCCCTAAAGGCCCCACAATGGACTTCTTCAGGTTGATAAATTCTTCTTCCTGTATGTCGCGAACACCCGGAACATCTTCGCCGGCAGCCGACTTAAGCTGGGCTATGCCTTCTTCTTTCAATCGCTGGTGAGGAACATTAACCTCCGGCAAAAGCTTTTCCCCTAACGTGAATTCCTGAATCAAATCTGTAGGTGCATATTCGTAACGAATCTCTTTCGGTCTGAAACCAAACTGCTCTTCAAAAAGGCGAATGGCCCGTTTGGGTTCAATGGTCTCTGGAAAGACAACTTCTCCCCTTCTGCCGGCTTCATCCTCGCCCCATACAAGCATCCGACGGTATACAGGAGGCTTTTCGCCGCGTTCTGTGGCATCAGCAAGAAGTAAAAGTTTCTCTTTCTCCAGATCTTCTACCACACTGACACCATCAACCTCACCCTTAACAACAAATTGACGGCCACGCTCAACTACACGCTTAACCGCATCCGCTAAAAGCTCTTGGCGCACAGAAGCAGGAACTTTGTTCAAAATTTCTTCTACTTCAGGGCGAACATTCTCAGGAATTGCTTCCAAAGAGACCACATCCGCTTCCTCAAGTTTCTGCATCTGCGGCGGGGAAAGCTTGTAATACAAAGCAGATTGAACTTCATTTAGTGTCTGCCTGAACAGCTCCTCTTCTGAAACCCCTTCCTCATCAGCTGCCCTTTTAGTTAACTGTTGCAAAGCCTCCTTTTGTTGAGGCGTCAGATATTCCATCGCTTCGTGCAAGGTGGTAATCGGGGCCACCAAACCAAGCGTAGCAATCGCCCCAGCAGCTTCCTGGGAGGCTTGATGAAGGGCTTCCCTTAAATCCGCTCCGAAAGCAATCTGGGCGAAGAATTCCGGAACCGCTTCTTCAGCAGCTGCGGCACTAAGATGAGCCGCCGCCTTAGCCGTGGGGACAACAATCTTCGCCGCTCTGCCGGCAAGTTTTTCAACAAATTCTCTAGCGGCCTTTTTCCCCACACTGGCAGCCAATCTTCCACCAACAGGCCCCGTAAGAGCCGTAAGAGTTCCTAGCGTAATTCCATAAGCCCGAACTCGTTTCAGAAAAGAAGATTTCCTTTCCGGATCAGAGAAATACCGCATGATGTCAGCAGGATCATAAAGATCCACGCCTTCCTTTTGCAGAATTTCTATTGCTTTCCCAAAATCACCAAGAGAGGCTTCAGTATAGGCCCCGACAGCAGCTCCTATAAGCCCAACCGCAGGAGCCGCAGGCCCCGTTACAGCAGCCGTCGCGCCAGTCGTAAGCAGAACCCCCGCAACCGTCTGAGCATTCATGCCCAGAACATTTGCGGCAAAAGTCAACGGAACCTTCAACCTCAAATGAGCAACATCGGAGATCAACTCACCAAGGTCATATTCTTGAAGTTCTCTGGCGATATCAGGATCCAGCAAAACCCAGCTGGCGGCATCCTGCATTTCCAGGAAAGCCTTATGGTAGATATAAGCTGCCTGAATATCTTCATCAGTCAGACCAAGTTGTTTCCCATAAGCCTTAGCAGCAGGCGGG
>Ga0190329_1000560_pt1 | contig 10787 bp, 7 predicted proteins | sample 48720423_MG_FD_161655 | JGI IMG/M metagenome (GOLD analysis project Ga0190329, IMG submission 161655) | Hydrothermal vent sediment bacterial communities from Southern Trench, Guaymas Basin, Mexico - 4872-04-2-3_MG | ecosystem: Environmental > Aquatic > Marine > Hydrothermal vents > Sediment ... | reverse complement strand
TCAGATTGCCTGGACAGGCTTAAACGTATTCTGATCGATTATCTATCCTGAAAATAAAAAATAATTAATTAAAGACAAAGGAGAGTTTTGTTGAATTATTCATGTTATGCCTCAATTCATGCTCGGCATATTCCTGATAAAATTTGTCTGATAGAACGGTCTCCGGTAACGGGTCTGAGACGATCTTTCACCTGGAAGGAATTTAATGATGAGATTAATCGGGCAGCAAATTTTTTAGCAAAAAAAACAGGGGTTAAACAGGGGGATTTTGTCATGCATCTTCAGAACAATTCCCTTGAATGGCTTGTCACATACTATGCGATTATTCGGCTGGGTGCTGTGATTGTTCCGCTTAATTTCAGGTTTGAAAGTTCTGATGTTCTCTATGCAGCCAGAGTCTGCAATCCTGATGTGGTTATTTTAGGGTCTGAATTTTTAGGGGTTATTCATCCCATTCAAAAAGACCTTATTACGGTTAAAAATTATATCTGTATCGGCGATGATGTGCCGGATGATATGATTGATTTTAAAACGGTTCAAAATTATGAAGATATTTCCGATGCGTTGGTTGAAGTTGACAGAGATCATGCTCTGGCCATGATGTTTACCTCGGGTACAACAGGAAAACCCAAGCCGGTGCTGCATACCCATTTTTCTTTGAATAATACAGCCATTGCCAATGGCATGACCTATTTTGTTCAAAAAAATGATAATTATCTGATTTTTCTGCCATTGTATCATTCCGGCACCATGTTTTTGTGGGCCCCATTTTATGCCACAGGGGCCACGGGAACTATTCTAAGAAATTTTAGAGATCCCAAATGGATCATTGAAGCCATTGAAGTTGAAAAGTGTACGGACGTGCTTTTTGTTGTCCCCATTGGAATTGCTATTCTTAATGCCATAGAAAAAGGCGAGTTAAATCTGGATGACTATGATTTGTCTTCATGGAAATACATGGAGATAGGGGCTCAACCCGTACCTTATGATATTATGAAACTTCTGGTAGAAAAATTACCCTGCGCCGTATCTAATATTTATGGTATCACAGAAGGCGGCGGCGGTGGAACCTTTAATCTTTATCCGGAAGATGGTCTTAAAAAACCGGGCTCCATTGGGAAACCAACTTTTGGGGTTGAAGCAAAAATTATTGATCCTTCAGGAGAGGAACTTCCTGATAATGAGGTGGGTGAGTTGGTATTCCGGACACCCAGAATGATGCGGGAGTATTATTCAAATTCTGAAAAAACACAGGAAACATTGAAAAATGGGTGGCTTTCCACAGGCGATTTATTAAAGAAAGACAAAGACGGGTATTTTTATATTGTTGATCGAATGAAGGATATGATTACCAGTGGCGGTGAAAATATTTTTCCGGTTGAAATCGAAGATGCATTGATGAATCATCCCGATATAGATGATATCGCCTGTATCGGATACCCGGACGATAGACTGGTGGAAATCGTTCTTGCGGTGATTCAATGCAAAGAAGGGCGGCATTTAAACGAAGAAGATATCATTGAATTCGCAAAATCAAACCTCTCTCTTTATAAGGTACCCCGTAAGGTTGTTTTTGATCAGGTTCTCCGGAATCCTACCGGAAAATTGATGAAACCTCAACTTCGGGAAAAATATACAGGTCGAAAAGAGGCATTTAAAAAATTGGATTAAAGGACATAAAATGAAATCAAAACAACCGCATGATTTTGATTATATCGTTATCGGCTCAGGCTTTGGTGGAAGTGTCTCTGCATTAAGACTTTCTCAGAAAGGGTATCGTGTGGGGGTGTTTGAAAAAGGGAAAGAATGGAAAACTAAAGATTTTCCAAAGACCAATTGGAATATCAAAAAATATTTATGGCTGCCGGCCCTGGGGTGTTATGGATATCAGATGCTCACCTTGTTTAAACATGTCATGATTCTTCATGGTGGTGGTGTTGGCGGTGGAAGCCTGGTATATGCCAATCAGCTTCTTGTCCCTCCTGATGAGGTGTTTAAAAGCCGGGACTGGTGCATTGAAAATGCCAAAGAAAAGTTGATGCCTCATTATGAAACGGCCAGAAAAATGCTGGGAGCCAATTTAAGTCCCCAAGTGGGCAAGGCGGATAAGCTGTTAAAAGAAGTGGGAGTTGAAATGACCGGGAAAGACACCTTCCATAAAAATGATGTGGGAATTTTTTTTGGTGAACCTGATAAGACAGCCCCGGATCCTTACTTTGACGGCAAAGGCCCGGATCGGACCGGATGTACCTTTTGTGGTGCCTGTATGATCGGGTGTCCTGTCGGGGCAAAAAATACTTTGGATAAAAATTATCTCTATCTTGCAAAAAATCTGGGCGCAAAAATTATCCCGGAAACCCATGTAACAGGTGTCAGACAGGTCCATGGGGGATATGAGGTCATCACGAGAAATACCACTGGGATTTTAAAAAAAGAAAAACGATATACGGCTAAAGGTGTTGTTTTTTCCGGTGGTGTATTGGGTACGGTAGAGCTTTTAAGTAAATGCAAAGATAAGGGAATGCTGCCCAATATTTCCGATGAACTGGGAAATATTGTGAGAACCAATTCCGAAACGCTTATCGGTGTTAAATCAAATGATAAAACAACTGACTGGAATGATCAGATTGCCATAACATCGGGGATTTACCCGGATGATTCCACCCATATTGAAATTGTAAGATATAATAAAGGATCAGATTTTCTTTTAAATCTGTTAACCATTATGTCCGGCGGTGGCGGCAAAATACCAAGAGTGATAAGATTCCTGGGAAATATTGTAAAACAGCCTTTAAACTTTATCCGGTTGTTATGGCCTCTGGGCAAGGCTGCATCCATATCCGTCCTTCTGGTAATGCAAACGGATAAAAATCATTTGAAACTGAAATATAAGTCAAGGTGGTGGCGATTTGGCAGCAAATCTATTAATTCTGAGATACCGAAAGGGTTTCAAAGATCCCCCAGTTTTATCCCGATTGCCAATGAGACGGCAAAACGTCTGGCAAAGAAAATGAATGGGATTCCATTGAGTTCCTTTCCTGAGGTTGTCTTGCATACATCGACAACGGCACATATTCTGGGAGGGTGCTGTGTGGGCGATTCTTCAAAGGATGGCGTTGTTTCCAACAAAGGGGAATTATTTAACTATCCCAATCTTTATGTGGCCGACGGATCAGTTGTTTCAGCCAATCTTGGTGTGAACCCAAGCCTTACCATCACGGCTCTCTCAGAACATATTATGTCAGCAATTCCTGATAAAAATTAATATTAAAATAAGGCAGGTTTAGAAAAAAAGCTTACAAAATAAGTTAAAATCAGGAGAAATGATTCTAATAGTTATGGAAAATTAAAAAATTCCTTATAAAATTAAAAATAATACTTGACATAGATTTATTGATTTGATTAATCTTTAGAAAATAGAAAAGCATAATGTTTTATTGGGTATCTATTTTTTCACAGTATTACAAAGTATTAAATTTTTATATCTAAGGAGGGAATCATGCCAATCAAAGAAAACACACTTATTCTTGACGGTTATACATTAACAATTGAAGAGCTTATTAAGGCAGGTCAGGATTTGTCTATCAAAGTTGAAGTCGATAAAAAAAATTGGCCTAAAATTCGTGAGTGCAGAGCGCTTGTGGATAAATGGGCAAACGAAGAAAGATGTATTTATGGTGTAAATACCAGCTGCGGCGGACTTGTTGATTATCTTCTGCCTAAGGAAAGAGATAATGATTTTCAGAAAAATCTTGTTAGAAGCATAACCACACAGGTTGGTAAACCATTTGAAGATACATTGGTAAGAACTTTCATGATTGCCAGGGCAAATTCTCTTTGCCGTGGCTTTTCCGGTATTAAGGAAGTTAACTTAAAAATTTACCTTGAAATGATAAATAAAAAAGTATTTCCCCTGGTTCCAAGAAAAGGCTCCCTTGGTACCAGTGGTGACCTTGGACCATTGGGCTGTATCGCAAGCGTAGCTTTTGGAGAATGGAAAGCAAATTATAATGGTAAATTAATGCCTGGTAAAGAAGCCATGGAAGCTGCCGGTATTGACCTTATGTATTTAAATGCAAAAGAGGGGCTTTCACTTATTAATGGAACTTCCGGAATGGTAGGGCTCGCCAGCACGGTTATCACAGAAGCTACCAATACAGTAAAGAATGCAGATATCATTGCAGCCTTTGCCATTGAAACGTTAATGGGCAGATTTAATCCTTTTGATCCAATCGTTCACGAGCAGAAATACCATCCTGGTCAGATGGCTACTGCCATGAATTTAACGAAACTGTTAAAAGGAAGCAATCTTGCAATCGATGAAGTTGAACTCTCTTATAAACTTCAGTCAACCCTTAAAGAACATAAAGGTGTTTCTGTTGCAGATATTCCAGTTGAAGATGCATATTCAATCCGCTGTACCCCCCAATTTGTAGGTCCAACAAAAGATTCTTTAAAAAATGCCCATGATGTTCTTACAAGAGAGCTTAACTCCAGTAATGACAATCCATTGATTTTTACAGAGCTGGATACATTTTTTCATAATGGTCATTTCCATGGTCAGCCAATCTCCTTTGCAATGGACTGCCTTGGAATCGCCATGATTAATTTAGGTGTTGTAAGTGACAGACGAATTGACAGATTCATGGATGAACACCACAGCACCGGATTGCCACCATTTCTTTGCAAAGAAGACACCGGTGTCAGAATGGGACTTATGGGTGGGCAATTCATGACAACATCACTTGTTGCAGAAAACAGAACTCTTGCAATCCCTGCTTCCATCCAGTCTATTACATCTACTGCGGATTTCCAGGATATTGTCAGTTTTGGTCTTATTGCAGGAAGAAAAACAAGAAAAATTGTTGAAAATACTAATCATATTCTTTCTTTTGAGCTACTCTGTGCTGCACAGGCAGCAGATCAAAGAGGTGTTGAAAGACTCAGCCCTGCAGGTAAAATAATGCATAAAGCTGTTCGTGAAACCCTTGATTATATGGATAAAGACAAGGTTTATATTGATGACATGGAAGAATTGAAACAAAGAATTGAGTCCGGTGAATTTGTTGAAAGAGTTGAAAAAGAGGTTGGCGAATTGTTGATTGTTCATACAAAGGATGAATAATAAGGATAAGGACGATGCCATGACTGAAAAACAAAGTGGGATTGAAGAACAGATTGAAAAGAAAATAGCCGATGCATATACGGAAAAGTTTCCTGTTTCCAGAGAGCGTCACGAAAAACTGATCAATTATATTCCCGGTGGCGCAACCCGAAGCCTGAGTTATTTTAAACCGTATCCCATTCACATTGATTATGGGCAGGGCGCTTATGTATATACCCATGAAGGGCATAAGCTTTTTGATGTTACCAACGCCTATGGTGCCATTGTCCATGGTCATGGGGATCCGGATATTGTTAAGGCCGTTCAGGAAGGAATCGCAAAGGGTTCTCAGTATTCTACCCCGACAACCGGGCAGTATCGCCTAGCAAAACTCCTGTGCGAAAGAATACCCGGGTTTGATCGGGTCAGGTTTGTTAATTCAGGGACTGAAGCCACTCTATTTGCTCTGAGAACTGCAAGGGCATATACGGGAAAAGATAAGATCCTGAAAATGATCGGTGGGTTTCATGGAACCCATGACTGTGTGGCGGCATCCACAAAAAAAAATGTCATCACAGCCGGAATCCCCAAGGGTATGACCGAAGACATGCTGGAAGTCCCGTTTAATGATTTTGATGCGCTTGAAAAAGCGGTTAAGCAAAATGCATCTGAACTTGCCGCTGTCATTATGGAGCCTTTTTTAGGTGCGGGTGGTGTTGTGCTGCCAAAACCGGGGTATCTTGAACATGTAAGAAAAGTGACATCTGATAATAATGTTCTGCTGATTTTTGATGAGATTTTTTCTTATCGGGTGAATACAGGTGGATGTCAAAAACTTTATGGCGTGGTACCCGATCTGACAACCGTTGGAAAGGTGGTGGGGGGTGGATTGCCCATTGGCGTGTTTGGTGGCAAAGAAGAGATCATGAATATTTATTGCCATGAAAAAACAGACAAGCCTTTATACCACTCCGGCACCTTTAACGGGTATGAAACCGTGATGCAGGCAGGCTATGCAGCCTTGTTAAAATACGATGAGGATGCCGTTGCCTATGTTAATAGTTTGGGAGATCAGTTCCAAAAGGGCCTGTTGGAAAGCTTTAAATCCAATGGATTAAACATCCAGTCCAATCAGATCGGATCGTTGCTGAATCTGCATTTTGTCAATGAACCCGTTACAACCGCAGAACAGGTGTTAGAATCTGTAGAACAATTGCATACGCTCATGCATTTGTCGTTGCTGACCAAAGGAGTTTTTACCATTCCAAGAGGGTTGTTTATCCTGTCAACGGTAATGACCTCACAGGAAATTGATCACTTGGTTGATAAAATAGATGAAACCTTAAAAGAATTGTTGCCATTAATTGAAGAAAAATATAACCATTTAATCTTGTAACCGGTTTAATTTAAAAAAATGTTCGAAATGAGGAAATAAATGGTTCTGGATAAAATTGATAAGCAAATTTTAAACACACTTCAGGAAAATGGGAAAACAACAAATTCCAAGTTGTCTAAAATTGTTGGGATTTCAGCTCCTGCTACCCTTGAAAGGGTTAAGAGATTAGAACTTGCAGGGGTGATCTCTCATTTTACGGCGGTAATTGACCCTGAAAAAATTGGGTTTTCAATTATGGGCATAGTCAATATCGGCCTGAGTTTGAGCAGCCTTTCCTCGGTGGCTGAAATAAAGAAAAAATTTTTTAATCTGGATGAGGTCATTGAATGTTACCAGATTGCCGGTGCAAATGATTTTATCCTTAAAGTGATTGCAAAGGATATTAAAGCCTATGGAGAGTTTATGAATACAAAACTCACCCGGATAGAAGGCATTCAGGTTATTAAATCGTCTTTTGTCATTGATAATGTCAAAGAAAAGAGGAAGTTTACCCTTGATCTGGATGAGGCATACGGGGTGTAAAAAACAATTTAAATTTTTGTAACAGGAGAATTAAGAAAAATGGATAATAAAATAATCATCACAGCAGCCGTGACCGGATCTGTTCATATTCCCACCATGAGTGATTACCTTCCCATAACGCCTGACGAGATTGTGGAAGATGCGGTAAAAGCCCATGAGGCCGGCGCAGCTATCGCCCATATCCATGTAAGAAATCCTGAAAACGGATTGCCGGTATCTGATCCGGATCTTTTTATGGAAGTCTGTTCAAAGATCAAAGCAAGATGTAATATTATATTGCTTCCCACCACAGGGGGCGGCATGAACCAGACCACTGAAGAGAAACTGATCCCCATCAAGCAACTGGAACCGGAAATGTGTTCTTTTGATCCTGCGCCGTTTAACTTTGGTATTTTCCAGATTGCAGGCCGCTTTAAAGAGTTTAAACATGAATGGGAAAAAGAATATCTTGAATTGTGTAAAAATGTAACTTTTAGACCAACATTTAATGATGACATGATTTATGGTAAAACGTTTCTTGAAATTGATACCAAGCCTGAAATCGAAATTTATGAACTGGGTCATATCAGTTACGTGTCCTGGCTTTTGGGAGAAAATCTTTTAAAACCACCCGTTCATCTCCAGTTTGTGTTCGGCCCCATGGTGGGATGGATGACCCCTTCGGTTAAACATCTGGTGTTGATTTATGATGAGGCAAAAGAAGTGCTTGGAGAAGAAAATTTTACCTGGTCGGTTGCAGCCGGTGGAAGATTCCAGATTCCCATCACCACGACTGCCATTGCAATGGGGGCACAGAATGTAAGAGTGGGGCTTGAAGACTCCATCTATGCAGGCAAAGGCATTATGGCAAAAGCAAGTGCGGATCAGGTGAATATGATCAAACGGGTCGCCAAAGAAATGAGCCTTGAGCCGGCAACATCTGATGAGGCAAGACAAATTCTTGGATTAAAAGGGTTGGATAAAGTTAATTTTTAAAGTTTATAAGTAATAAGTATATAGTTGAGTAAAAAATATTAAAAAAGGGAGATATGAGGCAGGAAAAATAGTATTTATTAAAAATAAAGGAGAACATCATTGAATTATTCAGGTTACGCTTCAATTCATGCTCGACATATTCCTGACAAGGTTTGCCTGATCGAACGAACCCCGGCTACGGGTCAAAGACGATCATTTACCTGGCAGGAATTTAACGGCGAGATCAATCGGACAGCCAACTTTTTGGCAAAAGAGCTTAAGGTTAAGCAGGGTGATTTTGTCATGCACCTTCAGAAAGATTCGCTGGAATGGCTCGTGACATATTTTGCAATTATTCGGCTGGGGGCAGTAGTAGTCCCCTTGAACTTCCGGTTTGAAAGTTCTGATATCCTCTATGCGGCCGAAGTCTGCAACCCGAATGTATTTATTCTTGGGTCTGAATTTCTAGGAGTTGTCCAGCCTGCTCAAAAAGATCTTACCACCATTAAAAATTATATCTGTGTGGGTGAAGATGTTCCGGATGACATGATCGCTTTTAAAAAAATTCAGGAATATCAGGATACTTCAAATGCACTCGTCGAAGTTGACAGGGATCACGACCTTGCTATGATGTTCACTTCAGGTACTACGGGCAAACCCAAGCCCGTACTTCACACTCATTTTTCGATTAATAATACGGCCATTGGTAATGGCATGACCTATTTCGTTCAAAAAGATGATAATTATTTATTCTTTTTACCTTTATATCATAGTGGCACCATGTTTTTATGGGCGCCTTTTTATGCCACCGGAGCTACTGGAACAATCATAAGGGATTTCCGGGACCCTAAATGGATCATTGAAGCCATTGCCGAGGAAAAATGCACGGATATGCTGTTTGTGGTACCCATTGGAATTGCTGTTCTCAATGCCATAGAAAAAGGGGATATTAATCTTTCTGATTATGACTTGTCGTCATGGAAATATATGGAAATCGGTGCTCAGCCCGTGCCATTTGATATTATGAAGCTCCTTGTGGAAAAACTGCCCTGTGCCGTATCTAATATTTATGGTATTACAGAGGGTGGTGGTGGTGGATTGTTCAACCTGTATCCGGAAGATGTCCTTTCAAGGCCCGGTTCTATCGGGAAACCAACCTTTGGTGTTGAAGCAAAAATTGTGGGTCCCACAGGAGAGAATCTTCCCGATGACGAGGTGGGTGAACTGATATTCAGGACCCCCAGAATGATGCGGGAATATTATTCAAATCCGGAAAAAACGCAGGAAGCATTAAAAAATGGTTGGCTTTATACCGGGGATTTACTAAAGAGAGATAAAGACGGGTATTTTTACATTGTTGACCGAATGAAAGATATGGTGACCAGTGGCGGTGAAAACATCTTCCCTGTTGAAATCGAAGATGCACTGATGGATCATCCCGATATAGATGATGTTGCCTGTATCGGATACCCGGATGACAGACTGGTGGAGATTGTTCTTGCAATCGTTCAAATCAAAGAGGGCAGGCAGTTGAGTGAAGAAGAAGTGATCGAATTTGCAAAATCAAAGCTCTCCCTTTATAAGGTGCCGCGTAAGGTTATTTTTGATCAGATTCCCAGAAATCCTACCGGGAAGCTGATGAAACCCCAACTTCGGGAGAAATTTACTGGTAGAAAGGAGGCATTTAAAAAACTGGATTAATAAATTTTTTATTAAACTTAACTCTTAAGAAAAGGAATTCAGTATGAAACTTCGAACGTTTTTAGTATTATTGCTTGTTTTAATGGTTGGATCATTTATGTTCACAGCTCCGGTGTTTGCAAAAAAGGCACCCTCATTGGATAAGTGGAAACCTGATTTTGATCCATCAGGCGCAAAATACAAATGTATGGTTTCCAACGTATCAACTCCGGGTCTGGTGGGTACACTGGCCGGTTTTGAAATCCGCGATGAGGTCTGGAAACGGACAAATGGTCAGGTCTATGTAGATTTTAAACCCTATTCCATGCTGGGTGGCGAGGTGGAAGTACTGAACATGCTTCAAATGGGCGCTGTCCAGGGTATGGGAGTCAGCTCTGTGGCTTCGACAAATCTTGGTCCCAGATTTGGAATTGTGAACCTGCCGTTCCTTGTGAATTCTTTTGAAAAGCTTGATAAATTTATCAATAACACAAAGACGTTTAATCATTTTTTAATGGCAATGGATCATCAGGGTATTACCGGGCTTGATATTACCGGATATGGAAATTATGGATGGGCAACCACCATACCCGTTAGAAATATTGCAGATGCCAAAAAGGTAAAGTTCAGGATTGCAGAAGCGGCGGTTAATCAATTAAGCTACAGAAACTGGGGATTCAATCCTGTTTCCATGCCATGGCCTGATGTTCCGGTTGCGTTGAAACAGGGTGTTATTACCGGTCTGGATCATACACTTACTGTCTGTAATGTAAGCAAAAAATTTGAAGTGGCAAAATATTTTACCCAGATTAACTATGCCCAGGGACTTTTTATCTGGATCTTTAATAAAGCCTGGCTTGCAAAGCTTCCTGCTGATATAAGAAGCGCTTTTATTGCCAGTGTTCATGATGTCTGTGCAAAAAGTCGGATAAAATCACTCACTGAAGAAAATACCAATATCGCAAAAGCAAAAGCAGCCGGTGTTGAATTTTTCAAGCTGTCTGATGCCGACATGGCAACTTTACTGGAACAAAGCAAGGGCGTATATGATAAATATGCACCTGAAATCAATAAGCTTTATCCTGGCGATACCTACAAACCGGCTGATTTCTTAAAAGAAGTTCAGGAATT
>Ga0190329_1000559_pt1 | contig 10813 bp, 10 predicted proteins | sample 48720423_MG_FD_161655 | JGI IMG/M metagenome (GOLD analysis project Ga0190329, IMG submission 161655) | Hydrothermal vent sediment bacterial communities from Southern Trench, Guaymas Basin, Mexico - 4872-04-2-3_MG | ecosystem: Environmental > Aquatic > Marine > Hydrothermal vents > Sediment ... | reverse complement strand
CCCTTAACGGTTTGAAGTTCAGAAACCCTCTTATTCTTGCATCTGGAATTCTGGATGAAAGTGGAGAAACCATGCTGAAGGTGATTAAGCATGGGGCTGGAGGTGTGGTAACAAAATCCATTGGTATCCAGGAAAGAGAGGGATATGAGAATCCTGTTGTGTATGAACTTCCCTACGGTTTGCTCAATGCAATAGGCCTCGCGAATCCGGGAATTGAGAATTATGGCGAGGAGATAAGAAAGGCAAAAGAAGGAGGTGTACCTGTTATAGGGAGCATATTTGGTGGAAATGCTGAAGAATTTGTTTATCTTGCAAGAAAAATGGAGGAATACGGTGCTGATGCCGTGGAACTCAATCTATCTTGTCCCCATGCCAGGGGTTATGGAATGGAAATAGGCACCGATGAGGGGCTTGTGGAAGAGATTGTAAGAGAAGTAAAAAGAAATATAAAAATTCCAGTTTGGGCGAAAATAACACCGAATACAGATGTTGTAAGAATTGCAAAGGCTGCAGAGAGTGCTGATTCTTTGGTTCTCATAAACACTGTTAAGGCTATGGCGATAGATATAGAGGCAAAAATGCCTGTGCTGAGCAATAAATTTGGAGGATTATCTGGCCCATGCATCAAACCTATAGGCGTTAGAGCAGTTTATGAAGTATATAGAGAGGTGGAAAAGCCAATAATAGGGGTTGGAGGCATAGCTACGGGAGAAGACGCCATAGAGTATCTTATGGCAGGAGCTTCTGCACTTCAAATAGGAACTGCAGTGTATCTCAGGGGTGTGGAGGTTTTCTTCCATATTGCGAATGAGATGGTTGCATGGATGAAAAAACACGGTTATTCTCATTTTACTGAGCTTGTTGGAATTGCGCAGGTGAGATAAATGTATAGAGTTGTAAAAATTGAGAAAATAGTGGAAGAGACACCCACAATAAAAACCTTCTTTTTCAGGGATGATGCCTCAGCCATACCAGGACAGTTTTACATGGTCTGGCTCCCGGGCATAGATGAATTCCCGATGAGCATCTCTTACATAAAGGAGCTTAAAGCTTTCACTGTAAAAAAGGTGGGTGAAGGAACAAGATGCATGCATAAGTTGAAAGTGGGAGATAAGCTCTGGATCCGTGGTCCTTATGGAAGAGGGTTTAAAATTACAGATAAAAAAGCTCTCTTCGTGGGTGGTGGAAGTGGAATGGCTACCCTTGCTCCCCTTATTGACGAATTACCTGGAGATGTTGTGATAGCCGCAAGAACTGAAAAGGAGTTGCTTTTCCATAAAAGATTTCGTGGAAGAAAGATATATCTGGCCACCGATGATGGGAGTAAAGGTTTTAAGGGTCTTGCCCACGAGCTTGTTGAGAAACTACTGGAAAAAGAGAAATATGAAATAATATACACCTGCGGGCCTGAGATCATGATCATAAAACTTGTAGATATTGCTGTGAAAAGGGGCATAGATATTCAGGCATCTCTGGAGAGATTAATGAAATGTGGCATTGGAATATGCGATTCCTGTAGCATAAATGGCTTCCGGGTATGTGCTGATGGCCCGGTGTTTATGAAAGAAGAGCTTATTCAAATGAATGATCTTGGTAAATTCAAAAGAAACAAGAGTGGAAGGAAGGTTCTCCTATGATAAGGGTTAAAAAGCTCAACAAATGGTATGGAAAATATCATGTTCTTAAAAATCTCGATTTAGAAATCAACGGAGGAGAGATTTTTGGACTTCTGGGACCCAACGGCGCTGGAAAAACCACCCTGATAAAAATTCTGACTGGACAAACAGATGCTAGAGGTTTTGTGAGGGTGCTTAATATTAATCCCATTAAAGATCCCGTAAAGGTGAGGGAAGTTGTAGGAATCGTCCCTGAGGTAGAATCCGTGCCCAATTATTTAACTGTGGAGGAGTATCTCTATTTTGTTGCCAAGCTCAGAAATCTAGGGAAGGAAGCAGTGAATACAACACTACAGAAATTTGATCTTGAAGATGAAAGAAATAAAATTTGTAGAGATCTATCCAAGGGAACAAAGCAAAGATTGATGCTTGCCTCAGCCTTGATTCACTCACCCAGGATTCTTTTCCTAGATGAGCCTTTCATAAATCTTGATCCCATATACCAAAGAAAAATAAGAGAAATAATTGAGGTGTATGCTTCCCACGGCAATACCGTTTTCATGGCAACCCATATACTTGAGATAGCAGAGAAGATGTGCACCAGAGTCGGGATTATAAAAGGTGGGAGGATAGTAAAAGTAATAGAAAAACTTGAAAATTTAGAAGAGGAGTTCATGAGGGAGTTTTCCCATGCTTAAATTCTATCTCAAGGAGGAATACAGGCGGCATGTGTATGTGGCAAAAAGAATCTCATTGCTTATATATCCTCTCTATGTTATAATCTCAACATTATTTGCCTCTTATTTCTACGATTACATCTTCCGCATAATCTCTTACCATTACTTGATAAAGATAAGTTTGATAAGTGCCCTTATTTACGGATTCGGAGTAAGCTCTTTCGAATTCTTGGGCCGAGCAAGAGAGAAATACACACTCCTTGATGCCTCTTCAATACTTCCTATCTCTTCCAGAAAAAGTTACTTCTATGCGTTTCTCAGGGATGTCATATATTACACTGCCCTCTTTATAATTCCATTATATGTGGGGTTAGTTCTTGGAACTCTCATCTCCTCTCTTCACTTAATTCAGGTCTCCATATTCTCTCTCTCCCTATTTCTCTCCATGCTCATTGGCTATTCTTTGGGCTATTTTTCCTTTTCTCTGGATGGCATTTCAAGACATCTTTACTATATTTTTCTCTGTGGTCTGTTATTATATCTTCTTTTATTCTTCCTCAATGTACTTCCGTTTCCTCTGGAAATTTTCCAGAGAGAAAAGGAGCTCTTAGGGCTTCTGATAAGTGTAGGAATAATAGCTGCTTTGGTCCCTCTTGCCTATTTCTTTACTCCAATGGAAATATTGCCTAAGAAGAGAGTTCTTTCTATGATGCTTCCCACATATGAGAATATTTTCAAAGAGCCTCTACTCTCAAAGATTATTGAAGATTCCATCAGAGGAGGGATACTAATAAAATCCATCTTCACTTATTTCTTTCCCATGATAATTCTTTTCTTATTTGTGAGATTCATAAATATGGCAGTGGGATACAGTATTTACAATTCTCTTTCCCTTTCCATAATACTCTCCCTTTTTTCAGTGGTGATATACAGCTGGCTTAGTGTATTAGACGATCTCAGATATATGGAAACTCTCCCGCTAACTGCAAGTGATCTAATTTACGGATTCATAAAGGCTCATATTATTATAACATCTATAATCTCGATACCCATCTTAATAGTTTTCACCTGGAGAAACTTAATTCTTCTTCCATTTTCTGTGGCGCTCTTTTATTTAACCAGTCTCTATCTTCTCTCTATGGTGGCAAATCTCTCAGGTTACAAGATAAACAGTATTCTCTTTAACCCTGGCATAGTGTTCAGATTTTCTCTTTACACAATACTTCCTGGGATGATACTTCTGGTGGCATCAATACAGGCATCTACACTCTCTCTAATCCTTGCTCTTATAACATCAGTTTTGATGATAATTATTACCTTTCGAAACTTTATTTCCATAAAAAGAAGATGGAAATATTTTTAGCTCTCACTCATTCTATTGAAAATAAAATATAAAACAAATACAGAAGCAATGAGCACTCCAATCACTGTGTATCCACCATACTGATCCCAGAAGTTCTTTTCATTCTTTCCCGGATAATCTGTTGGATCACCCGGATAGGTACCATTGTTCAGTTCCTGAATATTGGTGTATCCATCATGATCAGAATCGAGCTCATTGGTAGCATTCAAAGTATCTCCAACTACAAGGAAAATATTTTTGTTAAATTCATCATAGGTATGCTTTTCAAGAGCACGAACAAAATCCACACCATATGGGTTAAGGCCCTTGAGGGATTTATCAAAGAATAAATAGGTGATTTTGTCCATCCACTTAAATGATGTTATCCGTCCCTCAATATAGGGATATATGGTTGCTCCCCACATCTTACCCGTAATGTTATAAACCTTACCATCTGCAAAGGTAACTGTTATTGTGGGATAAGCCGATTCCTCCTCTTCCGCATGAACAAAACCAATGCTTAGTAGCAGTAAGACGATGGTCGCCAGAGATATCAAGGCACTTTTCATACAGGGAGAGGAAAGTTAAGAAGTATTTAAAAATTTTTACAGGGTAATTCTCTCTCTTCTCCCGATCGAACCTCTTTATATTCTATTGGGAGATATGGCATACGGCTATAAAATTCTTCATACTGCAGAAAAAATGGAGTTGAAGAATGTCTCCCGAAAGATGTGAATATACGGCTCCATTATGTTCTGGATGATGGAATGAATGTTACAGTGAATGAAATGGCACCATTGAAGAGATATATTATGCCAGGGATGTAATCTATGATGATTATAAAGAAACATTTTGTAGGTCTAATCCTAAGGATAGGGCTTGACCATCAGGGAAATATTGTGAGATTCCACCTTTTTATATGACGAGATTGTTGAGTCGGAGAAGTTGATTAACAGTATCGAAAATTATGCCACGCACCATTCTAAGATTATTCCACAGATATGTCCAGAAATATTTAAAAAGCATGCCCCTATCTTCATTCGGTGAGCCGAAATGAAAATATGTGTAGCTTCAGAATCTCGAGGTGGACTTGATGACATGGTATCCATGCAGTTTGGAAGATGCCCCGCTTTCACCATAGTGGAAGTGGAGGGGATGGAGATAAAGAATGCATACACCATTTCAAATCCGGGGGCATCTGCCAGTGGAGGAGCCGGTATCCAAGCGGCACAGGCAGTCATAAATGAAGGATGTCAGGTGGTGATCGCAGGAGCCATAGGCCCCAACTCAGCTCAGGCTCTTCAAATGTCAGGTATTGATATGAGGTCTTCGCCTCCAATTAGAGTTAGAGATGCCGTTATGCAGTATCTTCAGGGTCAATTATCCCCAGCCCAGTATGGAGGTATGAATCGTGGCGGAGGCAGAGGCATGGGCCGAGGAAGAGGTAGAGGAATGGGTCGTGGAGGTAGCAGAGGTATGGGGAGAGGTATGGGCCCCTGGTAAAAGGAGTGAGCCCCATGAAGATAACGGTTACAGGCGGAAAAGGAGGTACAGGGAAGAGCACAGTAGCTACAAATCTTGCTTTAGTCCTTGCTAAGAAATACCATGTTGTTCTTGTAGATGCAGATGTTGAATGTCCCAATGACCACATTCTCCTTTCCACAAAACTTGAGAATGAAGAAATCGTGAAACTTTTCAAACCAAAGTTTGATTATTCTAAATGCACAAAATGCGGTGTATGCATCGAGGAATGTGCAGAAAATGCCCTGCTTAAGTTCAAAGAGGGCTATCCTTTTTTAATGCCAACCCTCTGTTCAGGGTGCCGTACCTGCCAGCTTGTGTGTCCTGAGGAGGGCGCAATTCTTGATGATTATCGGATTGTGGGTTACACCTACTATACAAAGCTCAGTGAGAATCTTGAGCTTGTAACTGGAAAACTTGAGAATGGAGAGGAAAGGTCATATCCCACAGTGCTTGCTGCAAGAAGAAGGGCTTTGGGTATAAAAGCAGACATCCATCTCTTTGACACCATGCCCGGCACAGGAAATCATGTGGCGGCAGCCATTGAAGATTCGAAAGTGGTGATAGCGGTTACCGAGCCTACACCTCTTGGTTTGCACGATTTAGAGATGATCCTTAAATTATTAAATAAACTCAACCTTAAAGCGTGGGTGGTGGTTAACAGAAGTGATTTGAGTGATATCTCCCATGATTCCATAGTGGAAAAATATGGGGGGGAGATAATAGCAGAGATACCAATGAGTGATGAAATTTTGAAGAGCTACGTTGAAGGTGTGCCTGTAGTTGTAAAATATCCTGAGAGCAAGCCATCAAAGATCTTTGAGAGTATTGCAAAACGCATTGAGGAGGTGATTTCATGGACATAGTGGTGGCCAGCGGAAAGGGCGGTGTGGGTAAAAGCACGCTAACAGGCTCTCTAATTTCTCTACTTCGAGACTATGAGATTGTTGCAGTGGATGCTGATGCGGAAGCACCAAATTTACATATTGTGTTCAATGTGAAAGAGTGGAAGGAAGAGAGAGAACTCATCTCGGCAAAAACAGCAAGGATAACTGATGCATGTATAGAGTGTGGAATGTGTGATAATGTGTGCGTTTATGAGGCTATTCATACAGTGGATGGGAGACACAGAATTAAGCAATATCTTTGCGAAGGTTGTGGTGCCTGTAAAGCTGTGTGTCCTGTGGATGCAATAGAGATAAGCGATGCAATATCAGGATGGATAAGAACTGCACACACACCCTACGGTCTTTTAGTATCTGCAGAGTTAGATGTGGGCAAGCCCAACAGTGGAAAGCTTGTGACTGAAGAGAAAAATATAGCAAAGCAGTGGATAAGAGAAGGAAAAGCAAAGCATATAATTGTAGATGCTGCAGCAGGAATAGGTTGTCAAGTGATTGCATCTTTTAGTGGTGCAAATAAAGCGATTCTCATTGCAGAACCAACACCATCCAGTTTAAGTGACCTGATTCGAATTCACTGGCTCACAGAGCATTTTAGAATTAAACCATATCTAGTCATAAACAAGTATGGAATAAATCCAGGATTTGATGGCATAGAAAAATTTGCACAGGAAAAAGGATTGGAGATTATAGGACGTATACCCTACGATTCTGCCGTTCCGAAATCTCTTACAGCTATGAAACCTCTGGTGGAATTTGCTCCTGATTCCCCTGCCTCCGTGGAGATTAAGAAAATAGCCGAGGTTGTGGAGGAGTGGTTGTGATGTATGAAGAAGATATCATTCTTTATCTGCTAAAGGAATGTGGCGGACTTCACCCATTTCATATAAGCAGGTTGATTGCTCTGCTGGATCTCTTCTATCTAAAAGAGAAAGGAGAGAAAATAACAACTTTCAAGTATCAAAAAATGCCCTTTGGGTTCTATATAGAGAAGTTACCTGATATTCTGAAGAATATGCCTTTGGAAAAAATTGAAGAAGATGGATACAAGTATCTGAAGATCAGAGATGATGCAAAGGTAAAAATAAACATGCCCTATGAGGTAAGGAGGAGAATAGACAAAATTCTTGATGAGGTATGTGATTTAAGCGATTCAGAGCTTAACGCTAAGGTTCTCATAGCAGAATATTACTCAAAGCTGTAACCATCCACATTATTTTTATTCAATGCTGTCTATTCCCATTTTATGGAGCTCAAAGAACTTCAGGAAAGGATAAGAGATATTCGAAAAAATTCTAGAAGAGAAAAGAAAAAGGGGCTCGTTGCAGTTTGGAAAGAGAAAGATAGATTTAATAAAGAAATCGTAGATTCTTTTGTGATCATTTTCCGAACTAAAGGATGCAGATGGGCATATCATTCTGGATGTTCTATGTGTGGATATTTCAATGACACAAATCCAAAAATAAGGGAGGAAGACCTTCTTGGCCAGATTGAGGAAGCCAGAAAAAAATATGGTGGAGAGAAATTAATAAAGGTGTTTACCTCTGGATCCTTTTTAGACGATTGGGAAGTTCCAAAGAATGTTCGAGAGAAGCTCTATGATACCTTTTCCTCTGCTAAGAGAATAATTGTGGAAAGCAGACCAGAGTACATCAATCAGGAAAAAATTGAAGAGTTATCCTCCAGACAAAATGTGATGGTTGCGTTGGGTCTTGAAAGTGCAAATAATGAAACTCTCATTTACAGGATAAACAAAGGCTTTACTGTAGAAGATTATGTCAGAGGTGCAGAGTTGCTTCTTCGCAATGATATTCCTGTGAAAACTTATATCCTTCTCAAACCACCATTTATGACCGAGAGAAAGGCTATTAATGAAGCGATATACTCTGTAAAATTTGCCTCTAAATATTCGGAGGTGGTATCTGTAAATCCCATGAACATTCAGAATCATACTCTCGTGGAGTACCTCTGGAGAAGAGGTGAGTATCGGGCACCTTGGCTCTGGAGTGTTGTTGAAGTTCTAAAAAGAACCGTTGAAGTAGGAGCTGAGGTTGTATCCTATCCGACTGCAGGTGGAACTAAGAGGGGCGCCCATAACTGTGGAAGATGTGACAAAAAAGTAATGAAAAGCATTTTGAATTTTTCCCTCACTCAGGATGAGAAATATCTGAATGAGTTAGAGTGTTCATGTAAGAAGAGGTGGATAAAAATAGTGGAGAATGAGGACTATGTGTGGGACTATACTGTGAACTCATGATATCTTGGCCACATTGGTGACCTCATCATCCTGTTCAAGTCGTATTAACCTGACACCCCTTGCATTTCTTCCCTGAACAGATACATCCTCAAGCTTTATTCTTATGCTCATTCCTCTCTTTGTAAGGAGCAATGCCTCATCTTTTTCTCTTGTAAGCATGCTCTTCACCGCATATCCACTTCGAGTGTTTATGTATCGCACTCCGTATCCTCCTCTTCTTATCCTTCGATACTCCCTGATGCTGGTTCTCTTCCCATATCCAGTATTCAGAATTGAGAATACATAGTCTCCTTCAGAGAGAGAGGATGATGATATTACCTCATCACCGTCTCGCAATTTTATCCCCCTAACACCTCTTGCGGCTCTACCCATTACACGAACATCATCCTCGCTGAATCTTATTGCCTGGCCGTATTTCGTGAAAAGAAAGATATCCTCATCTCCGGGAGTAATCTTGACATCCACAAGCTCATCATCTTCTTCGAGAAGCAGAGCTCTTATACCGGTGCTTCTTGGATTAGAGAAATCAGAGAGGGGCGTTCTCTTCACTATTCCATTTTTAGTCACAAAGAAAAGATAACCTCTAAAGGTAGATATGGGAATAATTCTTATAACCTCAGAGCCTATTTTGGGAAGTAAATTGATAACTGCACGTCCTCTGCTTCTCCTGGAGCCCTCAGGAATTTCATATGCTTTGAGCCAGTAAACTCTACCGTTCCTGGTGAAAAAGAGAAGATAATTATGTAATTCTACAGTAGCAACATCCTGGGGAAGATCGTCTTTTCCATAATTTATTATTACACCTTTTCCACCACGTCCCTGCGATCTATATTCATCAATCTTCAATCTTCTTATATAGCCCTTCTTGGTAAGAATGATCACAGCTCTCTCATTGGGAATTAAATCCTCCATCTCTCTCCTTTCCACAGAACTCTTTATTATTGTTGTTCTTCTCTTATCCGCATAATTCTTTTTAAGCTCCAGCAACTCTTCTTTAATAACACTATATCTCAATTTTTCATTCTCAAGCAGCATTCGCAAATCCTCTATCTCCTTCTCCAGTTTTTTGTTTTCATCTCTTAAAGACTCTATCTCCATGGAGGTCAGTTTCTGCAATCGCATTTCTAGAATTGCCTTTGCCTGCAGCTCTGAGAATCCCATGCTCATAAGAGCTTTCTGTGCCTCTTTCACATTTCTTGAAGCTTTGATAACTGATATCACTTCATCTATCATGCTTAGTGCTTTAACAAGCCCCTCTACTATGTGCTTTCTATCCAGTGTCTTTCTTAATCTGTATTTACTCTTGCGAATCAAAACATCCATTCTATGCTTCAGGAATTCTTCCATTAATTCCTTTAAATTCAGAATTCTTGGGACTCTATCCACAAGAACTAGATTTATTATTCCGTAAGTGATCTCAAGATCAGTGTGTTCAAGAAGTTGATTAACAACCACTTCAGGATTTGTATCTTTCTTAACCTTTATCACAATTCTTATGCCCTCTCGATCACTCTCATCCTTTAAATCGGATATTCCCCTTATTCTGTCCTCCCTTACCAATGAGGCTATTTTTTTGAGAAGATTACTTTTATTTACTTCGTATGGAATTTCCCTTATAATTATTCTATTTTTCTTTATTTCATATTTTGCCCTTATTTTTATCTTTCCTCTTCCAGTAGTGTATGCCTCCACAAGACCATCATATCCGATAATCTCTCCTCCCGTGGGAAAATCTGGACCTTTTACAAAGTTCATTAGAGCTTTCACATCTGCATCAGGGTGTTCTATAAGATAAATCAGAGCGTCAATAATCTCACCTATATTATGGGGTGGCATATTTGTGGCCATTCCAACAGCTATCCCGCTGCTTCCGTTGATGAGAAGATTAGGAATCCGAGATGGAAGCACTGTGGGTTCCATCAGGGTCCCATCAAAATTGGGCATCATATCCACAGTTTCCATCTCTATGTCCTTTAGCATTTCTTCTGCAATTCGAGATAATCTTGCCTCAGTATAGCGCATTGCGGCAGGTGCATCACCATCAATGCTCCCAAAATTACCCTGCCCATCCACCAAAGGATAACGCATGGAAAACTCCTGTGCCATTCTTGCCAGGGTATTATATATGGCCTGATCTCCATGGGGATGGTATTTACCCATAACTTCTCCAACAATCCTGGCTGATTTCTTATAAGGTTTGTTATGGAACAATCCTAGCTCATACATTCCGTATAGAATTCTGCGATGCACTGGTTTAAGGCCATCTCTAGCATCAGGTAATGCCCGTGAGACAATAACACTCATGGCGTAATCCATATAAGAGTTTTTCATTTCCTCATCAATGGGTATTTCTTGGATCTTCATAGAGGCACCTCTTTTTAGATAATTTGGGATTGAGGCAACTTATATATCTCTTTCGCAAAGAAGGGGCACCTGCGGTTCCCCTTTCTAAACCCCTCCCTAAGAAGGGGACTGACGCCCCTTTTCTAAACCCCCGA
>Ga0190329_1000548_pt1 | contig 10896 bp, 10 predicted proteins | sample 48720423_MG_FD_161655 | JGI IMG/M metagenome (GOLD analysis project Ga0190329, IMG submission 161655) | Hydrothermal vent sediment bacterial communities from Southern Trench, Guaymas Basin, Mexico - 4872-04-2-3_MG | ecosystem: Environmental > Aquatic > Marine > Hydrothermal vents > Sediment ... | reverse complement strand
GTAATTTCTCTTTCTCATCTTAAACCTTATGTGTTTAATGATAAAAATATTTTTCTAAAGAAAAGATTGGTACTAACACAATTCTGAAATATGGAGAAAGTATAATCATTTTGTGGCTCGAGAAAAGGTAGTGAGGTATCAAGACAAAAAACTTGTGAAATATAATGAATGGAGATGGAATCTACTTCAAACTTTGAGAGAGAGAGCGAAGGAAATCATGCGTGCCATTCCCGTTAAATCGTATGTTCACGGTTCAGTGGCTCGCGGAGATGTAAAAAGATACAGTGATATAGATATCGTTATTCTGGAAAGTGTACCTTCGTATGTCGTTGAATCCTATGTTGATTATGAGTACAGGTTTATAATACAGGCCACCCCTAACTCTGTGATAAAAGCGGTGTATCAGGTTGATCCTCTCCTCTCTATATCTCTGCCTCTTGTGCCCATGAATGAGAGAGAGATGCAATTTTATGACTTTGGTGGCAAAACTGCTCTAAGCGATGATAGAAGGATTATGGGAATAAACAAAAGACTTCTTTTTATTGAGCCATCACCTGAGGGACACTGGGAGTGGAGCATAATAGGAAGAGAGTATGAATGTGCAAAGCTCCTTAAAATAGACGTGGAGACCATCAGAGAGAGAACAAGGGTACTTACACGAAGAGATAAAATAGGCAGAACTGGAGTATATTTAAGAGAAATGGTACCCGAGAATAAAAGTGTAGAAGAATATCTTAAAATTTTGGCAGATCGAGATCCCGTGATTAGAAGGGTGGTGAGAGAAAGATGAGGTACGATATGCATGTTCACATTAACACTCATGGAGATGAAGGGGAAATGGAAAAATATGAATATTTTGCGAAAATGAACAGGTTAGATGTAGTAGGTTTTGTAATTCATTACAATCCTAAAATGAGCAGAAAAGAGCTTCAAGATTACAAGGATTTCATATACAGCTTGGAAATAAATGCTCTTGCAGGTCTTGAATTATACTATCCAACAGAGAAAATTCCATCTGGATTTGATTTTTACATTTTGCACTTTTCCAATATTACTGTGGATGCAGATATTCTCTCTTCATTTCATAATATAATTATTGCACATCCTTTGTCATACGGGATGCGTCTTGTCAATTCGGCCATTCCAATAATTAAAAGAAATAACATAGGTATTGAATGCAACTCTGCTCATTATACTTCCAGGCTTCAGAAATTTTACTATGAGCTGAAGAGAGAAAATATTACAATTCCATTTGGAAGTGACGCCCATACTCCCGAAGAAATTGGCGCAGGATTCGAAGAGCTCCAGGGAATATTTTCACCCTTTGAAAAGGTTAAAAGAGATCTAATTCTTAAGAAAAATATCTTTTTATAAGAATTAGGCAATTACGCAATGTGAAAAATATCTCCAAAGTAATAGAAACTTTGAGAAAAACGGTGCCTGAGCATCCTTATAAATCAAGAGATCCATTTAAGGTGCTCATTGCTACTGTTATATCGCAACGTACCAAAGATGAAATTACATATCAGGTTGCTGAAAAATTGTTTCAGAAATATAGAGACGCAGCAACTCTGAAGGATGCAACAGTGGAAGAAATTGCGTCTCTTATCTATCCTGCAGGATTTTATAGAGCAAAAGCAGAGAAAATCAAAAAAATAGCCAAGATAATCCATGAGAAGTATAGTGGAAATGTACCCGATACCCTTGAAGAGCTTTTAAAACTCCCGGGTGTGGGGAGAAAAACTGCAAATATTGTTCTATCAAGATGCTATGGTAAGGATGCGATAGCAGTAGATACCCATGTTCACAGAATTTCCAATCGTCTTGGATGGGTTCATACCAAAACTCCTGAAGAAACTGAAAAAGAGCTTATGAAAATTCTTCCTCAAGAATACTGGAGAGATATAAATGAGCTTCTAGTAATGTTCGGCCGGACGATATGCAAGCCTGTGGCACCTAAATGCCAGAATTGCCCAATCAAGAATTGCTGCAAATATTATAAAGAAAAAGTGGGTGTGGCAGGTCAGCGTGATCGATAAGTGATTGGTAATAAATAAGGGTTACCTACCCTTTTGATACTCTTTGGCTTTTATTTTTCCGTATTGAAGCATTATCTCTATCACCATTTTTCATCACCTCCCTCTTAAGGTGTTATTTTTACCTCATATATAAATTCTTGTTCAATTTAAGGAAAAAAACAGGAAGTATTTTCTGATGTTAGTTAGAATTTGGAACTTCAATATACAAAAATGGAAAAAATGAAATACCAGAGGGGCATGAAAGAAGTATGGATGAGACTGATGTTAAAATCCTCCGCCTTCTGTGGGAGGACGGAAGGATGCCCATTTACAGAATTGCACAGAGAGTCGGGCTCTCTAACGCTGCAGTAAACAAGAGAATCGAGGCTATGAAGAGGAGAAAAGAATTGCTGGGCTTCTCTATTCTGCTGAATCCCAGTCGTATACTCAACAATGCTGTGATTTCCATCAGAGCTAGAAAGAGAAGAAAGGATGTTTGGGATGCCATTGAAAAAGTCAAAGGAATGATGCACTTTGTGGCATGCCTGGGTGGCAGGTATTACGGAGAGCTGTGGTACAGGGATGCTCTGGAGCTGGAAGAGAAGCTTGCATTTATCGAAGAGCTCACATCAGCTTACAAGATGGACATATACTATCACAGGAAGCTTGGGAATGTGAAACTGAGCAAGCTGGACTGGGAGATAATAAAGGCTCTGAGGGAGGATGGACGAATGTCATTTTCCAGACTTTCTGAAATTACGGGAGTATCCACAAAAACAATCTCCAAAAGATGGAAAAAAATGCAGGAGATGAATGTATGCAAAGTTTACCCCATTGTCAACAGACCCATGGCTCGAGACCTCTTCTGGTTCTCCCTCTTCATGGAGGTGGACGATTTATCCCTGAAGAACAGAGTGAAAAGGATGGAGAATCTGTGGAGAACTTCGGTGTTCTACGAGCCGAGAATGGTATACGGGATATTCTATGCACGGACAGTGAAACAGATAGATGACACCATAGAGCGCATCTGGGGGTTCAGAGAGGTTAAAAAGATTTATTACGAGATAATCGTGGAGGAGAAGTTCTATCCCGATTACATTAACTATGTGGAGTACAAGTGGAGAAGCTAAATAAGGTTAAAAACGCGCTCCTCCAGCTCCCTCCCCAGCCTTAACCCAAAATTCTCAAGTGTAGACAGTGCAAGGTCTCTTGGAAGCCTGTAATCATAACGAAATCCATAAAAGGCCCTCACAATATCCCGTTTGGGAATCTTAAAGAGCTGTGATTCTAAGGATATGAGCTCATTTTTCCGGTTTTCTATCTCCGCAAACGCATCTATGTAGCGGTGTAAAAATATTCTGTATTCTTCAGCATTCTCCATCCTTGTGCTGGAAGCCAGGGTACAGCAGGGGTATTCGCCAAATATCTCATCGAATCTCACAATTCGGTACTTTTCGGCTAGTTTTGTGAGGTATGGCTCCCAGATGGCAATTGCGTTAACCTCTCCTCGCTCAAGCGCCTTAATCATTCTCTGTGGGGATGGAAAGTGACGAACTACACCCCTCATCCTCTTAAAATCCATATATCTGTGAAGATTGTACTCCATGCTTGAGAGCTCACTGCTTCCGAATACCTCACCCGGCTTACCGAAAACTATTCCGCCTCCATTGTAACCGCATCCTGCGTTTATCCTTATTGTTCTGTAAACAAGGGCAAACAGGGTCTGGGTTATGAGCGGTGAACAGCCGACATCGAGATATCCCTCTGCAAGATCCTTTGTGAGTGAAAACGCGCTGTTATAGAGTCTCAAATGCACTTTTATCTCTCTGCAATCAAGATACGCAAGAAGCACAGCGGGATACTCAATGGCCTTCAGAATGCCTATGCGGAGATGCCCTTTCACAGGGAAGGGAGAATTTTCGACACTCCATATCCTGCTGGATTTACCCGCCACGTGCACCCTGACAATCTCACCTTCCTCTTCAAGTTTTTTCAGAACTGTAGATACCGTGCTCTTGCTAAAATTGTAAAGCTTCGTAAGCTCACCCTGTAGAATCCCGTTCTTCCCAGCTTTTCTTATCTCCCGAAGTATTCTTTCCTTCATTCACAAAAAATAAAGAGAGGTTGTTTAAATTATTTTTTACTCTCTTCTGGTGGCTTAATCTGCTCTCGTGACTGTTGTGGATATTCAGAAGGCTGTAGAGATGGTTGCTGAAGCAAAACTTGACAACAGCAAATATTGCCAGGGCAAATACTATTTTTCCAGTCTCTCACATAAATTCACCGAGTTTGTTGAAAGTTTCATTTTGCAGGAAAAGATTAAAATTGGATTTCATCATACACCAGTTGAACACATGTTCAAGGTGATTTGCATGAAAATAGGAATTATAGGGTGCGGAAACATTGCCCATCATATTGCGAAGAATGTGGATGATGTGGTCGCCGTGTACGATATCTATCCCGAAAAATGCGGAGATATGAATGCTAGGATCTGTGACAGTGTGCAGGAGCTCATATCTCTCTCAGATATCATCGTGGAAGCGGCCTCTCCGGCGGCTGTGGAGGAATACGCCATGGAGATAGTGAAATCCGGAAAGAGTTTGGTTATTATGAGTATTGGGGGTCTGACGAATCCGGAGTTTCGGGAGAAGCTATTTGAAACTGCAAGAAAAAAGGGTGTGGAAATTTATTTACCATCCGGGGCTATAGGGGGGATAGATTTAATAAAGACAGCCAGAATCGCAGGGTTGAAACACGTAATTCTCAGAACCACGAAGAACGCAAAAACTCTAGGCTACGATGTGAATAAAAAAACTCTGATTTTCAGAGGAAAATCCAGCGATGCCATAAAGAAGTTTCCCAAAAGTGTGAATGTATCTGTGCTTCTTTCGATAGTAAGCGGGATAGACATAGATGTAGAGGTTTATGCAGACCCTGAGGTGAAGGAGAATATTCATGAGATATTTGTGGAGGGTGAGTTTGGAACAGCGGAGATAAAAGTAAAAAACAGACCATCACCAGCAAATCCACGTACCAGTTATCTTGCAGTCCTCTCACCTGTGCATATTTTAAGCTCCTTGGAAGATGTGATTAGAATCGGGGTGTGATTGAGATGGTTATAAGCGAAGAGATTGAGAGATTGAAAAGAGAGAAAAACGGAGTAATCCTCGCACACAATTATCAGAGAGCAGAAGTTCAGGAACTCGCGGATTTTGTGGGTGATTCTTTGGAACTGGCAAGAAAGGCAACGCAGATTGATTCCTCGCTCATCATCTTTGCAGGTGTGGATTTCATGGCCGAAACCGCTGCAATACTCAACCCTGATAAGAAAGTGCTGATTCCCTCACGCATGGCAAGCTGCGAGATGGCTCATTATCTTACACCTGAGGTTATCGAGGTGTACAGAAAGAAGTATCCAGATGCAAAGGTTGTTCTGTATGTAAATTCCACCGCAGCCTGCAAAGCTATGGCAGATATCACATGCACCTCTGCCAACGCTGTGAAGGTGGTGAATTCTTTAGACGCTGATATCATTTTATTCGGGCCGGATGCAAATCTTGCTGCCTATGTTGCACGGCATACCGATAAAAAAATCATACCCATGCCGCTAAACGGTCACTGCTATGTACATACCAATCTGGGCATCGAAAACATTCGCAGAGACGGCGTTCTCTTGGTGCATCCTGAATGCCCGGTGGAGTTACAGGAGATTGCAGATGTCATCGCAAGCACGGGAGGCATGGTGAGATATGCTGCAAAGAGTGATGCTAAAAGGTTCATCGTGGCCACTGAGCGAGATATGACAGCACGCTTGAAGAGAGATTTTCCCGACAAAGAATTCATTCCCGCCTGGGCCTATGCTATCTGTCTGGGGATGAAACAAATCACACCGGAAAATGTGCTTCGCAGTCTGAGGGAGGAGATATATGAAATAAAAGTACCCGAAAAAATCGCGAAAAAAGCGAAAGCGGCAATAGAGCGCATGCTGGAGGTGTCGTGATGTTCTGGTTGCTCTATGATGAGGACATGGAGCATGGAGATATAACATCAGAGGCCGTGATACCTAAGGAGATGGAAGTCCGGGCATGTGTGATAGCCAGGGAGCAATGCGTGCTTGCAGGCGCAGAGTATGTGGCGAAGAATCTCCGTGCTCTGGAGATGAAGGTTGATACGCTCAAGGACGGTACAGAGGTTAATGATGGTACAGTGGTAATGGAAATTCAGGGCAATGCGCGGAGGATTCTCAGTGTGGAGAGAACTCTCCTAAACATTCTGGGGAGAATGAGCGGAATAGCCACGGAAACAAGACGCATTGTTGAAAAGGTGAGAAGAATAAACCCCCGGATTCGCATTGCGGCCACGAGAAAAACTCTGTGGGGTTATCTCGACAAGATTGCGGTTAAAACAGGGGGCGGGGATACACATCGCTGGAATCTGGGAGATATGGTCATGATAAAGGACAATCATCTGGCACTTGTATCTCTCCAGCAGGCAATTGAGAGAGCGAAGAGAGTGAGTTTCACGAAGAAAATCGAGGTGGAGGTGGAGTGCGAGGAGGATGCAATAAAAGCTGCGGAGCTGGGGGCAGATATAATTCTCCTAGACAATCTCTCACCGGAGGAGGTGTGCAGCCTCGCCAGAAAACTCAGAAAATATCCGGTGCTCGTAGAAGTCTCTGGAGGCATCACGCCGGATAATGTGGAGGATTACGCGAGATGCAATGTGGACATAATCTCAATGGGCTATCTCACCCATTCTGCTAAAAGCGTGAACTTCTCGCTGGAAATAGAAAAAGAGAGGTAGAAATCAGAGGATTGCTCCCTCTGACGATGATTTCACCATCTCTGCATATCTCTTCAGATATCCTCTCAGCGTCTTTTTCCTCGCATTCCACGATTTGTGACGCCTCTCCATCTCTTCTGTGGACATGAGGATATCTATTCTCTTTTTCTTCAGGTCTATTCTTATCTCATCCCCGTCCTGAAGCAGAGCTATGGGTCCTCCTTCAGCGGCTTCTGGAGCAACATGTCCCACTGCCAGACCTCTCGTGGCTCCGGAGAATCTGCCGTCCGTGACGAGCGCTATCTCTTTATCCAGCCCCATCCCGGAGATTGCTGAAGTGGGTGTGAGCATCTCCCGCATTCCCGGACCTCCTCTGGGGCCTTCGTATCTTATTACCAAAACATTACCCTTCTCTATATCCCCGCTGAGAATCGCCTGCGTGGCCTCCTCCTCGGAATCAAAGACCCTTGCGGTTCCCTGAAAATAGCTTACCGAATCCACACCTGAAAGTTTTATCACCGCACCCCCGGGAGCCAGTGTGCCATGGAGTATCATGAGTGAGCCCCGCGGGAGATAAGGTGAGTCCACACTCCTTATAACATCCCTCCTTTTAACCCTGCTCTCCTCCAGCAACTCTCCTATTGTTTTCAGAGCCACGGTTATGCGTTCCTCATGTATGAGCCCGAGTTTTGAGAGCTCTTTCATCACGGCCATTATCCCGCCTGCCTCATAGAGATCCACAACTCTATGCACGCCGCCAGGGCTCAGCTTTGCAAGTGTCGGCGTCTTCTCGCTGAGTTCGTCAAACAAGTCAAGGTTAATATTGACCCCGGCCTCCCTGGCAATGGCGGTGAGGTGAAGCACTGTGTTCGTGGAGCCTCCTAGAGCCATATCCACTGCTATTGCATCTTCAAACGCTTCGTGAGTCAGAATTTCGCGAGGGGTGAGCTCCTCTCTCGCCAGATGCACTGCCATCATCCCCGTGTGCTTTGCAATCCTTATTCTATGCGCATACACTGCAGGAACAGTACCATTGTAGGGCAGAGATATGCCTAGAGCTTCGGTAAGCGCATTCATTGTGTTTGCTGTGAACATTCCAGCGCAGCTACCACAGCCGGGACACGCAGATATTTCTATCCTCTTCAGTTCCTCGTATGTGATTTTCCCCACACGATAGGCACCCACGGCTTCGAACACATCCTTAACATCCACGCTCTCATTCTCGTATCTTCCGGGAAGCATGGCTCCTCCAGATACGAATATGGCAGGTATGTTTGTCCTTGCAGCGGCCATCAGCATCCCGGGGATTATCTTATCGCAGGAAGCAACAAGAACCATGGCATCGAAATGATATGCATGGGCCAGTATTTCCACACTGTCAGCGATAAGCTCTCTTGAGGGAAGAGAGTATTTCATACCCTCATGATTCATCGCTATTCCATCGCAGATTCCTATAGTGTTGAACTCCATGGGCGTGCCTCCTGCCATTCTTATGCCGGCCTTCACCGCAGCAGCAACATTTCGAAGATGTATATGACCAGGAATTCCCTCGTTGAAGGAGCTAATAACACCAATCAGAGGTCTTTCCAGTTCCTCATCGGTTATCCCCATAGCGTAGAGAAGCGATCGATGCGGCGCTCTCTCCACACCTTCCTTAATCACTCTGCTCCTCATTTTTCATCCCCCCTGCATACCGTGAAGGAAATACCCTATACTGTCCACCAGCGCGTTCCAGCTTGCCTCAATTATGTTGGTAGATGCTCCTACTGTACCCCATATTTTCGAATCACCTGCAGATTCTATGAGAACACGCACCTTCGACGCGGTTCCTCTATTGCTTTCCAGCACACGCACCTTGTAATCCACAAGCCTCACCCCATCAAGCTCTGGATAGAAATTCTTCAGTGCTTTGCGAAGAGCAAGGTCAAGGGCATTCACAGGACCGTTACCCGTTGAGGCTGTGTGTATCTCCTTCCCATGGACCTTTATTCTTACCGTTGCCTCCGTTATGGGCTCTCTATCGGGAAGCAACTCTATGACCACGCGTGCAATCTCCAGCTCGAATGGTGGTTTATATCTGCCCTTCATACGCTCTACAAGAAGCTGGAGCGAGGCTTCGGCACCCTCGAAGTAGTAACCGTCATATTCGAGAGCCTTAATCTTCTCCACCATTCTGCGAGCTTCCTCTGTGTCAATCTCTATGCCCATCTCCTCCGCTTTGTAAAGAAGATTGCTCTTTCCAGAGAGTTCAGAGACAAGAACCCTTCTTTTGTTGCCCACAAGTTCTGGTGATACATGCTCATATGTTCGTGGCTCTTTCATAACTGCACTTACATGGATACCACCCTTGTGAGCAAATGCACTCCTACCCACATAGGGCTGGTTGCTGGGAATCTCTCTGTTTGCCAGCTCAGCCACGAATCTTGCAAGCTCACCTAGCTTTTTCAGTTTTTCATGACCAACAACTTTCACTCCATATTTGAGCTCTAGGGCCGGTATGATGGATACCAGATTCGCATTGCCACAGCGCTCTCCATAACCGTTTACTGTGCCTTGAATATGAGTTGCTCCTGCTTCAAACGCTATTAATGAGTTGGCCACGGCCATCTCGGAATCATTGTGGGCATGGATACCTATGGGTACGTGAAGCTCTTTTTTAACCCTTTCAACTATGCGGCGAATCTCACCTGGCAGCGTGCCGCCATTGGTATCTGCAAGCACTATTCTCTGTGCACCTGCTCTCTCCGCAGCCTTGACGGTGGCTATTGCATATCCAGGATTACTCCTGTAACCATCGAAAAAGTGCTCCGCATCGTATATCACGAAAAAACCGTGCTCGCGCAGATACTCTACACTTTCCTCTATCATACGCAAATTCTCCTCCAGCGTGGTGTGAAGTGCAGCCGTCACATGTAAGTCCCAGCTCTTTCCGAATATCGTCGCCACCGGTGCTTCGGATTCAACAAGGGAATTTAAATTGAAATCCTTTTCAGGCACGGTATCTGGTCTGCGTGTGCTTCCGAAGGCTGCTACCTTCGCATGCTGTAGGCTGAGTTCCTTCACTCTCCTAAAATACTCCAGGTCCTTGGGATTGGAGCCGGGCCAGCCTCCCTCTATGTAGTGTATCCCGAACCCGTCGAGCTTCTCCGTTATGCGGAGCTTATCTTCCAGCGAGAAGGATATGCCCTCCATCTGCGAACCATCTCTAAGTGTGGTGTCGAATATCTCCACCTTAGAGTTATATTGCATTTTCATCATCCTCCAGAAATTTAGCGAGGTATTTGCCAACATCAACAGTGTGAAGCGTGCCTCCCATATCTGGTGTTACTTTGCCTTGCCTCACTACATTTTCCACTGAAAGTTCCACGGCCCGGGCCTGTTTCTCGAACCCGAGAAAATCCAGCATCATTGCCGCTGCCAGAACCGTTGCCAGAGGATTCGCAACACCCTTTCCTGCTATGTCCGGCGCGGAACCGTGTACAGGCTCAAACATGCTCACTCCCTGCGGGTTTATGTTACCAGAAGCTGCGAGTCCAAGGCCACCCGTAATCTCCGCGGCAAGGTCTGTGAGTATATCTCCAAAAAGATTGGGTGTGACAACCACATCGAAACTCTCAGGAGAACGAACTAATTTCATTGCCAGAGCATCCACATATTCGTGCCTCTTCTCCACCTCGCCATACTCCGCTCCAACTTTCCAGAAAATCCTCTGCCAGAGGTCATGGGAGTGAACGAGCACATTGCTCTTATCGCAAAGGGTCAAACTACTTCTTCCGTGGGTCTTTGCATATTCAAACGCAAACCTTATCACCTTTTCCGTGCCGCGATAGGTATTGAGCATCTCCTGCACCGCCACCTCATCCTCTGTCCCATGATGCAGGGACCCTCCTGCACCGGAGTAAAGACCCTCTGTGTTCTCTCTGACAAACACGATATCTATATCTCCCGCGTGCCTGCCCTTCAGAGGCGTGAATCTCTCATCAATAAGCTTTGCAGGTCGGAGATTCACATACATGTCAAAATGAAAACGCAATTTAAGTAACAATCCCCGCTCAAGAACTCCTGGCTTCACACGTGGATCTCCTACCGCACCTAG
>Ga0190329_1000541_pt1 | contig 11005 bp, 10 predicted proteins | sample 48720423_MG_FD_161655 | JGI IMG/M metagenome (GOLD analysis project Ga0190329, IMG submission 161655) | Hydrothermal vent sediment bacterial communities from Southern Trench, Guaymas Basin, Mexico - 4872-04-2-3_MG | ecosystem: Environmental > Aquatic > Marine > Hydrothermal vents > Sediment ... | reverse complement strand
TGAGTGTCCTTGGTAGTAGTTATTGCACCTTGATGAGACCATGTTTTTAATTGTGATTCTGGAATTCCCATCTTAGTTACCTCCATATAGGAATTTCATTTAACGTTCGGGGGATATATGAAGTTTATTCGAAAGAGCAAATTTGGGCGAGCGAGAGCGAGCCACATATCCACATGTTAAGTGAAATGCCCGAGCCCGCTCATTTTAAACTTTTATTACCCATCTTTATTTTCTCTCTTGCTATGTATTTGCTTAATAATTCCTGCTATTAAATTTATTCTCGGAACTCTTTTCATATAATCCCTGTATGTATCGCCAAACTTTTCTATGTTTCTCTTTTCTTCTTCTATCATGGCAAGACACAGTAGAACAATTAAGATTGCGCCAACAATCAAGCTGATCCAGTGTTGTGAAATAATAATCAGCGCAAAAATTATCAAAATATGCCCCAAGAATTCAGGATGGCGAACAAAAGTATACATGCCACTTTCAACAAGAGCTTTCCTGCTAATATCTTCTTCTACATGCTCTTTCTTTCGTGATTTGCTTGACCATAACAGAAAAATAATTCCAAATGCCATGATTATCCATCCTGCATATAGTAATTTCGCTAAATTAGCAGAATTGTAAAGAAAAACGGTAAATATTATCAATACTCCATATAAAGCAATATATGCTATGTGACCAATTAAGTGACCAATACTTTTCTTATGCATAATTTTCGTTCCTCCTGATTTTTAATTTTGTGGGAATGGGCATTTCACTTAACTCTGGTATATGGTGAAGTATATGCGAACAGTTCGCATATGCCTCCCCCTGAATGAACATCATTTTTTGTTATTATTCTCATGTTTCATTTCCTTTTAAAATGCTATCAAATGGGTTTTTTATCGTGGAAAGATTTTTTGTGCTAACATTGGTATAAATTTTTGTTATTTTTGCGGTTTCCTCATGGGTCGTTACCTCAGAGAAAGCTTCCCTCACAGGTTTAATTACTTTTTTACCTGCCCAAAGTTTATCCCCTCCTAACATCAAATAAAATATATAGCAAAGGGAAGCAAATAGTCAAATCAATGTATAAATCCACAATAAGAAATAATGTTCTTTAATTTTGTAGTTCCCGGAAGGGAGGAAGCACTTTCATTTAGAATAAAAACTAAGCACTGGAAAGAGTCACTTCCAGAAAGGGTTATAAATGATACCACTTTTACACGAAAATGGTATCCTTTAGGGAACCACTTCTTCAGAAACCTTTGCTTCTATGGGAAAAGCCACCTAATCCACCCCACCAAGAAGAGAATGCCTGAAACCAAATTTTTATGCAAAATGCGGCAAATTAGAGGCATTTTTGGCGTTAAAATATTTGTTTATCCCTAAGCGGGAAAACTTCTTTTTTAAAGAGAGGATGAAAACCCACCTTTAGACTTGATATATTGTTTCAGCACTTCAAGAGGGTCACCACCACAGGGACCTGTTTAAAGAAGAAAAAATGGATTCGGCAGACTTGTCCCTAAAAGCTGCCCTACCGTGAGGCATACGGTGGAAGCCTATGGAGGGGAAGACCGTAGGGCTCCTTGTGAAGCAGGAACCTGTGGGAAACCGTGAGGGAGTACTACTCCTGAAGCTTGTTCCAGGTTCAGGAATCCCTTTCCTTTAGGGAAAAGAAAATGTCAATTAAACGGCATTGGAAACTTCTTCAACGAAGCTTTCGATTATTTTTGAAATTAAATAGTCTATTTATGTCAATTGACTGACACAAAATATTCGATTTGTGTCAATGGATTGACATATTTCCTCTCTTTTATCATTCTTCCTATGGTGGAAGCTAAGGGAGAGCAAAACCCTTTGCTCTTACAATATTCGTCTAAAAGAATCTTTATTTTTTCCTTTCCCATACGGGGATGTGTTCTTCTGAGCTCTTCTGGAAACTTTATTATCTGTGGAGAAACCTCTCGTTTTCGCTTGCGCTTTGGCGCTTTACTGCAGGGAGCAAGTGCAGAGATTGCACCCTCTGCTTGCTGCAGTTTTTTCCTCCAGCGATAGATGGTGCTCTTGCTTACCCCAAAGGCTACCACCGTAAGGCGTAACCCATGGCGCTCAAAAAATTCTACAACCTTTAACCTGAACGCAATTACATCCCTGTAGTTTTCTATCTCCTTCTCTCTCATATGAAGACTATATACATTATTTACTCCTCTTATCCACTTATAAATCCATATTATTCTCATTCTTCTCCTTCTCCTATTTTTTCCCACATGTTTCTGAACTTATGCAAACCATTTTTAAAAAATTTTTCTTTTTCAGGGCGTGTGCGGGATATTATCAATCCAGAATAGGGAAAAGAAAGATTTTTATTTTTCCTGCCTTCTTCCTTGGGTGGATTAGAGACTTTAGAAGAGTTTAAAACAGCCCTCAAAATGGCTTCCCGGGACCGCAACCTATCCCGTCCCGTTATCAGACGGGACCGCTCTGGCGATTGAGCACCTCTTGAAGGTCTATGCCAAATTCCTGTATAATGCGCTTCCTCGATTTCCAGGCCTTAATCTCTCGCTCCCTTAAAAGTGCCTGTTTCTTGTCTTCGTATTCTTCACTATAGACGAGAATCCAGGGCCCTTTACCCTTAGTGTAAGGACTTAGACCTTTGTTGTGTTGCTTTATCCTCCATTCCAGGTTAGAGGTTACCCCGATATAAAAGCGGTCAATTTTAGGGGAATAGAGAATGTGGAGATGGAAGGTCTTGTTCTGCAAGAGGGAAAAGCTCCCCGGGAGGGACTCGAACCCCCAACCTAGTGGTTAACAGCCACCCGCTCTGCCGATTGAGCTACCGGGGAAGCAGATTTATTTTATACCAAAATATTTGCGAATAGTCAAGACTATGCATTGGAATAAGTACTCCATGGACGTTGGAGCAGGATTTTGAATTGTAGAATTAAATCTCCAATCTATCCTGTGCCGGTTGTTAATAGAACAGGGTCGCTGGAGGTTGAGTTAGCTGGAATGCAGAGTTGTTTTTTACAATAATTCTTAATTGCAGCCAGGAGTTTTTGATTTTTAAAATAAAAAGTTCCATTTTCTCTGCGAAATTATATTAGAAACCTGCCTTGTTCTATCCTCTCTGTGGAAAAAGAACCGCTCGATTAAATAAAGAATTCTTTAAATTAATCCCGTTATGTTGCCTTCTTCATCTATATCAACATTTTCAGCATTTGGAACGGTGGGAAGTCCTGGCATTAGAAGTATGTCTCCTGTTATGGGGACAAGAAATCCTGCACCTGATGATACCTGAATCTCTCTGACTGTCACAAGAAAGTCCTTAGGTCTTCCAAGAAGTTCTGGATTATCAGAAAGTGATTTCTGAGTTTTTGCGATGCACACAGGTAGATGGTCAAATCCCATCTTTTTTATCTTCTTCAGATCGAATTTCGCCTTTGATGTGAAATCTATTGCCTGAGCACCATATATTTCCCTGGCTACAGTTTCAATCTTTTTTTCTACTGACATTTCGAGTGGATAGAGGAACCTGGGTTCTACATCTCCCTTGAGTTCTTCCATTACTGCCTCTGCAAGGTCAATGGCTCCTTCCCCACCTTTTGAAAATGATTCTACAACAGCGGATTTTACTCCTTTGGCTTCAGAGAACCTTTGTATCACTTTTATTTCCTCTTCAGTGTCAGTATGAAATCTATTTATTGCTACGACAGCATTTACTCCAAATTTCTGAATGTTTTCAAGGTGCTTTTCGAGATTAGGAAGGCCTTTTTCCACTGCTTCAGGGTCTGGTTCTGTAATGTGAGAAAGTTTTTTACCACCGTGCATTTTTAATGCCCTTACAGTAGCAACAAGGACAACAGCCGATGGATAAAATCCAGCATACCTTGCAACAATATCAAAAAATTTCTCCGCACCCAGGTCAAAGCCAAAACCGGCCTCTGTTATGGTTACTTCAGAGAGTTTAAGGGCAAGCTTTGTTGCAATAATGGAATTTGTTCCCTGGGCAATGTTGGCAAATGGTCCTCCATGTACAATTGCTGGGGTGTTTTCGGTTGTCTGGACAAGATTTGGCTTAAGTGCATCCTTTAGAACAGAGGCTACAGCTCCGGCCACCTTCAGGTCCCTTACAAAGACAGGTTCGCCATCATAGGTATAACCAACAAGAATATTCCCTATTTTTCTTTTTAGTTCCTCATAATTGTTGGACAGGCACAGAATTGCCATAATCTCAGATGAAGCTGTAATATGGAAAAATGTTTCGCGGGGCACACCGTTTTTCCTTCCCCCCAGACCAATTACTATGTTTCTCAGGGAACGGTCATTCATATCCATTACCCTTGACCATTCTATCCGTCTGGGGTCTATTTGGGGGTCTTTTCTTCTGAATATATGGTTATCCACTATGGCAGCAATTAGATTATGAGCTGTTGATACTGCGTGTATGTCTCCTGTAAAGTGTAAGTTTATGTCCTCAGGAGGTAAAACCTGCGCTCTGCCTCCACCGGTTGCCCCACCTTTCATTCCGAAAAGAGGGCCTAAAGACGGTTCTCTTAAAGTTACAATGGATTTTACACCCATTCTGTTCAATCCAAGAGAGAGACCTATGGATGTTGTGGTTTTTCCTTCGCCAGCAGGGGTTGGGGTTATTGCTGAAACGAGTACCAGCTTTCCATCAGCAATATTTTCAAGTCGTTCAAATATAGAAAGCTTTATCTTTGCCTTATATTCTCCGTAATTTTCAATTTCTTCACGTTTGATCCCGACCTTTTCTGCCACTTTTTCGATTGGCAGTAAACTTATAGATTTTGCAATTTCCATATCATAACTCATATAAAGACCTCCTGATATTATTGTATTTAATTATACATCTATTTGGTGGGAATTGATATTCCGGCAAGGAGATAAATTAGGGCAGCAAGAAATAACACGAAATTAAACCCGAACAGAACTGCAAGGAGAACAGTCAGAGCAGAGCCCATTACTGTAAAAAATCCGTTAACTCCCCATGCCCAGGGGATAAGATTGACTGAAGTCTTACGCGCCAGTTTTAAGCCGGTTGGGAACATCATTCCCATAAATACCCCAATAATTGATATGAGCACGAATGAAATTAGAAGCCTGATAAGAAAGTTTAATTGAAGAGTTGCATTGAAAATAGGGCTCAGAAGGAAAATGTAATCCACTGAGATTATAAAGAGAATAAGGCTGATTAGCTTTATTTTAGAAGGTTTTAATTTAGATGAAATTCCGCTTCCTATTCCAGCGCTCAGAAGAAGGGAAACGATAACAATTGTTATCGAATAGACAGGGTTTCCGAGAAATAGAATGAATTTTTTGATAAAAACAATCTCTACGAAAATAAACGCAAGTCCTATGAAGGCGAAAAACAGCATAAATCTTAATGACTTGCTTTCCTTAATCCCCTTTCTATGGAAGATAAAAAGTGGATAAGGGATCAATACGAAGGAGAGTATAAGAAGAATTACTATAATGGCAAGCAGACTGATTGAAGCCTGAAAATGGTATTTTTCCACAGTCGCCTTAAAATCTGGACTTACCAAGTTCCCCTTTATCTTGAAATTGAAAGGAGAAAGAAAACGGTAAAAGAATGGTCTATCATCAGTAGGGGGGGTAAGGACAAGATTTGTTTGTTTTTCAAGATCAGCTATGGAGCCTGTAAGAACAGCCGTTTCTATATTATTTATAAGCGGACGGTGCGGTAAATAAATGGGATACATCTTCCTGGGACTTGTGCTGTGAGCGTTTACCCATTCTATTTCTTCTTCTATCTTTTTAATGTCTTCTTCTGTAAATTTGCCTTTTCTTAACATAAAAAGATTTCTAAGTCCGCCTCCCCCAACTATAGCAATGTAATCTTGCGGGTTTTTAATCCCATTCCGTTTTAATAATTCCTTAGCCATTGCAAGGAGTTTTGCCGAACCCCAGGTGTGTATGGCAATAATCCCCCCAGGGTTGAGATGGTTCCAGTAATCCTGGAAGGCTTCCACTGTTAAGATGTAAGATTCTGAAAAATTCAGGACACCGGAAGCAATGGCTGCTGGAGTGCAGTTATTTACTTCCTGAATAACATCGAATTTTTCCTTGGACCTTTTTATGTAGCTTCTTCCTTCATCGTTTATAAGCAGGACCCTTCGACTTCTGTATAAGTTGCCTATGAAACTTGAATATCTATTTTTGACCACATCAACTATCACAGGGTCAAGTTCTACAGCGTAAATCATTTTTGGCAGGTAAGTAAGCGCCACAAAGACTTCCAGTCCTCCTGCCGGACCTATTATAAGATAAGTGCCTTTGGGATTAATAATGTATGGAATTGATATGTCCCTTATCCTTGCACCTCTCGGAATATTTTCGTCATATCTCAAATCTTCTTCAATTCTATGCATGAAGGATTGGTTTGTTCCGGCATCTATCCATATTATTTTTGAAGTTTTTGTATAAGTGGCAACGTCTATTTTGAAAATAGGGCTCCATTTTGAGTATTCTATCCTGTCAAGGGTGGCTATGAAGTTACGCTTGGCCATATTGTAATGAAATTTAAAGGCTTTTTCGGAAAATGGTATTAGTGCAAGGACAATAAGTAGTGAAGCGAGTAGAGTAGTTCTAAATTTTCCTTCTATTAAGATACTGCCAATTATTGCAAAAGAAGCAGCCATAACTATTATTCCCTGTCCCCCTACCAGGGAAATTCCAAATCCGAAAATTGCACCTCCTACTGCAGCACCCACAAGGTCGAAAAGATAGAGTTTATTAGCTTTTTCTGTAAGCATAGAGAAGATAAGAGAAAGAATAATACCTGCTATGAAGAAAGGGATAAGAAGGACAAGGAAGTAAATAATAAGATAGACAATTTGTTTTGTTTGAGGAAGAGCTGTGAAATCCAGAGGCACTTGAAGAATAGTCTTAAAAACAAGAAGAAGCATTATACCCATTGAAAGGGCATAGAAAGAAAGTCTTTTATAATATCTGGAATAATCTTCTTTTATAGAAAGATAAACTCCTGCAGCTGCATAGCCAAGAAGTGCTATGCTTATTATGAGAAATGCAAAATGGTGGAAGAATAGAACTGAGAAGATTTTTGTGAGAGCAAGCTCGGTCATTATAGAAGCGGCGCTTATGAATGAAACTGCGAAAAATACACCTTTCCTCATAATCCATTTTTTACCATTTTTGAAGGATTTATTCAAGAAAAGAGAACATCCGAGCTGTTTTTAATTGTTGATTGCTAAATGATGTTTTAAGAGGAAATAGACAAACATAGTGATTTTTTTTACAAAAAATTAATTTATAAAAGCTAACTATTCAAGAATAAATTTGAGGTGTTCGGGGACAGCTTCTTTATCAAAAGACCCTGTGTATGGCTTTGAAGCTTCCAAAATGAATTTGTCTACCCTATCATAGGTTGTCATGGAAACAAGAAGGCAGGACATTTCCTTGAATTTCAGAGCAACTTTAGCTGCGTTTAGCTCGTATTTTTCCGAAAATTTTGATCTCCAGGGATTCTCTTCATTATACTCGCTTTCCTTCCATCCATCCAGATGGAAGTTGAAAAAGGAACGATGAGCTTTCATTCCTACAAGTGCAATCCCTTTTTTGTGTGCTGCCATAAGTAGTTCGTATCCCTTGGGGTCGATAGCTGCCCAGAATGGAAACAGAATTAACTGAATCTCATTATGCTTTAAAACTTCAGGAAGAACCTCTTCCCAATTTCTGTGAAAACTAAGACCGAGATAGCTGACCTTTCCCTGTTTTTTAGCCTCATTAAAGAACTCGTACAATTCTGGTCGGGAAAATCTCTCAACTTCGTTAGAATTGTGAGCAAGGATTGCATCCACATGGTCGGTTTGAAGCCTTTTTAGAGATTCATTGAGGCTTTCGTGAAATGCCTTTTTTTGGTCTTTTTTTCTCCATGAAGCAGGGTCCAATTTTGTAACAAGAAAAACTCTGTCTCTTTTTTTCTTCATAACTTTTCCGATTATTTCTTCACTTCTTCCTCTCTGGTAGGAATGTGCTGTGTCAATGTAATTAATACCTGAGTCTATAGCGTATTCCACAATATCTGGGGTTAATCTTTTGGTGCTACCAAAACCTATTACAGTAACCTCTTTTCCTATACCGTTCAATTTCCTGTAAGGAATTTTCAGATTTTTAGAAAAAGATTTTCTTTTCACAAGAAACAAAGAAACAAAGCCAGAGAAGGCTGTTTTGAAAAATTCCCTTCTGGTGAACTTCATAAAATCCTCCCTAAATTTTGTTAAAATTTTAATATGAAAAGCATAAAATTAAAAACAATTTTCCTGATTTTTGCTATATTTCTGGGGGCAGGATTCATATTTGCCTTCAAACTCGGGACAAAAATAAATGGCTGGAATCTTGATGAAAAATTGCAGTTTAACCCGGATAACCTTTATGACCATATTAACGGAGATTCCGACAGTTTCCTTTCCTTTGGCTTTAAGGGGCTGGATGTCTTTTATTATAAGAAAGGGAAAAGAGAGTTAATTGTTGAAATTTATGATATGGGTAGTCCCTTAAATGCTCTTGGCGTTTTCAGGTCAAGGATGGGAATCCCTTCCTGTCCCTGTAAATACGGGCTGGAAAGCGAGGTCTCCGAAAATGAAATAGTGTTTATAAAGGGAAAATATTATGTAAAGCTATACACATACGACGTGTGGAAGGGGATAGAAAGAGATTTAGATATGTTTGCGAAAAATATATTAAAAAGAATAAATACGCCATTAGAATATCCAGAAGAATTTAAACGATTTCCTGTGAAAAATCTTGTGCCTTGTTCCTTTGCATATTATCCTGAAAATTATCTGAATATAAAGGGATTTAAAAATGTATATGAGGCAGTTTATCGTTTTAAAACCTCAAAGGTTAAGGTTTTTTATACTGAGGATACATATCCAGGAAAACTTGAAAGTGTTGAAATAGAAGGTAATCGGGTTTTAAAAGGTATGCTTCCGTCCGGTCGAATCTTGTATTTTGTAAAAAAGGATGGGAAACTTTGGGGAACCGATTCAAAGGAAGGTCTTTCCATAATAACCGGTATAACTGATTAAAGCATAGAATTAGAGAAATACCCATAATATTTTTTAGTTTTATATATTTCCACATTATAAAGGGGGTCTGTCCCCATGGAATTTTTTCTCTTCTCACGAAAATTTATATAATAGATTGAATGATTTTAGAGTTTATAATTTATGCCTCCCTTACCTCATTTATAACCGCATACCTTGTTTACAGGTTTGACAGGTATGAAAGGGAACCCCTGATTATGCTCTGGCTTTCCGTCTCAGTAGGGATGCTTTCCACTGTACTTGTGCTTATAATAAGAAAACTTCTTCCGTTTATCACATTTAGCTTAAAGGGAAATTTAATAGATGTGATCCTCGGCTCTTTCATAACAGCGGGTCTGGTTGAAGAAGGAGCAAAACTTCTTCTGTTTTTGCCCATGTTCAAAAAATGGAGTGACATAAATGAGCCCTATGATGTTATGCTTTATTTCGGATTTGTAGGAATGGGATTTGGTATTTATGAAAACCTGGGGTATGTTTTTAATATAGCCAGCAGGGTCCTCAAAATAACGGGTAAATCTGCCCTGGTGCGTAGTTTTGCCCTTAAGATTTCAGCTCTCAGATGGTTTCCTGCTCATCTTTTTATAGATTTTATTGCCGGTTATTTTATAGCAAAGGTTCTTTACAGAAAAAATAAAACCCGTGGAATATTAATTGGATACTTTGTCGCCGTCTTACTCCACGGATTTTATGATGTTATTGCTTCTCTCGGCGGATATTACCCTCTTATGGGATATGCCTTTTTTCTTGTTCTGCTGGCAATTTTCCTGGGGAAAAAAGCACTTGCCGAGTCTCTACTGCTTAGAGGGTTTGGCTCCCTCTCGGCAGAGGAAATAGAAGATGCCCGGCAAAGACTGGAAAAGCTTCAGCCGAATACTGAGAAACCTGATATAGCATATATATCTTTCATAATTTTTATGTTTTTTGTGTCTGTCTTCGCCACTATATTTGCTGAAATGATTACCCATATGTTTTTTGTGGGAAGAAGATAGTTATTTACTGGATGCAAAGAAAAGAAATATTCCAGCGGCTACAGATACGTTCAGAGAGTCAATTTCACCCTTCATGGGAATAGAGAGCTCAAAATCACACTCTCCTGAAACGGATTTTCTTATACCCTTTCCTTCTGAACCGAGGATTATTATTCTCTTTTCAGGAAATTTAAACTCATTCAGTGGAATTCCCGTTTTTTGTGCGCATATTACCCAGTATCCCACCTCCTTTGCTCTTTTTAAAAAAGCTTTAAGATTGGATGTTCGGTGTATCGCCGCTTTAAACATTGCACCTGCAGATGCTCTTGCCACTGTGTCTGTAAGAGCAGAGGAGTGTCTTTTTTCCGATACAATCGCTGCTTCAAAGGCGTAAGCCGAACGTATGATTGCCCCAAAGTTCATTGGGTCTTCCACACGGTCCAGGCAGATTATTGTCCGGTATTTAATGACTTCATCTTCTTCGAGAAGACGAACCGGCGAAACCTGTGCCACGGGAGATTTTTCCGAAGGCGAAAAGCTGAATGGAACGGATAGCTCCCTTGCCAGTTTCTTTATTTCTTCTATTCGTGGGTCTTTTCTTCCTGCGGGAAGAATTATTTTTTCAACCTCTGCTCCTGATTTCAGGGCTTCTATTATGGGATTTATTCCTTTAATGACCATTCTTCGTATTTTTTTAGCCGCTCCAGAGGAGAAATCGTATACCCCAGTGAAGAGGCCTTTTCAATTAGCTGTGCCAGAAATGAAAGGTCAGGACCTGATCCCCTTCCTGTAAGAGCTATTCTTAGAGGATGATATAGTGCTTTTCCCCTGATTCCAAGTTCCTTTGAGGTTTCTTTTATTGCCTGGGCAAGATTTTTCCCCTGTTCCAGTTTTTCCTCTATAGCTTTTATCACTTTTAGCTCTTCTTCAGGCATTCTTTCC
>Ga0190329_1000538_pt1 | contig 11036 bp, 8 predicted proteins | sample 48720423_MG_FD_161655 | JGI IMG/M metagenome (GOLD analysis project Ga0190329, IMG submission 161655) | Hydrothermal vent sediment bacterial communities from Southern Trench, Guaymas Basin, Mexico - 4872-04-2-3_MG | ecosystem: Environmental > Aquatic > Marine > Hydrothermal vents > Sediment ... | reverse complement strand
ACATTTTGTAGCTTTTGCGGCTACATTATAATTCGGTTATTCAAAAGCAGAGGAAGAGGAGAATTCATGGAAGTCAAAATAGGTTTGAGTTGTAACTTGATTTATAAATTAAAAAACAATGTAGATAGTATTGTAATAGTCCCACAGGCGAAGAAGGGTGCTGCGATTGAAGTGAACCATGCCACTTTTGACCTATTACATTTTCTCGTATCTCCAAAACCAATAAATGAAGTTTTTTCCTGGGGGTCTGAGAAAGGCTTAAGTGAAGAGGTTATTCAGAAAACTATACAATTACTTTTAAAAACCAATATCTTAAAATATTCAAGTGATAACAGAGATTGGAAATTTGAAATTAAAGAAGCTAAAAAAAGAGTTTCATCTAAAGTGGAAAGTTTTCTTTTCGTATTAATTTCGGGCTTGTCCATATGGATGCTCTACTTTTTGTTTTCGCACTTCCAATACCTTTCTGTAAATCGATACTGGACAAGAATTGATATTTTGTTGGCAATATTGTTAATAATTGTGTCCGGGATATTTCACGAATTTTTCCACTGGATTATCTCTTACGCCTTTACAGGAGTTAAACCATATTTGAGATTTGGATTTAAGGGGGCTTCGCTTATTCCACGTTTCATGGTGGATTTAAAAAATAGTTATCTTCTTGATAAAAAAGGAGCTATATTGTGTGTTATTGCTGGACCTTTTGGGGATCTTGTTGCATTACTCATTTTTATGTTGCTGGTTATAAAATTTAAAGAACCATATTTTATGTGTGCTTTAATAGGCCAATCCTTTGTGACACTGTATAATATTCTTCCAGCAAGAACTACAGATGGCGGACTAATCTTAGAGATACTGGGTGTAAAAAACTCTGTGAGGCGATTTTTAGCAATATTCACCCCTTTGGTTTATTGGGGCGGATTATTTGCCGTACTGGCACTTTATAGTTTTACCATTTTTATAGAGACTCTTAAAATATTCCTGCTTATTTTTCTAATTTTCTTTTTGTATCATTTCTTTTATCACTTTGTTAAGAATTTTTTAAGACACAGAGAAGCAAAAGGAGGTATAAAATGAATTTGTCCATTGTCTTAATCTTATTTTCTTTAACTTTAAAAGGTGTACTTTATCCTGATACTAGTTTGGAAAAATGGATAGCAGTAAATTTAAAATATTATGAAGGTAAATTTGAGATTAAAAGAGCAAAGAATGTGAAAGGGGATACCCTATATGTTCTCCCCCTCATCCCTGATTTTACAGCATGGTTGGAAGGAAGTCCTGGAGGAAATGTATGGGTGTTGGAATTTACACAAAAGCGGCAGAGGCAGTCACTTTTCTCTCATTTGAGATATGGATTTTGGCCCGTTACTGCAGTTAAGAAATGGGGATTTTTAATTTACGACACTACACAGTTTATTACTCCTTATGAACTTGAAAAATGGAATCCCTATGTTTTTGAAAAAGTAGAGTTGAAAGGTCATGGGAAAGTGAATACTCCCTTTATCATAATCCCCTTGAGTAAAAAAATGCCTCAACCAGAGGTTGTTCAGGAAGTCAAAAAGTTTATTGAAAAAATGCACAGAGAAAATAAGGTAATTGTAGGCTGGACATTATGGGATTTTGATGCCTCTTTGTTAAAAGAGTGGCGAATAGATATTTTAGTCGGGAAAAGCAAGGGTTTAAAGTCAGATGAATTTTATATTATACCTTTTGATCTTACTCCTTTGAAACTGCCTCACGATAATTTGTCTCCTTTTATTCGGGCATCACTTTTTGCAGATTATAGTTTCTTAAAAAGAAAATTAGAAACTAACACATTGCGAGGACTTGCTGTGCCTGAAGACGATTGGCCCTTATCAAATAAAATACTGTTTGGTAGCTTTGCCGGGTTTCCTGGACGCTGGTTTGGACACGCGGCACTTTATATGTGGGAAAAATGGACCAAGAAGTATGGAGCCTGGAATGCGCTCAAAGCTGCGTTAAAAGGTTATGATTTTTTAAATGTTCCCATTCAGGGTTTCGCTGTTTATGAAGAGGATCCCTTAAGCTCAATAGAAGTGATGAAAAACCCAGTGGCAGTTCTGTTTGAAGGTAAGGAATATTTACCCTCAGTTTTAAGGTATTTTAGTGATTCGCTTCCATATGGAGACCTGCCCCTTGGGAAACCATCCATTATTATAGAAAATTTTGATGATACTTTAACTTTATGGGGTGATAGCTGGAGAGGTGGTCCCTTCTCCATGTGGAAAACAGGAAAATTTGAAGGTTCATGTATTTATGATTCTGCAATAACCTATCACAACTTATGGGCTTCAGGCCAAGTGCTAAGAATATCAGAATCTTATACTGGATATGATCTTTCGATGTATGATGCTATTAAGATAGAGCCAGTGTCTACCAAAGAAAGAGTAAAAGTTATGCTAATTTCGTCTTATTCAAATGATAGCCCAAAAAAAGTAATTATGCCTTCCAGTAGGAAATGTATACTTGAACTTTCACCTCCTTATTCTTATGGAATTATAGGAATTGATTTTTCACTGGTTGCTCCAGCGCAAAGTAATAAACTCTGTTTGGGAAAGGTTGAGCTGATTAAAGGGAATGAGTTTAACGAAAAACTCGCTGATGCAATATTTCGTCACATAGAAGTCGCCAGAATGATAGGGGATACTTCAGAACTGTTAAATATAGTAAAATTTTTGAATAATTACATAAAGTTAAACAATATAAAGGGGACAAAGTTAAACTATATTGCTGCATATGGGGTTTATAGAATAGTCCCGTTAATTGAAAAGAATAGACTAAATATATTAAAAATGGGGCTGGAATTTTTAGAAGGCGATTCAACGATTGAGGGAGACATTCTCCGTTTTGCTATACTGGGATATATGAGTGGATTGGCACCTTTACAGGCTTTTAAATACGGTAAGTTAATGAATACATTAAAGGAAAAACTCCTCTACTCTCAAAATCCAAGGGCCTTTGTTGTAATCGGGACTTCAGAACTTTTTACTCCTAAAGTATTTGGGGGAGACCCTGAAAGGTCCATAAATCGTTTTGAAAAAGCCATAGAATTATTCATTAATAGAAACTCGTGGCCTTACTGGGGAGAGTCAGACGCATATGCATTTTTGTATTTAGCATTGATTAAAGAAAAAGAATACCAAAAGGCTGAGAGAGTTTTAGAAGATGGGTTAAAAAAGCATCCTGAGGATTCTTATTTATGGTTCTTGAAGCTTGAGGGAAATAGATAATATTAATTATGAGCTTTGTTTTAAATTTTATTATATTGGCATGGTTTATACAGGGTGAAGTTGTAGATAAACATAAAGGGGAAAAACTTCCCTTTGCCAATGTTAAGGTGGTAAATTCTAAAATAGGAACATCGTGTGACGAGAAGGGAAGGTTTTTTCTCTCTATTCCCGAAAAAATGGAAGAAGTTATTTTGAAGGTTTCTTATCTTGGTTATAAGAATGTAAGCATAAGGATTAAAAAGCGTCCAAGAGTTAAAGTAAGAATTGAACTCCCCGAGAATCCTGTAAGAATGGAAGAGGTAAAGGTAGAAGGAGAAGTCTCTCTATCAATGACAGAGGCTTCTCCGGTTAAAGTGGGTATGAGGCCTTTAGATATATATACAACACCTGGAGCATCTGCTGATCCCCTTATTAGTCTCAAAACTTACCCCTCTTTTATGGGAGATCCGGATGTAGCATCCTTGAGTATAAGAGGAGGTAAGAGTGATGAAACTCTGGTATTGCTTAATGGAATAGCATACCCTAAACCTTATGTTTACAATACTTCAGTAGGTGGGCTATTTTCTACCATTCCCGCAGGTGCAGTTAAAAAACTTGAAGCATTTGCTGGAGTTCTCCCTGTTGAGACAGGTGGAAGACTCTCAGGGTGTGTTTTAGTTGATTTGGAAGGAAGAGAGGGGTATATACCATCTTCTCTTTCTCTTTCAACAGGTGGAGGAAGCTTACAATATTCCTCTTTTCTTGGAAATATATGGGTTAAGGTTCAATCCTACAGGTTGCTTGCAGAACTTAATAAGAAAAATCTTGACTACACTGTATATCCAAAGTCCGGTAGTCTCACCTGGGCTAAGAATTTCGGAAAAGATGTAGTTAAAACTTCACCTTTCTTCCATGTGTCTTATGCAAAATATGCAGCGAACATTCCTTATATGAATGGAGAAGTAGATGAAACAGAAAAACAAGGTATGCTTGGATTAAGTTTAAAATATGCTCCAATACCCTGGATATTGAGGTTTGATCTTGGACTAAATGTTTATAAAAATATTTTCCTCGCGCCTGAATTTTCTATGCGGGAGTCTGCGCTACGCTATACCATGAGATTTATTGTTAGATATTTTCTCAGTCATTTGTCATATGTTGTTCTGGGCTTTGAGGAAAATCCCGTAAAAAAGAATATACGAGGAGAGTATGAGGAAGAGTCTTTCAAGGATACGCTCCGGTATAATACAGAAGCTTTCTTTTTATCCTTTAATCCTTCTGCAAAATATTTTCGTGGTACTTTAGGATTCCGACTGAGTATGAAAGATAATCGATGGAGAGACTTCATTTTTTCTCCACGTTGTCTTTTTGAATATGACATTTTAGATAGATTTCTTTCTTTAAAGGCTGGAATGGGGATTAATGAACAATGGGATGAATATAAAGATCGTTGGGTAAAGGCTAAAGTTGGGGAATTGAAATTTTTGTTCAAACCCATAAATGCTTATTTAGGTATTTATTATAAAAGATATACTGATAAGAGATTGATATATGGTGGTGAGGTAAGTTTTTACGGTAAAATTGGGAGGATTAATTTTCAAATTATAAAAGGTGAGGAGGAAGGGAATCCACTGAAAGAGGCAAGACCATGGGGAGTAATCTGGACAAAACAAATTCATTTTATGGGTTTAAATAATGCAATAAAAATGTGTTTTCTAGGAGGGAAACCTTATAAGACTCCTGAGGGGATTTGGAAAAGATTACCGGTTTATAAAAGGGTTGATCTTCAGGCCGGCAGGCTTGTAAATATTGGTGGTTATAAAGCCTATGTTTTTGTGGAGCTTGATAATCTTTTTGATACTGTTAATATTTCAAATATTTTCTATACAGATAATAAAAGAGAGGTGAAAATTTACTCAATGAGGCGACTCTGGGTAGCAGGGTTTAATCTGAATTTTTAAAGTACTTATTTCAGTTTTAAGTTTATTGGCTAAGACTCTTAAAATATCCTGTTGCCTTTGCTCTCAAAATTAGAATATAGGAATTTACTCATTTATAATATTCTCAACAAGGAGGGTATGATGGTTAAGGTGGCATATCTTATATCGGTTTTTATTTCTTTAGGAGTATCCCCCGAGGAGTGTATTTCAAAGGGAGATAGTTTGTTTTTTGCGATGAAGTATGAGGAAGCTCTTGAGATATATGAGGAAGGTCTTTCAGTTGATTCCACCAATTATGAGCTCCTCTGGAGAGCCTCGAGATGTCTATGTAATATAGGGGATGTGGCTCCCAAAGAAGAGAGGGAAAAAATTTACGAAGATGCTCTCAAATATGCAGAAAAAGCAGTTAAAGCAAACCCTCAGGGTGATTGGGGGTGGACCTGGCTCGCTGCATCCTATGGAAATCTTGCTTTATTCAGGGGAGGTAAAGGTAAAGTAAAACTCGCAATGAAAATAAAAGAAGCAGTTCTCAGGGCTCTTGAATTAAATCCCAATAATCACCTGGCTAATTACATATGGGGCTCCTATAACTTTGAAGCTGCCACACTGAATTGGGCTCTCAGAAAATTCGCCAAGATGTTGTTTGGAGAAGTGCCTGAAGGCACACTGGAGGATGCGGAGAAATATATAAAGAAAGCCGTGAGTCTCAAACCTGATAGGATTAAGTACAGACTGGAATTGGCGAAGCTTTACAAGAAAATGGAGAAGAAGGAGGAGGCTATTAGAGAACTTGAAATAACCCTTAATTTAAAGCCCCAGTATAAAGAAGACTATGTTTTATTGAAAGAAGCTGAGGAATTGCTCAGAAAACTGAAAAAATAACTATATAAACCCTGGTTTTATAACTTCAGGATTAAGGTCTTTGAATTGTGGCAATAATTTTTGGGCATTTCCAACAATCACTGCAACATAGCGTTCAAGGTTAAGGTATTTAGATGCAGCCTCCTGCACCTTTGTCCTATTCAGTCTTTCAATCTCTTCAACGTCCTTAATCCAGTGTTTCCAGGGTAGACCGAATAGTTCCTCATCCATAGCCAGTACCGCAAGCTGCTCGTAGGTTTCACTTCTCAGTGGTATATTACCATGGTAATAGCTCTTTGCATCTTTAAGTTCTTCTTCTGAAGGCCCTTCCATGGAAAATTTCTTCACCTCTTTCATCAGAAGATCAAAGGCCTTCCTTGTATTTTTAGTAGAAGTTTCCATGCTTATGTAAAAGCTTCCCCTCAAAGGTTGCGGTTCAGTGGGATATCCGGGGGTTATGCTTGAGTATACAGAATAGGCAAATCCTTTCTCAATTCTTATTTTCCTCATCAATCTAGAAGAAAAATCTGAACCTCCCAGTATATAATTGGCTACCCTGAGACTGTTATAATCAGGGTTTGCTCTGGATATAGAGTGCTTTCCTATCTTTATATGCGACTGTGTTACATCCATATCCACAATGTAAAGGGTAGGAGCTGTGACATCGGGGATCTGCTCGAGTTTGGGTTTCTCTATTGCCTCTTTTATCCATCCCGAGAGTGTGCGCTGCATGATTTCTTCTATTCTATCTCCTCCGATGTCAGATACAACCACTATGAAAGAATTTGTAGGGGTATAATGGTCTTTGAAAAATTTTATAATTTCATTTCTTTTTATTTTTTCAATTGATTCTGGTGTTCCTTCCGGAAGAGTTGATAGAGGCGGATAATCTTTATACATAAATTTAGTGAAGTAATACAGAGAGAGGTAATTTGGGTCCTGCATCCTCAATAAAAAAGCTGTTTTTATCTGTTTTTTCAATCTCGATAAGTCCTTCTCTCTAAATGCTGCTTCTGTAAGGAGTTCCTTCATCAGGCCGGTTAAAGCTTCAAACTTATCACTTAAAGAATCCCCTTCTATGGTACTTATGCTGTAACCTGATTTTGATGTAAGGTTTCCACCCAACTTTTCTACTTCCCTTGCAAAAGCTGTTGAATCCTTTCCTTTTGTTCCTTCATTTAACAGTTTTGCAGTTAAATAAGACAATCCTTTTCTCGATAAAGGTTCATTAATAGCCCCACTTCTAACAATTAGTTTGATATAGGCTATAGGAAGTTTCTTCCTTTGAATGGCAATGAGTTTAAGGCCATTTTTCAAAATGAAGATTTTCTTTTTCATTTTTTCACCTTTAAAATCGCCACATTCCTGGTTTTTCGCACCAGGTATTGATCTATGGCCATTTTTATATCCTCTAACTGGATCTTCATTATTTTTTCAGGAAAAAGGTTGATGCACTCTGCCCGGTCAAGTATTTCAAATTCTCCCAGTGAAAAGCCCACATTTTTCACGGACTCCTGCCCGAAGATGAAATCTGTGAGAGCCTTATTTTTGGCTACCTCTATATCCTCCTCTGTTATTAAATCTTTCAATTCGATAAGAATTCTGTCCAATTCCTGTTCTGCCTTTTCAACATCCATGCCATTTACAGGTGAACCGTAAATGACAAAAAGGCCTGGATCCTTCAAGGCATAGTTTTCAGCGGTAATGCCTGAAAATACTTCTCTCTCATATACAAGTTTTCTCATTAGAATTGAACTTTTCCCATCTCCAAGAACATCAGAAAGAAGTGTAAGGACTGGATTATCGGGATGACTGAATTGGGGGATCTTATACCCCACTGCTATAACAGGATTACCATTTTCCTTCTCAAGATAAACTCTTTTCTCACCCATCTGCTCTGGTTCCTGTGGAATTATACGTTCTTCTGAGTTTTTTTTGTTTTCTTTGTTAAAGTATTTTTCAGTGAGTTTGAAAGCTTCCTCAAAAGATATATCTCCGGCAAATATGGCTATAGCATGTTGTGGGGTGTAAAAACTCTTGTAAAATTCTTTAACGGCTTTTAAAGTGATATTTTCCAGGTCTGTCATCCATCCTATGACAGGGTTTCTGTAAGGATGAACTTCAAAAGCAGTAGCCCAGAATTTTTCCCACAGGAGTCCAAAAGGGTTATTCTCTGTTCTCCACAGTCTTTCCTCTTTTATCACTTTAAGCTCCTCTTCAAAACCCTGGAATATGAGATTATACATCCTGTCAGATTCCAGTTCTATCGGGATTTCTATTTTATCCCTTGGAACAATACTATAGAAGGCGGTGAAATCCTTTGTTGTGAATGCATTGTCCTCGCCTCCAAGTTTTCCAATGATTCTTGAAAAGGCTTCAGGCTCAATTCTTTTGGTGCCTCTGTACATCATGTGTTCGAGAATGTGTGATACCCCTGTTATGCCTATATGCTCATATCTTGAGCCCACTTCATAAAATATGGTGAAGGCAACAATCGGGTTAGTATGATCTTCATGTACAAGAACCTTGAGCCCATTTTCAAGTATGCCTCTTTTAAATTTAATTTTTTTCATGTTATTTCTTTCTTCAGAGCCCTTCTGATTTCCCTCTCGAGGATTCTTTTCTTTATCTCTTCTCTTTTTTCGTACTTCTTCTTCCCTCTGGCAAGACCAAGTAGGACTTTTATCAGATTGTTTTTCAGGTAAATTTTCAATGGAATGAGTGTCAACCCCTTCTCCTGAGTTTTACCGATGAGTCTTTTAATTTCATATTTGTGTAGAAGAAGTTTTCTCGGTCTTACAGGATCCAGGTGGGAGATCTTGTCCTTCTCATAAGGTGTTACGTGCATTCCCACTATATAAATTTCACCATTTCTCACTTCTGCGTATGCCTCCTTAATGGATACTCTCCCCTGTTTTATCGATTTTACCTCACTTCCCTTTAAAACAATTCCCGCCTCGTAGGTATCCAGAATTTCATAATCATGATATGCCTTTCTATTTTCCACTATTACCTTCATCTCAGAATCCAATGGATATATTTGTGCTGTAAATATCTCCCACTTCTTGAGGAGTATATGCAAAAAGAAGAGTTATCTTTCCTTTCGTAATTTTCAGGCCGAGACAGGAGGCTTCCACCAGGTCTGGTCCTCTTTTGGAGTTAAACGAGTAATATAATCCAAGAGAAGGTGTAAAATCTCTGTATATGGAAAAGGTAAAGAAGGGTCCGTATCCTTTCCAGTATTCCAGAGAGAAGGTGGTATTAATAATATCCATATTATATGATATTGAAAGCTCTGAAAAAACAGGCATACTGATTTTTTCCCTGTTCCAGCCTATATTTCTCAGGATAAAAATGAAGGAGGATTTTCCGGATAGGAAATATCTCCCCCCTGCATCCATATGAAAGACATAATTTTTGTACTCTTCAGCACCTTCATACAAAACACCAAGGAAAGTGTAAAGGAAGAAGTTTTCTCTAAGAGGGTAAGTATAAGAGAATACAGGATCGATCAGCTGATATGTAAAAGTACCGAGGAGACTTCCACTTTCATCTCTCATTTCTATATCACCGGAATTCAAATATCTCACTGCTACACTGAGTCTCTCTGAGTATGGCCAGCCAAGATAGCCATATTTTATTGATGAAGGATAGAGGGTAATACCAGCCTGAGCTTCCCTTTTGGAGTTTAAATGAGGATAAGTATAGCCACCCTGAATGCCCATAAGCTCATAAAAAGAAAAATCGGCTTCCAGAAATGAAAGCCCCGAGGAAGTTGTTCTCTCGTGCATAATGAGTAAGAGGAGCAGTAATTTGCCCATTATTCTCTAGATATTCCGGTAAAATTAAAATCTTTTATTTTAACATAGGGAAGAACAGTTTCCACAGGTAACCTGTATTCATAAGAATGCACAGCGCCCAATTTTCTTCTTTCAATTGATATGTCCTCTATGTTATTAAAGGCTTCCAAAAAGTTCTGTGTGAACCTGAGGTTCGGCAGCATTCCCACAATTTTCCCCCGTTCTATCAGATATGTTCCGTCTCTTGTCATCCCTGTTAGAGTGAATGCATGGGGATCCAGCAGATTGACATAATGAAATCTGGAAACATAGATACCTTTTTCTGTTTCTGTTATAATATCCTTTAGTCCTGATGAGCCTGGCAGAATCTCCAGGTGGGTGGTATAAGGAAAACTCTGGTAAATGCCCATACAGTGCCCTGTAGATTTAGTATTCTTCTTTAGAGCTGTCTTTTTATCGTATGCAAAGGTCCGGAATACTCCCTTCTCTACCAGAGTGAGCTTTTGCTTTTTCACACCTTCAAGATCAAAGGGCATTGCAAGGCCTTCTTTTCTCAAAGGATCGTCTACTATTGTAAGTTTTTCAGAGAATACTTTTTCGTCAATCTTCCCCCTTAGAAATGATATGCCTTCTTCCTCAGCTTGTGCCGAAAAGCCCACATAACCAAGAAAGGATACAATTTCCTCAAGAGCAATCGGAGACAGAATTACCGTATACCTGCCCGGGGAGATATCCCCATATTTTACATCAAGGAGGAGTTTAGCTTCGATGGAAGATATTAACTCGTCCAGATTGAGATCATCGAGGGTATTTGTTGAGGTCTGTGCCCAGTAAGATTCGTCTCCATCCACAATGTTTATGGTGATATGAAGGTCTGTAAAGCTATAGCTCAGGGCTAACCCTCTGGAATTAGCCACTACTATACTGGTTAAACCTGTTATAAGAGAACCAAAAAGTTCCTGTTCAGGGAAAGCCTTTTTGAGATCATTGATCATGTAAGCCTTTTCTTCCTGTGAAAAGGTGATTATATTTTTATCTATCTTTTCCTCCAGCGGGTTATTCCATGGCTCTTCAGGGTTTGGGAGATAGGGATCTTCTTCTATGGAAAGTGCGATCTTCTCAGTATTCCTTACAGCCTCGAGTATCCCCTCTTTTGTAATATTGGTGGTTCTTCCCACCGCTGCCTTTTTACCAAATCTTATCCT
>Ga0190329_1000536_pt1 | contig 11141 bp, 6 predicted proteins | sample 48720423_MG_FD_161655 | JGI IMG/M metagenome (GOLD analysis project Ga0190329, IMG submission 161655) | Hydrothermal vent sediment bacterial communities from Southern Trench, Guaymas Basin, Mexico - 4872-04-2-3_MG | ecosystem: Environmental > Aquatic > Marine > Hydrothermal vents > Sediment ... | reverse complement strand
CCCCATTTTTTTTGCATTTTCTAACCAAAAAGCCTCTCTTCCTTCAAGGGGTTGACACAATTAATTGTACACTGCCAAAGTTCGTCCATTATTTAATTCCTGGTAGACAGAAATCTTATCTCAATTTCACCATTCCCCTTAAAAAATAGCGAGTTATTTTTCTATTTTTGCATTCTTAAAATGCACCTGGCCCCTGAAATTAACAGTAATTCCTTTAACATTTTTAAGATGGGCTATTATTATTGAAGAATAGAACAGAGGAACCATGGCAACGTCATCGTGAATAATTTGTTGAGCCTTCATATATAGTTTTTCCCGTTCTTTTTTATCCAATGTGGTTCGTGCTTTTTCTATCAACTGGTCCAGCTCAGGGTTGTTATAGAAGGAATAATTGTTTTTGCCTTTTGAATACAACAAACTTTCCAGTGAAGTGCTTGCATCAGGAATATCAGTTGTCCACCCCAGAGCGAAGAGGTCGTGTTTTCCTTCCGAAAATATTCGGTATAATTCTTTGAAGGGAAGAAATTTTAGATTTATTTTAATCCCAATTGATTCAGCACTCATTTTTAGTTTTAAAAGGAAATCTTTAAGGTCCCGCCTTCCTTGAACTGAGTATAAGTCACATGTGAAACCATGAGGGTATCCTGCCTCAGCGAGAAGTTTTCTGGCCTTCTCCGGATTGTATTCATAATCCTTTAATTCGGGATTAAATCCCGGAATTAAAGGGTTAACAGTGCTTACTGCTGGTTTTGCATATTCAGGTAAAAGTAGTTTTACCAGCTTTTTTTTGTTAATGATATGTGCAATGGCTTCTCTTACTTTTCGGTTGCGAAATAAGGCCTTTTTCGTATTAAAGCCGAGGTAGTTTACAAGGGAATAAAGAGAAACCTTTGTTTTAATAAAAGGATTGTATTTGAGCTCATCGTATTCTCTGATTGAAAACAATCTTAGCAGATGAGCATTTCCATTTTTTAGTTGCAATAGCCTCCATTCAGTGCTGGGTATGGTTATAAAAACAACCTTATCTACGGAAGAAGGACGGTCCCAGTAATCTTTGTTTGAAACAAGACTTATGTATTTCCCTTTTTTCCATTCCTCCAGTTTAAATGGACCAGTTCCTATTGAGGTAAATTTCCCTTTCTTTTCGCAATTGAGGGAGACAATAAATGTCCCTGGCATGGTGAGATAAAAAAGGAAAACTGAGTCAGGTTTACTTAATCTAAATTCCACGGTATAATCGTCAATCTTTCTTATGCTTTCAAAATATGGGAAAAAACTTCTGAATCTTTCCCTGTTTTTTTCTTTGAACCGAAGAATGGAAAAGACTACTGCGTCTGCGTTCAGCTCGGTGCCATCGTGGAATTTAACACCTTTCCTTAGATAGAATCTCCATACTTTGCTTTCTTCGTCTGTCGTCCATTTTTCTGCAAGCTGAGGGCTTACGGTATTTTTGGAGTAATCTACTTTCACTAACCCTTCAAAAATATTTGCAATTACCTCTGCAGAATACAGGTCACTTTCCAGAGCAGGGTCCAATGTTGATGCGTCCTGTATTCTGGCAAAGTTTAATGTTGCCGTTGATGAAAAAACCGCTGTTAATGTTAAAGAAAAAGTTAGTAAATAAGAAAAAAATTTCATTTTTGTCCTCTTCCTAAAAAATAAAAACTCCATTATATTTTAGGAGCCTTTGAAGAAATTTTCCAAACTTCAGAGTGGAGAATGCTTTTTTATGCAAAATCTTATTTTTCAAAGTCCAAAATACGGAAAAATTTATTTTGCCATCCATAATTTTTGTCCCATAAATTATGTTATTACCTTAGAGAAAAAAGTTTTTTTGCAAAGCTTAAAAGTAATACCTGAACCCTATTGAAGCATTAATGTCAAAATCAGTGGATGGAATAAGGTTTAGAAGTGGAACTACTTCGAGGAAAATGTCAAGAGGTGCTTTTTCAAATATGTATTCTAAACCCAACGGGAATCTTATTCCTACCCTTGTGTCCTTTTCAAATTTTATTCGGGTTCCAATTCCATAATAAAAGGGTAATTTCCCCTTTTCCACGTCTGTAAATCCGAAGGAGTGCCTTAGATAATCCATGTGTAAATGGAAAACTTTTTTGTTTCCTATAGACCATGCAGTAGCTGCATCAAAGGCGCTGTTAGTCCCGGTCCAAAATTTGAAACTTATACCTGTGGGTTCCCCAAGAATAATTCCGACTCCGAAGTCTCTGTCATGCCCCATTAAAACGCCAGAAGAGAATATTAGTGCTCCCATAAAGAGAAGAACTCGAATTATATAAGCATTAGAGATTCTCATATTAAAAAGATAGCTTTTTTAACATGCAAGGTCAATTGTCTATTGTTATAATAAAAATCAGGAGGTGTAAGATGAAGGGGAAAAAATTTATGGTTTTTGCAGGGATTTTGTTTTTAGTTTTTTCATTAAGTGCGGAAAAATATTCTGTTAAGAAAGTATGGGAAACCCCTCAAGTTCTCAAAGTTCCTGAGTCAGTTCTTTATGACCCTGGAACCAATGCTATTTATGTGTCTAACATCAACGGTAATCCCGGGGTAGAGGATAAAAATGGATTTATTTCAAAAATTTCCACAGAGGGAAAAATTCTTGCTCTGAAATGGGCTACAGGACTCGGTGCACCAAAGGGGATGGCTATTTTCAAGGGAAAACTTTACGTAAGCGATGTGAAAAGTCTGGTTTGCATAGACCTTTCAACAGGTAAGATTTTGAGAAGAGTACCGGCTCCAGGAGCTCAATTTTTAAACGATGTTGCGGTTGATGAAAATGGCAATGTCTATGTTTCTGACTCTTCAGGGAAAAATAGTGTTGTTTACAGGTTTTCCGGAGGGAAAATAGAAACATGGTTGAAGGATCCCGAGATTAAGAATCCCAATGGACTTTTCTACAGTGGGGGAAAACTTTATGTAGGAGCAAGTGGGAAAATATTTGCAGTGGATGTGAAAACAAGAAAGATGAAAGTGGTGGCCAATGTGGGTCACGGTATAGATGGTCTTATACTGGACAAAGCAGGGTTTTTCATTATATCTGACTGGAGAGGGAAAACAGAACTTGTTACAAAGGATGGTAAGATTCATCTTCTTCTGGATACAACAGCTAATAAGATAAATGCGGCGGATCTGGGATATATTCCTGAAAAAAGAATTATCCTTGTTCCCACTTTCTTTGATAACAGAGTAGTTGCTTATAGCCTTAATATGTAAGAATTTAGGTCTTCAAGAAGGTGCCCGAGGAGGAATTTTAGGGGGAGTATTGTTTTTGAACTTACGGGTGGAAATTAACCCCGAGAGTTTATTGTTTATAAGTGAAGTGAAATGAAAGCGTGTAATCCACTTCATCAATGGAAACGGCACTGGGATCATAGAAAAAAGAAGTCACATCAGGATTAATGAGGGTATTGTTGATAATTATTGGATCTGTTATTTCAGCCGGGCCTTTCCATTGAAATTGACCGGCTAATCGATTTTTCGTAAGAGGCCCTGTGAGGACGAGAAGTCCCAGGACACTTCTTACCTGGTCGAACTTGAGCACACAGTTATTACTGCTCTTTACATGAAAGCGCTGATGTTTGTCACCCTTAAAATTAAGCGTGAGATCATACCTATTGTTAAAGAAGTACAGGTTTATGAGCAGGTTTGGTGCCTCTGGGGACAACGATTTTCCTTCTCCTTGTCCTGAATAGCGGGCTGAGATTTTTCCATAACAGGGTGCAAATAAGTAATACTCTTCTGCATTGAAATTATAAGAAATGGAAAGATTATCACCCACAACAGCCACGTATCGCTGGAAGTCTCCGCGTGTTATATCGATTTTTGGGGAGCCGTTTACGGTCAGGTGAATGAATCCTTTATAACGAACATTTTTGTTCGTGTCCGTATAGTCCCATGATGCGTGTAATACGATTTGCAAGGTGCCTCCGGGCTTTTTGAACACAAAGTTTCGTTCGTAGCGGTACCCAGGGTCGGGTTTTTCCAGGGGGCCGTAAAAGGTCTCGGTTTTGCGGTCGTTGCCCGCGGTGACTGTTATTTTCAGGGGTTTGCATTCTTTGTGCAATACCACCTGGTCGATCTCGTACCTTCCGTTCTCGTCCGTAACTCCTTTCCATGTTTCTCCAGATACCTGGGATTGGATTTTGATATTAGCATACTTGAGCGGCTTGAGGCCGGAAGAGGTTTCTGCTTCAACCCTTCCAAATACGGTCCCGTAGAATCCTTTGTTGTATTTCAGCCCTTTGGGGAGTTTGTATTTTTGAGCCAGCTCTTTGTAGTGCTTGTGGCCTTTTTCACAGCGGTTGGGTGGGGTTTTGCACATGGAATCCTTGAAATACTCTTCCATCAAATCAGTGGCATCTTTAACGGCATCTCCGAAATTCCACCAGCGGGCTTCCTCCCGGACCTGATTAATCCAGTCAAGTCCCGTGTCTGTTGGTACAGCAGGCTCTCCCCTGGAGTTGTATGAAAAAGAACTTCGGGGCTCACAATCTATGTCAAAATCGCGGTCAGGAATCACAATATTGCCCTTACGGCCTTTATAAACACCAAGATTACCACCCTCTACATCGCGGATACTGAAGTTAATCATGCATTTTGCAGTAGCCCTGACTGCTCTGGTAGAAAATCTGGTTTCTCTGGCTTTTAGGTAAATTTGGCGCCCGTAGTTTTTCAGCTTCCAGAGGACTCCCTGCCAATTGGCGCTCTTCGGAGCGCCTGGCTCTCTTATACGCATAAGCCTCATAACTGCACTATTTACCGTATTTTCTCCCGAGGCCTGTGCCAGTCTTAAAAGTTCTGTGAATTTTTCTACCCAGACCTTCAAGTATTCATCGTCCGGTTTTTGTCGGCTTAACTCTTTGGCTTCTTCTAAAAGACTGCTAATTTCATCGCGGTCACGAGCCTTTCTCTCCATCCACTGGAGGTATGGCTCGAGACGTGGTGGATCGCCCCTGGGCTCATTGTATGCCTGTTCTACCCGGGTCCAGAGTCTGTGGTAGTCTTTGTCCCAGGTCTGCGGGTCTGCTTTAGCAGGGCATGATAAAAAGAGAAACCCCCACAGGATTATGAAAAAACGAATTAGCCTGAATAAAGAATCATTCTTCTTTTGCATCTTTTTCTCCTTTATTTTTCATTAATTATTAAAATTTTGTAACAAATAAATTTTAATGCATTAAACTGAGAGGGTTAAAATTTTAATTCCCAACCAATTTCACACTTCTATTTTTTGACCTTTCCACTTCTATTCTAAAAGGAATCCTGGCTTTATAGCGTATGTATTTTTTATATATAATTAATTTATGAAATACATAGGGCTTGACTTTGGGTCAGTTTTCTTTAAAGGTGTGGTTATAGGAGAAAATGGTATTGAACTTCACACTTATGAAAAGGACCTGGGCACCCGGGAAGCTGTTATATCTTTTCTTGAGCAGGTAGCAGAGCAGTATCCTGAAGAAAAGTTTAAAATTGGGATTTGTGGTCTGGGGAATAATTTCTTTCAGCAAAACATTCTGCCGGTAAACGACATAATAGCTTTATCCGAGGGGTCTATGTATTTAACACCGGAAGTAAGTAGTATTATAGAAATCGGAGCTCAGACATCAAAATTTGTGCTTTTAGAAAATGGTTCAGTTTCAGAGTTTTACACAAATGAACTCTGTGCTGCCGGCACTGGTTCTTTTATAGAACAACAGGCTGGAAGGCTGAGGATTAGCCTTCAGGAACTTTCGGAACTTACCCTCAAAGCTAAGAGAGCTGCAAAGATTGCAGGGAGATGCTCTGTTTTTGCCAAATCAGACATGATTCACCTTCAGCAAAAAGGAACCCCGGTTGAAGAAATTGCATATGGCCTTTGTGTTGCAATAGCCAGAAACTCTTTTGTAAGTCTGCTCAAGGGTAGGGAAGTTTCTTATCCTCTTTTAATAGCCGGAGGGTGTGCAAAGAATGCCGGAATAATACGTGCTTTCAGGGAAATCTTTGGCAATAGGGAGAACGAAATTATCCCCTCAAAATTGCCAGGTCTTGAAGTAGCAATTGGAGCAGCATTGATTGCAGAGAAAAAAGATATTTTGCCACTTTCAGTCAGTGAAATAAAAGAAAACTTGCTGGGGGTTCTCGGGGATAAAAAGAGGAGAACTTTTAATTTCAGGAAAAAACTGATTAAAAGAGAAAGACAGAAAAGGATAGAGCCTCAAACGGTTTTTCACGAAGAAAAGGAAGGGTATATTGGAATAGATGTAGGTTCGGTGAGTACTGACCTTGCCGTGATAGACAGAGAAGGGAATGTTATCTCAGCAGTTTATCTTGCCACCAGAGGTAGACCTGTGGATGTTATCCTTGAAGGCCTTTCCATTCTGGAAAAAAGATTCAGAGGAGGATTGAGAGTCCTTGGATGTGGAGTTACCGGTAGCGGACGATATCTTGCAGAAAAGCTTGTTGGAGCTGATGTTGTAAAAAATGAGATAACCTGTCAGATTCTGGGAGCAAAGAGATACTTTGAGGATGTGGATACAATTTTCGAAATCGGTGGTCAGGATTCAAAATACGTCTATCTAAAGGATGGTGGTATGGAAGATTTTACAATGAATAAAATCTGTGCTGCGGGGACGGGTTCATTCCTTGAAGAACAATCAGAACAAATGGGAATAAACATTTTTAAGGATTTTGCAGAACTCGCATTCAAATCTGAAAGCCCCCTTTCTTTGAGTTCAAGATGCACTGTGTTTATGGAGTCGGAGGTGGCAAAAGCTATTAAGAGTGGGCTTTCAAAGGAGGATATTTGTGCTGGTCTGGCGTATGCTATTGCAGAAAATTACCTGGAGAAGGTAGTTGAAAACAGAAAGATTGGCAACAGGATAGTTTTTCAGGGAGGGGTGGCTTCCAACGATGCCGTTGTCTCTGCATTTGAGTCTGTTCTTGGTAAAAAGATAGAGGTTCATCCTTACAACAGAATTTCAGGAGCCATAGGAGCTGCTTTGGCAGCAAAGTTGTTCAAGGAAGAGGGTCCATCCAGGTTTAGAGGTTTTAACATAAAAGTTGAGAAGAAAATGAAAACCTTTGACTGTAAAGCATGTCCCAATTACTGTGAGGTCAGCGTGATAAAAATAGATAGAGAAAAAGTATTTTTTGGAGATGCATGCGAGAAGTTCTCAAGCAAAAAAACAGAAGCATTTTCAGAATTACCCCCCAACCTTGCTGAGGAATATATTCATTCCTACGAAAGCTATTTCAGTAAAGAAAACGGCAAGAAGGGAAAAATAGGCATTCCCAGAGCCTCTACTCTTATAGGGTATTTGCCTTTTTGGGCAACCTTTTTCAAAGAACTTGGGTTTCAACCTGTGCTTTCGGATTATTCAAGTGAAAAAATCCTTTTAAGTGGGGTGAAAAACCTTTCTGTTGGAGCATGCCTTCCAATAAAGCTTACAGCAGGTCATGTGGTTTCCCTTCTGGAAAAAGGAGTAGATTTTGTTTTTGTGCCTGCTGTTGTAACCTTGCCCGGTGACAAAGCTGAAAGGTCTTTTGGCTGTCCATACACTCAGTCGGTTCCCTTTATGATTAAGTTGAGTCCGCAGAACTTTATCTCTCCTGTAATTTCCCTCGCAGAGGGGCGGGAAAGTTTCGTGAGAAGCTTCGAGAAATATATTCCTATTCTGGAGGTTGTGAGGGAAGAAATAGAATATGCTTATGAAAAAGCAATGCAGGAGCAGAAACACTTCGCTGAAAGGCTAAAAGAGAGGGGGAATGAATTGTTCTTTTCTGAAAAATCTCCCAAATTTGCGGTACTTGGAAGACCTTATAACCTTTTTGATTTTTATCTAAACTTGAATCTTTTCTCTCATTTAAGGAAGTTGCCTTCAGTAGCTATTCCAATAAATTATCTTCCATTCGATTTTGAAAATAAAGATTCTGAGCTTCCCTGGAAGTTTTCGGCTGACATTTTGAATGCTGCAAAAAATCTTATGGAATATGAGGATGTTTTTCCAATAATAGTATCAAATTTTGGATGTGGTCCTGATGCCTTTACAGCAAAACACCTTGAGGAAGCATTGAAGAGTAAACCTTATCTTTTCCTTGAGTTCGACGAACACAGAGGAGAAGCAGGACTGGTAACAAGGCTGGAAGCCTTTATGGACAGGGTACAGGCTAAAAGGAGGAAGCGGGAGAAAACCGTGTTTCTCTTTATACATCCAGAAAAAAAACTTCAAAAGGAAGAACTGAAGGAGAGAAAAATATACATGCCTTATTTCGCCGACCATGTTTACGCCTTCAGTGGAGCGATGAAGTTTGCAGGATACAATGTAGAGGTTCTACCGCCCCCTGACAAAGAGACAGAGAAATTTGGCGAAGCCTTTGCCTCGGGGAAGGAATGCCATGCTTATTCTCTAATACTGGGAGACCTTGTTAAGCTATCCACGAGGGAGAAAAATGATGCGATATTCCTTTTCCCGGGTACCAAGATCCCCTGTCTTTTAAATCAGTATGGTAATGGAATGAACATACTTTTGAGGGCTCAGGGGATAAAAAACATAAGGGTTTTTACACCATTAACCGAAGACTTTATGAAAATGCTTAACATGGAAGCCTTAGAAAGATTCTACAAAGGAACTTTATCCATAGATTTACTGGTTAAAGCATCCTGCCAGATTAGACCCTATGAAACTGAGAAAGGTGCGACAGATAAGATACACAGAGAAAATCTTCTGGAAATGGAAAGGGCGATTCAGGATGGAGATATAGTTGATACCCTTAACAAAGCCCTTGAAAGGTTAAACAAAGTCAAAAGAGAAATTTCAGGAAAAAGACCTATTGTGGGTATTGCAGGGGACATTTATACAAGAATAAACCCATATGCCAACAACGACCTTTTCCGTTATCTTGAAGAAAGAGGACTGGAAGTTTGGCCCTCTCCATTTGAAATAGATATTATAGATTTTGGACTTTTTAAATCTTTCGAGGAAAACCTCTCCAGATTGAATCTTCCAGGGATTCTTGAATCAGGTGGGATTCTCCTTAAAAGAGCGCTTGAAGTATGGAAGATAAAGAGAGTGGTCTTCGGCAAAATAGAAAGATACAGAGAGCCTGGTTATCGTGAAGTGTTAAAGCTTGCATCACCCTATGTATGGAATGAAAGGAACGACATTCTGCTTCTTAATATAGCTAAAATCATTGATTTTGCAAGAAATGGAGCTGATGGGGTGATAAATGCTATTTGCTTCAATTGTATGATAGGAAACGCATCGGCCGCTGTTATAGAAAAAATAAAAAGAGACTACAGGGGACTTCCCATAATTACACTTGTCTATTCGGGAGGAGAGCACCCTGCTTTAAAAACCACTCTGGATGCATTTATAGAACAGGTAAAAAACAGAGGGGTCAGGTCTTCACATTTGACATTTCCGTCGTCCCCTGAATAACAAGGTCATTCATAAAAATACTTCAAAGAAGTCTTTTGTAAACTGGTTTCTGGCGAATCCTTTGCATCAATGGTGGCAGATAAAATCAATTTGTTTTAATACTTCTGTCTCCCATAAGGTTTAATTTATAAGTTCTTATTATTTGTGCAGGAATCGTTTCTCCCATGGGATTTTTAAAGTAAAGCGCATCAAAGGGGCATTGGACTATACATGCACCGCATCTAACACATCTTTCAACACCTGGAATGAAAGCTTTTTTCTTTTCTATGTTTAGTTCAAAACAGTTTCTTGGACATACTTCAATACAAATTCCCTCACCTTTACATTTTTCACCATCAAGGGTGATTTCGAAGAACCTATCACTGTGAAGGCTGCTTTTGTAAACTGGAGTTGAACCCATAAGGTCTATGCTTATTATAAGTATTATTATCAGAGATAAAACTCCCCATCTCAGAGCAGTAGCCCAACTGAAATTGGGATTAACAAAGGTGAAAATAGCAAGCGAAAAGACAAAAAATGTCCATATAAAGAATGTGGGGAGAGCGAAATCGAAGATCCTGGTGTATTTGCTGAAACTTGCAGTTTTTGTTTTCGACAAGATTGGCATATAAAGGGGAAATGAAATGAAAATTAAAAATGGTAGTATCCATGTCAATAGAACCACAGGCAGAAGCATTGCTTTCCACACCAGTGCAAATATAACGCCAGATAAGACTGAAAAAGGAAACGCCCACATGACAGCCATTTCTATTCTCTGTGTTGGAGTAAATCTTACCTGTCTCATCTCAGAAGATTTTTTCATACCATTTTTTAAGAACTTCTTTATATCCCTGGCATAAACGGGTCCCCATATAATATTCCAGCCTGTCTTTTCCCTGATGACCCTGGCTTCTATTCCTGAAGCTGCGAGCTGGGGTAAAATGATTCTTCGGTGCGAGACAAGATTCTCTATACCCGTAGTTTTTAATACTAAAATTACATCGTGATTTGTAAGATGTCCCCCTGTGGATGCACACCATACATTTATTCCATTGCTATTTGCCACAAGGAGATAGCAATCAATACCTTTCAAAGATTTTTTCACCCTTTCTACGGTAAGGGAGTAATTGCATGTTAGGAATACAGGAGATTCAGGCCCGGGGTTCCCTATTTTTATTAAACCGGTTTTGGTGGGGAAAGGAAACGCTCTTAATAAAGTCCCTGCTAAGTTTATCAAAAAATATCTAAGGTCCATTTTTTGCAACTACCTCTAAAAAATTTCCCATCTTATTTTTCCTGATTGACTCTATTTCGAATCCATATTTTTTTATTTTTTCGGGCAGGTTTTTCACTGGCCTTGTAAAAGAACGGGCGAGTATAAAAGTTAAAATTTTAAAAAATAGTCTTAATTTAAAAATTAAAATTCGTTTAAAAAAGCCTGTTGGTACGGTTTCATCGGCAATAAGAAGGAGCCCTCCAGGTTTTAAGATTTTTTTTATCATGGAAAGGGCAAAATCCTGTTCTTGCTCGCTCAATTCCGAGAAACAAAGAATACTTACAATCACATCATAGGAATTTTCGCCTTCAGTATACAGTTCACCTACTCCCATTTCTATGAATTCCACATTTTGGCTTACCCCTGATTTTTCAGCTTTTTCCCTTGCTATTTCAAGCATTCGAGGATTTATGTCAATCCCCCGAACTTTTGCTCCCTTAAGGGCTGCCATG
>Ga0190329_1000535_pt1 | contig 11150 bp, 7 predicted proteins | sample 48720423_MG_FD_161655 | JGI IMG/M metagenome (GOLD analysis project Ga0190329, IMG submission 161655) | Hydrothermal vent sediment bacterial communities from Southern Trench, Guaymas Basin, Mexico - 4872-04-2-3_MG | ecosystem: Environmental > Aquatic > Marine > Hydrothermal vents > Sediment ... | reverse complement strand
CCTCAGGTTTCAGTAGATTGATTTCCTGAATATTTTTAATAAAACCAGGGTTCGGCTGTCTTCTCAATGGGTCTTCGTATATAATTCTCACATCGCCTATCACAACAAAATCTGCCAATAGAAGACCTGAAAACAGGATTACAAGTATAAAGGAAACACATTTCTTTAAACTCATTGTTTCCTCCTACCATCTTTTTCTATATTTATTCACCTTTATTTCAAAAGATGTTTCATTAAATATATAATCTGGCTTTTTGCGATTCTTTATCAAATAATCAGCATGAGCTTTTATGTATTTCTCCCCACAGTGTTTCAAATAATCAAGAAGTTTTCCCCGGGCAGTTTCGTCGATGTATTCAGGAACTTCGGAAACTAAAGTTGAAAAAGGAGAAGTTTTAAAACCTATCCTTCTTTCAGTTTTCCAGTATGCGTTATAGTTGTTTTCTATCTCCATTTTAAATGCATGAGGATTCCATCTGTTTGCCCATCTGAAATATCTGTTGTAAAAAATTTTGTTCAGATAATTTATTTTTTTATCCCGGGAGAGCTGTGTTGTGACAAATTTTAGAATTTTAAGGCTTGTGTTTGAAAATGTGATATTTATCGGGTTTTCCTGTGATGAGAAGTAGAAGAAATGTCCTCTTGGTATCCAGTAATTCCTGTAAGGGAAGGGAAGATAGCCGGTGAACTGATGGACCCATTCGTGGGATGGATATCCGTGGAGGTTTAAATGGATATCTGGCATCCACCTTGAGAGCATATATGGCCTCACATAGCCTTCTGGAGCGTAAGGAGAAAATTCTTTCAGGTGGAAGCCAATGTCAGTTCCAAGTGCATTGTATCTTCCAGCATGTAGGGAGTGCAGAGGATTTTCCTTTTTTATCATCATTATAGCTATTGCTGCACCGTCAGGGTTCTCCATGGGATTTGCTATGAAATTGATGGATTCAGGGAGTTTTTTACTTAAAAGATAATCAAGGAGATATGTTGTGGAAGATACCTCATTTGCATGTTGGCGGGCGTTGAAAACAATAGCTGGTTTTTCCCTCATAAAATGTGAGGCAGAATATCTGGGGGTGGTTGCGGTTACCTTTTCCACCACAAAGATTCTTCTTCCGAGAAAACTTTCAGCCACAGGATAAGAATATTTCATGAAGGAAACCTGGCATTCCGCATCCTCAGGAGGGATGGGTTCGCTCCAGTTTCTCACTCCGCCGGTGCATTTAAATTCAGGGAGTTTGCCGTGTATACTGTAAGTTTTTTTAATGTCTTTGTATTTTAAAGTCAGTATTAAATCCACAGGAAACTTCATCTTATTTATTCTGGAAAAAGCCCTTGAATAAAGGATAAAATCGTCTTCTTTTTCGAATTTCAATTCTGCCCATAGCCTTTCCTTATCAAGACCTAAAATTTCGTAATTTACCTTTCCCATGGGATAAAATTTTGCGATAGCCTTTTCTTTCCTGTAAACTCCAGGTTTTCTATAATCGTAACTTTTATTTCAAATTTAAAACCCTGTCTGGATGAACGGATAAGGGGAATAATTGCTCCGGGATAAAGGTGAGCTCTTATACCTCCTCCATCTTCTGCTGGCTTCAGAAGCCTGGAGATGTAATAAAGCGTATAGAAATAAAGTTCATCATGTAAAGCCTCTGTTGAACTTACGATTTCATAATCTATACCCAGGGGGAAATCAGGCTCTGAGGCCTGGAAGTTTATCTCTATGTAGGAGAAAAATGGCTGTTTATCCCATGTTGGCTTTCCCCCGGTTTTTTTAAGAATGAATTTCTTGAGCCATGGAAGGAATTTTTCCCTGTAGAATTCCCAGGCAATTTCAGGTTCTGTTTTTATTCTCTTTGAGAGCACCTGTTTGTTACGCTGCCAGGCAAGGACCCGTGCTTCAACTCTCGGGAATGGGGATTTTACGATTGGAGGGTCAAGTATAAATTCCTTAAATTTTTCCCCCTTGCGAAATACTTCCACCCTGTAGAGAGGTCCATCTTCTTCAAGGACGAAACTTATATTTTTAACAGGAATTTTTGTCTCTCTGCTTATCACATCGTCTATGGGGTAAAGCTCATAGAGAAACTGGTCTGGCGAACTTGAAATTTCCTCAAACTTTCCTGGAACAGTCTTTTTGACATGGATAATTATTCTATCGGTTCCCTTTATATAAGGAATAACCTCTTCCTTTATCCAGAAGAACCCGGCTTTATAAGAAGACCTTATTTTAGCCCTCGGCCCCAGTTCTTTTTCAATAGATTTTCTTACTTCAGGCGGTTCGCTGAGGTATGCTATAAGTTTTGTATAATTTATTCCTGAAATGGCTTTTTTGAGCTGTTCCACTTCAGTCTCTGCTTTTATTTCCTTCCTGTATATCAAATGTTTTCCATATATTTTACCTGCTATGTATGGTTCTCCAGTTGTTCCCTTTGCAAGAACTTCCTGAGCCTCCTGAGGAATCCAGAACCTTAATTTTTCCAGAAAGAACTTCGAAAAATACAGATTTTTGTCCTTATTGAATGCGGGAAAAAGGAATGATTCGGAAAATTCGCCGGCACATTTAGGGGAAAGATACCAGTACTTTTCACCTTTTTCAATGCAAAGTCCCCTGGATGGTTCCTTAAGAATGTGTGTTTCAAAAAGCTTTCCCTTTCCTATAACCACTACCGCCCTTGATGGTGGGATGTTATTATCCGAAAGAAAAGCAACAGGGAAATGCGCTTCAGTTGCCTCAAGTCCGGCTCTGAAAGCAAATGCCACAGCCCCTTTGCCTGCACCCTTTTCGAGAACAATAGCAATTGGAGAGTTTAATAGTTTGGTGACCTCAGGTGGTTTTCCCTTTTTCTTTTTTTTGAGGAAATTCCCATAAGAGGGTCTGAAAAATTCCTCCGGACCTCCCCATCTTTTTAAAACAACCTTTTCTCCTCTGTCGTTTACGAAAATTAATTTTTCAATGTATGGGAAATTTAAAATATAAGAATCTTCACCTTTTTTCCTGCTTTCTTCAATTTTTTTAATAAAATTTTTCAATTTTTTTAAATTTCCCTTGACTTTAAAAATTGCTTCAACAACTTCTCCTTTTTCAAGATATGTTGAAGAAAACGGTAAAGATTTTCCCCTTATTTTTACTTCTACAAGTTCTATCGATGTCTTTATATTATTATTTTTAAAGATATTTTCTATCTCATATTTTACATTTTCCCATGTTTTTCCAACGTATTTTGAAGTTTTCCAGATGTAAGGAAACCTCCATAAAAATTCTCTTGTGGCCAGCAGACCTAAATTGTCATTTCCTTCAATGTAAATATTCCCTTTTTCTATTCTTATTTGACCTATTCCCGAAGGAAGATTCCTGTTTCTTTTTATTATTATCTTTCTTTTTCCCGGAGCAAAAAGTTGAATGTATTCCCCTGATTCAAATCCAAGCCTGTAGGCTATCTCTGTTGCAACTTCCAGCTGATAGAGGTCATTTTCATCAAGAACAATTGAATAGGCAGAAGAATCAAAAATTCCGTCACCGTTTTTATCCTTAAGTATTAAATTAAAGAAATTTTCGAGCCCGCCTGCCCAGGCAAGTGAAACGAGTAAAATAAAGAATAAGAACTTTTTCATTTTATCCTCCTTCAAAATATTCTATCTCTATGTTCAAAGCAGATTCAAGCACTTTTAATCGAATCGGGAATGTCCATTAAAAATATGTACATGGAGACAGCTCCCTTAGATATCCCCTGGAAAAGCCGGTTGATTTGTCGACAGCCTTTAAAAATGCAACCTATATTGGGTCCTATTGATAATTTTTCTATGTTTATAAAGTAATCTGGAAAATAGCACTTCATTTAACTTTGAATAAGTTTTTCGTTGAAGAAAGTCATATTTCCAGAATTATCGGTTTTTATTAACTTAGCCCTTGTTTAATCGTATAATATTTGCATAAAAAATTTGAAGGAGGAGAGAATGCGAAAAACTTTAGGGTGGATTTTAATTGGGCTTATATTTTTGGTCGGAAATGTTTATGCTGGAGAAACCTTAGAGCAAGTCCTTGCAAAGAACTACAAAGCAAGGGGAGGCCTTGAAAAGTTAAAGGGGATCAAAACCATTTATCTGGAGGGGAAAATGACAATTGAGGCTGCTCAGTCCATGGAAATACCTGTAAAAATGTGGATAAAAAAACCCAACAAAATTAGAACTGAAACAGTTATTCAGGGACAGACTATTGTTCAGGCATTTGATGGGGAAAAAGCATGGTGGATTATGCCACTTATGGGAAGCAAAGAACCTCAACTCATGCCAGAGATGCAGGCAAAGCAGGTTAAAGAACAATCAGAAAGCTGGGACCCCCTGGTAAACTACAAAAAGCTGGGCTATAAACTTGAATACCTGGGAAAGGATGAAATTGAAGGAACTGAAGTGTATAAACTCAAACTAACCAAAAAGGATGGTAGTGTATCCTATCATTATCTTGATGTGGAGAGCGGTATAGAAATAATGACTGAAACCTACATGAAACGGGGAGAAACTGAATATAAGGTTGAAACAGTATTCGGAGATTACAAAGAGGTGAACGGGATTATGTTTCCCTTCTATTTTGAGTCAAAAGCGAATGGAAAGACTGTATCTCTTATGACTTTTAACAAGATAGAGGTAAATCCTGAAATTGACGATTCAATATTTACCATGCCGGCTTCTTCAAAAAATAAAAAGTAAGGGGAGTTAAAAATGAGTGGTTTAAGAAAAGGAAAAGTTTCTCTTATTTTTATTCTTATTCTCGTGCTCACTCTCCCCGGCCTGGCAAAGGGGATAAAAATAACATCCGGACTTTTCAGTAGTATTAAAGCCAGAAGCATAGGACCTGCGGTTATGGGAGGAAGAATTACAGCCATAGATGCTGTCGCTAAAGACCCCAGAATAATTTACGTTGGGACAGCGGGAGGAGGCCTCTGGAAGACTACAAACGGAGGAATTACCTTTAAACCCATTTTTGATAAGTACACAATGTCCATTGGAACAATAACCATTGACCAGAATAATCCCGATACCGTCTGGGTTGGAACAGGAGAAACCAATGTCAGAAATAGCGTGTCAGTTGGAACCGGCCTTTACAAAACCGAAGATGGCGGAAAGACGTGGAAATTCATGGGTTTCAAAAACTCCGAGAGAATAGCAAAGGTTATAATTCACCCCAGGGATTCAAAAATAGTGTATGTTTGTGTTATGGGACACCTCTGGAATGACCATAAAGAAAGAGGGGTTTATAAAACTGAAGATGGAGGAAAAACCTGGAAAAGACTTCTCTATGTTAATGAGAAAACCGGATGTGCTGACCTTGTAATTGACCCTCAGGAGCCCGATGTCCTGTACGCTTCAATGTGGCAGTTTAGAAGACTGCCCTGGTTCTTCAATTCAGGAGGCCCGGGAAGTGGGCTTTACAGGACAAAAGATGGAGGCAAAACCTGGAAGAAATTAACCAGAGGACTTCCTGAAGGTCCTCTTGGAAGAATAGCTCTGGCGATAGCTCCTTCAAGGCCTGCTACCCTTTATGCAAAGGTGGAAGCGAAAAAGGGCAGTGGACTTTATCGTTCTGACGATATGGGGGAAAACTGGAGGAAGATGAACGACACCATAGCGGTTAAGATGAGACCCTTTTATTTTGCAAGCCTTACAGTAGACCCTACGGACCATCGCAGAGTCTATGTGGCTGGACTTATGCTTGCTGTAAGCAGGGACGGAGGAAAGAGCTTCAATTTCCTTTTTGAAAATATGGGAACACATCCAGACCTTCACTCAATATGGGTTAATCCTAAAGACCCCAACAATGTAATGGTTGGAACAGACGGTGGCGTTTATGAATCTACAAATAAAGGGGTAACATTTAGATTCCTTAACAATCTCCCTGTTTCCCAGTTTTACCATGTATGGTATGACATGGAAGTTCCGTATAATGTCTATGGAGGTCTTCAGGATAACGGCGCATGGTACGGCCCATCCAATAGCTTTACCGGTCAGGGAATAAAGAACAGCGAATGGAAAAACGTCGGTGGAGGGGACGGATTTTATGTTTTTCCCCATCCCAAAGACCCTGACATAGTTTACTATTCATGGCAGGAAGGGAACCTTGAGCGATTCAACAGAAGAACACTTGAGACAAAGGACATAAAACCCATGCCGGTGAGCAAAGACGAACCCGAATACAGATTTAACTGGGATGCAGCCGTTGCTCTTAGCCATCATGACCCTGATACAATTTACATAGGCGCACAATTTCTCTTTAAGTCAACAAATCGGGGGGATACCTGGGAAAAGATTTCCCCGGACCTGACAACCAATGACCCTGCAAAACTCCAGCAGGAGAAATCCGGTGGCCTTACCCCTGATGTTACAGGGGCTGAAAACCACTGCACAATAGTTACTATTTCCGAATCCCCACTGGACAAAAATATTATCTGGGTTGGAACAGATGACGGTAACCTCCAGATTACGAGGGATGGTGGAAAGCATTGGGAAAACGTGGTGAAAAATGTTCCAGGAATTCCTGCAAACACATGGGTTTCCTCTGTGGAAGCGAGCCACTTTGATCCGGCAGTTGCCTATGTAACCTTTGATGGCCACAGAACAGGGGATATGAAACCCTACGTTTACAAAACCACGGATTACGGGAAAACCTGGATACCACTTGCCATTGATTCAATAGAGGGATATTGTCATGTGGTGAGGGAAGACCTTAAGAATCCGAACTTGCTGTTTCTTGGAACAGAATTTGGCCTTTACATTTCAGTAGATGGAGGAAAACAATGGGCAAGGATAAAATCAATTCCTGAAGTTGCTGTGAGAGATATTGCCATTCATCCCAGAGAGCATGACCTTCTGCTTGCAACCCATGGCCGCGGCATTATGATAATAGACGACATAACAGCGCTTAGAAACCTGAATCAGGAAATTCTGGAGGCACCAGCAGCGGTTCTTCCTTCAAGGCCAGCGATTATGAGAATTCCTACATTTTTGCAGGAGTTTCCGGGAGACAGCGAATTTTTTGGAGAAAACCTTCCAGAAGGAGCCTTCATAACCTATTACCTGAAGAAAAGGCATATTTTCGGAGACTTAAAGCTGGAAATTCTGGACGAGAATGGGAAAGTAATAAAAACCCTTCCCGCTAAAAAGAGCAGGGGAATAAACAGAATTTTCTGGGATATGAGACTGAAGCCGCCGAAGACAGGCTTTTCACCGGGTCTTGGAATGCTGATAAGCACAGGTCCAATGGTAAAAGAGGGCACATATACAGTAAGGCTTGTAAAAGGGAAAAATGTATATGAAGGAAAAATTACCCTCCTTCCTGACCCCAGAACAAAATACACGAAGCAGGACCGTGAAATTCGCCATAAACTTGTAATGAAGCTTTATCAAATGCAGGAAGACCTCGCTTACATTGCGGATTCAATAAAGAGCCTTAAAGACCAGGCAGAGGATAGAGCTGCAAAGACCCGTTCAAAAAGACTTTCAAAGAAGCTCAAAGCCTTTGCTAAGAAGATGGACGAATTTCATGGCACAATTGTTAGAAAGGGAGGATTGATGACCAGAGGAAAATTGAGAGAAAAAGTTGTGGGACTCTACAGCTCCGTAATAAGCTATGGAGGAAGACCCACTGATTCCCAGATTTACTATGCGAAAGTGCTTGAAGAAAAAATAAAAGACGTCCGTTCCAGATTTGAGCATATAATCCAGAAGGATGTGGCGAAACTAAACAAACTTCTTGCTAAGGCTAAAATTGAACCACTTCACGTTATGACGCAGGAAGAATATAGCAAAAAGCAATAGCGAATACCTGTGGGGGGCAATACGCCCCCTTTTATTTTTTCTCTATATTTACCTTGTATTTTCCAAAGCCAAAAGAAGTGTTTTTTCCGATATGAAATTTTTCCCCTGTTTTCAGCCAGGGCATGAATGGGGAAAGCGGTCCTTGAAAAACGAGTTTTCCAGTAAATCCAAGCAATTCCATCTTCTTTTTCTTCCTCATTGAATACCTGCCTATTTCAACCTTTGAACTTTCCAATTAAAATGAAGAGGGCTTAAGGGTAGGGTAAAGTCTTCACATTTCACATTCTATTTTAATTATATTCCAAACAGTGGTGTAGAATATTGGTGTTATGGAAGTAAGGGAAGCTTCAAAGGCTGATGTGGAAGATTTTGTAAATCTGGTTTTGATGGCGTCCCCTTATTTTCCGGAACTTTTCGGTCCCAATACAGAACTCATGCTTAAAGAGATGTTCGTCTCCAAATCCAATCTTTTCAGCTTTGAACATGTGCGTTTTATAAGACATCAGGGTAAAAATGCAGGAATGCTTTTAAGCTACAGCTGGAGAGAAAACAAAAAGGAATCTCTAAAGACAGGATTTCTCATGTTACGTTTTCTTGGTTTCTTCATGATTCGAAGGCTACCAAAATTACTTGTTTTCAATAAAGAGATAGGACAATTACCAAAAAATTCATATTATATTAGCAATGTAGCTGTATTTCCTCAATTTAGAGGAAAAGGATTTGGTAAGAAGTTAATAGAACTTGCGGAAATTAGTGCGGCAGAAGAGCGTTTGACATCTCTTGTTCTGGATGTTGAAAGGGAAAATTCAGTGGCTGTAAACCTTTATAAAAAGCTAAAATTCAAAAAGCTAAAAGAGTTTACCATTTCACTTTCTAAAAAGAGCCGCCTCAATTTTTTTCGCATGATAAAAGTGCTAAGCGAATAGCTTCCGGCTTTTAAGACCTTGATTCTATTTTAAAATTAGTCATAAGATTTTCTGATTTGCTCCGTGCATAAAGTTGGTTCAATCAGTTCCTTCCATTCAGAAGAATCCCATGTGCCGAGTTTCTGGTGCATTAAATAATATTTCTGTGGAATTGGATGTGTGCCTACCACGACTTTTAATCCGAATCTTTTTTCAATGTAGTCTTTAAAATATTTAATGTAAGGACATGGAGGATAACCCACAACAAAACCTGTTGCAAAGTGTATTACTTGGGCACCATTTTTCTTCATTTCTTCAGGAGCGTATTCTATGTTTCCACCAGGACATCCACCGCAAGTTGTAAATCCCACCACTTCTAAATCCTGGTTTTTGTAAATGCTGAATCCGCCCTCTCTATTTCTTAAGGCACGGAAACACTTTCCCCCAGCGCAGCTTCTATAACGGTCGCAGATAATAATACCTATTTTGACCTTTTCGCTCATTGTAAACACCTCCATTATAATTTTTAGATTTTAATTTTATCTCTTTTTCTTTCTGCCTTCAATTAATAGAGATCAGCTCTTCACATTTCACATTCCATTGTGCAATAATATTTTATTCCCAACAGAGAAAGCCTCAATTGTCGACAATTTTGTTATAAATTCGACAAATTTTGCCGGAGGGAAACACACAACTTCTCTTAAATAAAGCGTTATTTTATGGCATGAAATTTGCATTGTTTTTATATGGAGGTGAAAAATGAGAAAAATTTTTGTGTTTTTTATGATTTTAGCAATGACGTTTCTTTTGGGAGCTCAGGTTTTAATTCTTAAATTAGACCCAACAAAGAGCCACTACACTGTGGGCGAACCGGTTCTAATAAAATGGAAGTCCATAAAGAATTTTTCTAATTTTAAAGTAAAAATTACCATATGGCGACAGGGAACAGGCCAAAATATCTGTAAAATTGCAGATAATATTCCATTTTCTGATGGTATTTCCGGTTATAAGTGGACTGTTCCTTCAAGTTGTGTTAATCCTCACACAAATAAAGTTGAGAAATTAACCAGCGGCCTATTGAAAGTGAGGGTACGACTAATGGGAGAAAAAATATTCGCAGAAAGTGAATGGTTTAGGGTGAGAGGGCAGGACATCGACAAAAAACCTCTTCCTGACCTTGGAGCATACATTAAGTGCCCTGTGAAAGCTTACGCTGGACAGGAACTTGGAAAGAGCATTAAAGTATATGTATGGAACAAGGGCTCTGCGGCAGCAAGCAACTTTTCCGTTGACCTTGTTCTGTCAGGCGACGCTACTGTTCCCGTAAAATATGCAGTTTATTCCCCAAATTATAGTGAAGATGTCCTATTACAGGGAGGAAGAGAATTTGTTAAATATATTTCAGCAGGAAAAACCATTCCGTTAACTCTGAATGGAACCAATAAAATTCCTGATGACACTCCACCGGGCTGTTATTTTCTTGGAGTAGTTGTGGATTCGGGAAATAAGGTAGTAGAAAGTAAAGAGACTAACAATGTGGCTCTTTGCAACGTAAAAGTTGCCAGGCCAGTGCTTCCTGACTTGATAGTAGATTCTGTTGAGTTCATACCTTCAAGAAAGAATATAAAAGGCAGGATAATTTCGGATTGCGACCTGAAAATAAGCCTTAAAAACATCGGAGGTGTTTTACCTGATGCAGCTTATGGCACATCAACCGGAATGGCTATACAGATATGGATAGATGGTGAAATCAGGGGAGGACTTGGGTTGTTTTTAGCCGACCCGTCAAAATTACTGAAAACCCCTGGAGGGGTTCTGGAATTTAACTGGGGAGCTGGCTCTGAAAAGCCTATCATTGGTGCTGGAACACACCAGGTAAAGATTGTTCTGGTTGATGTGGGAGATGTGGTAGCCGAAGCCAATGAAACAAATAATACTAAAACTGTAAATCTTTCCTGTAGAATTCTTTATTAAATCGAGCCCTGTAATTTATTCTGCTTACTGGAGGTAGTTTACACAGGTATCGGTAAATCAATTAATTTTTACTGCGAGCTTTTTTCTCCTTTACAGGCACGAAAAGAAGGTCCTTAAAGTCAAAGCTGAAATCGGTAAGAGGGGAAACAGGCACCATTTTCACCTGCTCAATTTCTCCTTTATAATTAAGCATAAATGTTACAAAAGCATCTGCATTAAGGCTGCGGTCTTTCCATCTTACTACAAAGGTATCATAGTGCCAGTGTTCAAGCTCGCCTGTAAGGGCTGGAGTATGGCTGAATCGCATTATAAGTTTATTTCCTTCCTTTTCTATTGTCATTTCTCCATACCATTTGTCTAAGTATTTTCCGGCATATTCAGAAAGTTCAAGCGATGGTTTTGTATTTTTAGCTCTTTTAAGCTGAAGATTTTTCAATGTTTTTTCGGTTCTTTTAAGTC
>Ga0190329_1000530_pt1 | contig 11184 bp, 9 predicted proteins | sample 48720423_MG_FD_161655 | JGI IMG/M metagenome (GOLD analysis project Ga0190329, IMG submission 161655) | Hydrothermal vent sediment bacterial communities from Southern Trench, Guaymas Basin, Mexico - 4872-04-2-3_MG | ecosystem: Environmental > Aquatic > Marine > Hydrothermal vents > Sediment ... | reverse complement strand
TGGTAATTTTATCAATATAATGCCGTTTTTTGCTGATTCTTTGCTTTGCTTTATCCTTATTAAGTATAGAAATAATTCGTTCTGCCGAGGCCAGGGCACTCTGGAGTAGATTAAACTTTTCGGATAACTCCCTTAAAGGTCTGAAAAAAAGTTTCATATAAGTTAGAAATGCTACAAATTCGCCCAGTGTCAGGGATTTTTCAATGATTTCAAAACTTCCGGTCCAAAGAATAATGGCCACACTCAACACGCCTAAGAATCCGATAAAGGGCATAAATATGGAAAATATTTTTATCTGAAACAGGGTCGCAGTGAAATGTTCGAAATTAAGCGTTACAAACCGCTGCATAAATGTGTTTCGACTGGAGGTTGTCTGGATGATTTTAATTCCTGAGATGGCTTCTGAAAAGCTGTGGTTGATCTCTGCTATTTTTTGCCGGATGGTTCTGAAAGTCTTTCGTAAGATTTTTGAAAATACTCCGATACTGATCACGATCACCGGAACCAGCAGGGACAGATAAAAAGATAGTTTGATATCAATGGTAAACAGGATAATCAGGATTCCGATCATGAGAAGGATGTCTTTAAAAATAAAGAGCAGGATACTGGTAAACATCTCATTCATATTTTCAACATCTCCGGCGACACGGGATACCAGCCTCCCACTTGAGTTTTTATCATAAAAGGCAACCGGCAGAAAGGTCATATGGGCAAACAGGGAACATCGCAGGTTTAGTATGATTTTTTGACCGGTGTATTCCATGAAAAGGGTCTGGAAAAAATCAATGAGGAATAAAGTGAGGATAAATACGAAAAAAAGAAGGCAAAATGTCTGAAAGGAATCAATACCAAAACCGAAAAAATGGATGCCATTTTCGGGACCCACCGGAACGATAAATCCGTCGAAGGCGTTTTGAATAAACAGCGGCATGAGCAATTCTAAAAATGTGACAATAAAAATGAGCAGTGTCGAAAGTATCAACATCCATAAATACGGCTTGATGAAGGGCCACAACTCTTTGGCTACCTTCAGGTCTGCCAGTTTGCTTTCTTTTTCCTGTAAAGAGTTATCCGGCGTCATATTTTTCCTCAAACTGCTGAACCCGATAGGATTCTTTATAAAAATAATCAGTGGCAATGAGCTCATCATGGGTTCCGGAATGGTCGATCCGACCGGTCTTTAAAATATAAATAGTGTCGCAGGAGGCCAATGCCGAAATCCTGTGAGAAATAATAATAAAAGTGGCATTCAAGTTCATTCGGTTTAACCTTGAAATCACTTTGGAGGCTGTATGGGTGTCCATCTGGCTGATGGGGTCATCCAGGATGATGATCGGTTTTTCCAGCATCAAGGTTCGGGCAAGGGCAATTCTTTGCTTCTGTCCCCCTGAAAGGGTGATGCCTCTTTCACCGACAATGGTATCAAGTCCTTCCGGCATTTTTTCTATGGTATCTTTCAGACTACAAACCTGAATCACCTGGTCAAGCCTTTCTTCCTTCATCTCCTGACCCATGAGAATATTTTCCTGAATCGTACCTGAAAAAAGGAATGATTCCTGAGGCATCAGGGCAATATGCTGCCTTAGAAAATCCAGATTCATCTTTGTATGGTCAATGCCGTTGATAAGGATTTTGCCTTTTCTGGTATCGTAAAGCCGTGGAATTAACTGGACCAGACTTGTTTTGCCGGAACCTGGAGGGCCGCTGATGCCAATGGACGTCCCTGCATGAATCTTCAGATGAATGTTGGAAAGAATAGGGGTATCCTTATCATATTCAAAGCTGACATTTTCAAAGACAATATTGCCATCTATCTTTTGAGGGTGGATTGGATTGTCAGGTGAGCTTACATCCGGCATCGAATCTAAAAGTGTATTAATTCTTTTTAAGGATGCCATTCCTCTTTGAAAGAGGTTGATCATCCATCCAATGGCAATGACAGGCCAGGCTAAAATGCCAAGATATTGAAGGAAAGCGACAAGTTCACCCGGCGTGAGAACCTGTTCCATTGTAAGAAAGCCGCCATAAAAAATAACCACAAGGGTAGAAAGGTTCAAAAAAAATATCAGCAAAGGTTTTAACAGAGCGGTAATAAAAGCCCTTTTCAGATTTTTTTTAAAATAATCTGTTGAAGCCTTTTCAACTTTATTACCGATGATGGTTTCAAAATTAAATACTTTGATAATGCGGATGCCAAAAAAACTTTCCCTTACAAGTTCGGTAAGCTGTGAATAGGATTCCTGGGCTGTTTGATGAAATATATGCATTTTTTTCCCCAGGATTCTTGTTACAACAATCAGAAGCGGCATGGGTATCATCGCAAGAGCGGTAAGTGTAGGATGGGTCCAGGTCATTATGGCAAGGGTTGCACCGCCAAGAAGAAGGGTATCCACAAGTACGATCAAGCCAAAACCGAACGCCATTCTGATATGGTTGATATCGCTTGTGGCATGGGTCATGATATCTCCTGTTTTGACCCTGTCATAGTAGGCCATATCCAAGTTCAGGACATGTCTGAAAAGGTTGTCTCTTATACCTTTTTCAACATCTCTGGCACTTCCCATGAGAAGATTGCGCCAGCCATATCTTAACCCTGCCATGGCAAGACCTAAAAAAAGAATAAAGGCGCATTGAAGGAACAATGTTTTATTGTCAAAGGGGGGTAAGCTTAAGGCGTCAATGGCATTTTTTATGATTTGTGGAATGATCAGTTGAGTAGCATCCACAATGATCATGCATAAAATACCCAATACTATTTTATAAAAATTTTTCTTAATGTATGGATAGACCAGTTTCAAAATGTTTCTGGCTTTTTTGTACCGGTTAAGCTATTCTTTCTCATAGTGCGAGCATTCTTTCGTTTTGAGTTTTTAAGTTCCGGAAAATGGTTAAAATAATCAATCGGAGGATACACCGCCTGTACACTCAACACAACTTTTAATTATAATTCAATGGTGAGACCCTGTATTGAAGAGGGGATGACAGGTCTGAAGATGGAATGCGGGATAGAAAGAATATAATTCGGAGGGATGTATGAAAATAAAGAGAGCCACAGTATTGCTGAGTTTTCTGTGGATAATGATAATTGCCGTATCCTTTTTTTGGAATTACAGACAATTGATACAGGAACAGGAAAGAATTGCATTTGAGGCGGGAAGAAGTTTTTTCGATCAGATGATAATTACCCGCCAGTGGAATGCTATCCATGGTGGAGTATATGTTCCTGTTACTGAAAAAACATTGCCGAATCCATATCTTGATGTGCCAATGAGAGATATTATTATCAATGACACCTTGATCCTTACTAAAATAAATCCTGCTTTTATGACAAGGCAAATATCAGAAATCAATAATGAAGAGAAAAATATTCAATTTCATATAACCAGTCTTAACCCAATTCGTCCGGAAAATAAGGCAACTGCGAGAGAGGCAATATTTTTAAAGGATTTTGAAAAAGGCATAAAAGAAGCGGGAATATTTACGAAAGAAGGTTCGGCCGCTTCTTTTTTTTATATGGCTCCTCTAAAGACTGGAAAATCGTGTTTAACCTGCCATGCCAAACAGGGATATAAAGAAGGTGATGTGCGAGGGGGTATTAGTGTCACTTTGCCGTTTGCCATGAAAATACCATTGTTGCCTTTATTATCAGGTTATTTATTGATAGGTACGGTAGGCTTATGCGGCATTATTATTCTTGGCGTAAAATTAAACAGGGCCTATGAGATAATAAAAAGACAATCGTTGTTTGATGCTTTAACAAAGATTCCAAATCGCCGGAGTTTTTCAGAAACCATAGTAAGAGAATTTAACCGGAGCCAGAGAAATCAGAATCCGCTGTCAATTATAATGGGTGATATCGATAATTTCAAAGCATATAATGACACTTACGGTCATAGTAATGGGGATATATGCTTAAATAAAGTTGCGCAAGGCATAAAAGATTCCCTTAAAAGACCCGGGGATTTTTGTGCGCGGTATGGGGGTGAAGAATTTATCGTTATTTTGCCAAATACAGTCTCTGATGGCGCAATCCATGTCGCTGAAAGAATACGGTTACACATTGAAGAAATGGGAATTATACATGAAAAATCATTGCCTGCCCGGGTTGTTACCTTGAGCCTTGGGGTAGCAACATCAAAAGACACGATGGGCCTGGTTTTTTATGAAAAATTAATCCAATATGCAGATACAGCGCTGTATAAGGCAAAAGATCAGGGTCGGAATCAAGTTCAATCCTCCACTGAAGTCGCATAATTTTTTTTGACGGCAAGGGCGACCCATTCATCCCTGTATTCCTCATGGATAACAAAAAGATGATTGGCCTCAAGTGCTGCTGATACGTCAATTTTTCGCTCTTTGATAATACCCGATAGGATAGTTATGGTATCCGGCGCCATTCTTATTGATATCGCAGGCAGGATGTCGACAATGACCTGGGCAATAATATTGGCGACGATAAAATTGCAGGGTGTCGGATCAGTTTTATCCAGAGTTGTACACAATAGGTTGCATCTGCCGGGATCAATATTATTTTTGGCAAGATTTTGTTGGGCCACCTGTATGGCGACCTCATCCGTATCAATCCCTGTTATGCTATCTGCACCGAGTCTGGCAGCCGCAATCATCAAAATTCCGGAACCCGTTCCAACATCCAGAAATGTTGAGCCCGGTTTAAGATATGTTTCAATCATCTGAATGCACATGGCGGTAGTCGGGTGTGTGCCAGTGCCAAATGCCATCCCCGGGTCAAGATGAATAACAATTTCATCCTTTCCTTCATTATACGCTTTCCATGTCGGTTTTATGGTGATCCTGTCTGTCACCTTTGTCACTTCAAAATAGGCTTTCCAGGCTTCAGACCAATCTTTTTCATCGACGATTTCGGTTTGGATGTTAGTCTGAATATTAAAATTTGACAGGTTTGAGATTTTTTCTTTTATTTTTTCAAGGATGATGTCGGATGATGCCAGCAAGGGAAGAAAGCCTGTAATCGAGCAGGTTTCAGGCGTTGGAAGCGTGTTTGTGCCAAACCCTTCATCCGGTTCATCCAGAGGAATATCACATACCACTCCTTTGAGATTAAATGAAAAGAAAATATCACAGATCAATTCTTCGGCTAACATCAAATTTCCAGCATCAAACTGGATAATAATTTTTTTGAATCTCATGGATACTAAGTCTTCCTTGTGTTTTTAATAAAAAAATATTATTTTCCATTATCATGCAATTGTCAAATTCAAATGTTGTAAATAGTGTAAAATGATCAATCCATATCAGCATCTTTATATTTATTATTTGGACGGAGTGCCGCAGATCAGCAGGGCAGTTCAGAACAATAAAACCTTTCTCGGTACATGGGTGGATGAAGACATCTCTTTCCTTTTTTTTTCTTGCGTTTCAAATGATATGATTGAACAGATTCTTGAAAAAAATAGCGGTATCCGCCTGATTGATACATATGAAATGACCGGTGAACAATGGCATGGAGATAAGATTGAGCCCTATTATGTGAATGATCTGTGTATTTATCCGCCATGGAATAAACCCGCTTTTAATGGCGAATCTATAAAGGAAATTTTGCTTGATCCGGGCGTGGTGTTTGGAACCGGCAGACATCAGACGACAGAAGACTGCCTTTATTTAATCCATCGATTGTGTACAAATCACAGGATACAATCCGTTCTTGATATTGGTACGGGAACCGGGTTGTTATCCCTTGGTGCGGCAGCGCTGGATTGCAAACAGGTGATGGCCTGTGATTTTAATTATCTGGCCGTTAAAACAACCCTGAACAATATCCGGCTCAATGGATTTGAAGACCGGATTCTTGCTTTCCAGGCAAAAGGGGAAGAGGTTATGTCCATTCCCTGTGATCTTCTGGTGGCCAATATCCATTATGATGTCATGCGCCATATGATTGAAAGCCCGTTTTTTTTGGATAAAAAATGGTTTGTCCTGTCCGGGCTTTTAAATTCCGAAGCGAAAAAAGTGTTGGATTCATTGTCCCGGAAGAATGTTCATATTATTGAAAGGCGATGCCCTGACGGAATCTGGAACACCATCCTTGGGAAAAGTTTAAGGTAAAATTATTTTTTAAGGCGGATTTACGCTTCCCCCCGTTCTTCCAAAACTTCCTTAAGCACTGTCAAACCAGTATTCGCAGCAGGCACACCGCCGTAAATACTGGTTTGGAAAATCACTTCTGCAATTTCTTCTTTTGTGCATCCCACATTCAGGGCCGCATGGGTATGGAGTTTGAGTTCTTCCGGTTTTGAAAGAACTGTTAGAGCTGCCACCGTAACAAGTTGCCGGGTTTGATGGGGGATCTTTTCTCTTGAATACATCTGGCCTGTGATATACAGGGACATGTCTTTTGCAAGGCCCTTGTCAAAATACCTCCACAGGTTGTAAGGCTTTTCCTCTTCTTTAACCGTGGAAAAATAAAGTTTTGCAGTTTTACCTGTTTTTTTTGCGATGTCTTTTGGGTCCACCTTCACCTCCCTGGTAAAATTTTGTGAACAACAACCCCAAAGGCGAAGAAAGGAATTGCTGCTCACAAAATTGTTTGATTTATCTGTTGGCTTTTCTAAACCCCAGCTGATCCAGTGCAATGATCCATTTACAGATATTAGTAGACCCTTCAACCATGGAATAGGTCGGGGCATCTCTGTAGTATCTGGCAACAGGATATTCTGTAGAGTATCCGTAAGCACCCAGAATTTTCATGGCATAGTTAGCAGATTTAGTTGCGATTTCACCGGCAAGATATTTGGCAATGGCCACATCACGACCATTGTTTATTTTTCCCTGGTCTTTTTCCCAGGCAGCTTTGTAAACAATGAGACGGGCCGCTTCTATTTCAGCTGTCATTTGGGCAATCATATCCTGGTTCATCTGGAATTCACCGATTTTTTTGCCAAATTGTTTTCTTTCATTGCAATATTTGGTGGCCACATCAAGACAGGCCTGGGCAAGCCCTACACCACCGGCGGCAGCCGACAGCCTTGTCTGGTTCAAAGAGGAGAACACTATCTTAGCCCCATCACCGGGTTTTCCCAGGATATTTTCTTTGGGCACTTTAACATTATCAAGAAAAAGCTCGCCTGTGGGGGAGGAATGGGAGCCTAATTTGTCAAGCCCTGACGTTTTGACGCCTGCAAAGTTTTTAGGTTCGATAACAAAAGCGGAAAGCCCTTTTGATCCTGCAGCTTTATCCGTGTAAGCATAGTAGAGAAGCGCGTCCGCATAATTGGCATTGGAAATCCAGGTTTTAGAACCATTTAAGAGCCAGTGATCTCCCTTGTCTTCAGCCGTTGAGGCCATGGCCATGACATCTGAACCTGCATCAGACTCTGTAATACCGAACCCGCCGATATATTCGGCAGTACAGAGTTTTTCCACATATTTCTTTTTGACGTCTTCATTTCCATATTTAAAGATGGTATAGGCACATCCCAAGACCTGCATGTTGACCTGGACCCTTAATGAAGAAGAGACTTTGGCAAGTTCTTCCGTTATAATCATTGCCGCCAGAAACCCCATGTCTTCTCCACCATATTCTTCAGGAATGACGGTTCCGAAAAATCCCAGTTCCCCAAGAGGTTTCATAACCTCTTCAATGGGAAAGTGATGTTTTTCATCCCATTCATCCACATAGGGCTCGATTTGTTTTTTTGCAAAGTTCCTGATCTCTTTCTGAAGCATTTTAAGTTCGGTTGATAATTGAAAATCCATTGTTCCTCCTAAACGGTTATCCTAAATTATTTTATATAGTATATAGTGAAATATATGGTTCATATCATAAATTGTAAAATAAACTAAAATTTGATACACTTGTCAAGAAAAAAGTTAAAATATAGCTAAAAAATAGCTTGACAAAAGATGTGAATTATTTAATCTTTAAAGGGAGTAAATGCTGTTTTATTATGCGAAATAGCTGGATGAAAGGACTGTCTGGGTGATACCTTAATCCGGATAAGTTAAATGAATAAAGGGTTATACAAAGAAGACAATGAATAATTTCATATCATGCAGAGAGCATAAATAATGGCACTCTCTGCAGATACAAAATCTGGCATGCAAAATATTGATGGTTATTCGACAATAACAAGCGGCTGTTTGGTGGCGACTTTGTCATCCACTTTTACACCAATTTGTTTTACTTTGCCTGAAACTGTTGAGAGAATGGGATTTTCCATTTTCATGGCTTCAAGGACCAAAAGCTCCTGTCCTTCAACGACATCATCGCCTTCTTTTACATGTACCTGGAAAATTGTACCGGGCATGGGGCTCAAGATTTCTGTGCTCATTTGTACCTCCTTTATTCAAACGATATGGGGTTTCTTTCTTGTTAGAAAAAGATTTTTTTTAAAACAAGACAAGTTTGGTCTATACTTAAAGAAAAGCTTAAAGTCAAGAGGGGTTGGATTTTACGATAAGCGATTGGTTTTCCTTTAAGGGGAATACGGATCTCAAATAATAATTTATTTTGATCGGGAGTAGAGGATGAGACAATATTTTGAAAAAATGACTGAATTCGGTGTTGCGCTAAATAAAGGGCAAATATTAAGTTCAGAAAAAAACGTAAAAAATATTCAGGAAGTGGAAACCGGAATCGATGGTGAAATCGAAAAAGTAAAAAATGCCGGAATGCCGACTGAAAAAATTAACGCAAGGGGTGTGATGACAGTCTGGCAGCGGCTTGAATACCTGGTTGATCCAGGAACCTGGAATCCCTTACACACCCTGTTCAATCCCGAAGATAATGTCGAAAATACTACAAATGTTATTGATGGATTGGCAAAAATTTCCGGCAAATGGTGTGTTGTTGCAGGATTTGATAATAAAGTCATGGCCGGTGCCTGGCTTCCGGGACAGCCTGAAAATATTTTAAGGGTCACCGATCTTTCAAAACGACTGAACATCCCCCTGGTCTGGTTGGTCAATTGCAGCGGTGTAAAACTGACGGAGCAGGAAAAATTTTATGCCAACAGAAGGGGAAGCGGCACAACCTTTTACCGCCATGCAGAGCTTGAGCAAGAGGGCATTCCCATACTGGCCGGTATTTATGGTACAAATCCGGCAGGGGGCGGATACCAGGGCATCAGCCCGACTATTCTGTTTGCCCACAAAAATTGTAATATTGCCGTGGGTGGCGGTGGAATTTTAAGCGGTATGTCTCCCAAAGGGTATTTTGACCTGGAAGGTGCGGAGCAGCTTATTTCATCTGCAAAAGAATATAAGGCCAAACCTCCGGGATCAGTCGATATCCACTATGATGAAACCGGTTTTTTCCGGTATGTCTATGAAGAAGAGAAAGGCGTTCTTGATGGACTCAAAGATTATATGAAAGATATGCCGGCCTACAACCCCAAATTTTTCAGGGTTGCCGAACCCAAAGCCCCAAGGTTCCCGATAGAAGATCTCTATCGCCTCATTCCCCATAACCAGAAACAGATTTATAATTTTAAAGAAATCATCGCCCGTCTTGTTGACGGCAGTGAACACATGGAATTCAGACCGGATTATGGACGTGAGGTATATACGGGTCTTGTGAAAATGGACGGATATCTTGTGGGTATGATCGGCAATAACCAGGGATGGCTGGGAGAAGATTATCCCGAGTATGCGGATTACGGCGGAATCGGTGGAAAACTCTATCGCCAGGGATTGATCAAAATGAACGAATTTGTCACCCTTTGCGGCCGTGATAGAATTCCCGTGATCTGGTTTCAGGATACATCCGGCATTGACGTGGGTGATATTGCTGAAAAGGCAGAACTTCTTGGCCTTGGACAGTCCTTGATTTATTCCATTCAGCAGACAGACGTGCCAATGATGCTGGTTACCTTGAGAAAGGGAACCGCTGCAGCCCATTATGTTATGGGCGGTCCCACCGCCAACCGCCACAATGCATTTACCCTGGGGTTGGGGACAACTGAAATTTATGTCATGCATGGTGAAACAGCTGCTGCTGCCAGTTATTCAAGACGGCTTGTTAAAGAAAAAGATGCCGGCCGTCCCCTTGAACCCATTATCGAGAAAATGAATAAGCTGGCTCAGGAATATCATGATAATTCAAGACCGGCGTATTGCGCAAAACATGGCATGGTGGATGAAGTGGTTAAGATGAAGGCACTTCGAGATTACTTGAAAGCATTTGCAGGGGCTTCATACCAGAATCCAAAATCCATCTGTCCTCAGCATCATATGATAACGCCGAGAATTATCAAAGGATAAACAATTAAACCCGGTAAGATTACTTAGGAGGTTAATATGGCAGAATCTAAATTTATAAAAATCGAAAATGATGGTCAGGTTGCCAGGATCATCCTTGATCGACCCAAGCATAATGTTCTGGATATTCCCATGATGAATGAACTCAACGCAGAGCTTGAAAAGATCGCAGCAGATGATGAACTCAAATGCGTCGTGATTACAGGCGAAGGCAGAAGCTTTTGCGCCGGCGTGGAAGTGGGAGACCATAAACCGGATAATGTTGATGCAATGGTTTCTACCTTTAACCGGATTTTCGAATTGACAAACATGATCGATATTCCCATTATTGCCGCTGTGAACGGAGTGTGCCTGGGTGGCGGCATGGAAGTTGCCATTGCCTGTGATATTGTGATTGCATCTGAAAAAGCGATCTTAGGACAGCCTGAAATCAAATTGGGATTTTTCCCTCCCTATGCGGCGTTAAGATTGCCTGAACTTGTGGGACCTGCCAAAACCATTGAGATTTTGACAACCGGGCAAAATTATTCTGCTCAAGACGCCAAAGAGCTCGGGTTTGTAAGCAAGGTCGCATCTGTGGATGATTTCCAAGCAGTGGTAGATGCTCAGGTGAAACAGATTTGCCATGCAAGCCCCTTGATTATCCGCCTCAATAAACGAGCGGTTAAACGTCATATCGGTACCAGCTTTTTTCAGGGCGTAGATCTGGTCAGTAACTATTTCCTTAATACTATGATGAAAACAGAAGATACACTTGAGGGAATTGCCAGTTTTGAGGAAAAAAGAAGACCTGTCTGGAAAAATAAATAATCTCTAAATAAACATTTGAAAATTACTTCAATTCTTGCCATGGCAAGGGGCTTCAACTTCCCTTGTCATGGTTTCCAACTTTCTATTTATTGAGACGGCGATGACGGTTTTTTCAGCCACATCATATAGATCCCCAAT
>Ga0190329_1000529_pt1 | contig 11201 bp, 8 predicted proteins | sample 48720423_MG_FD_161655 | JGI IMG/M metagenome (GOLD analysis project Ga0190329, IMG submission 161655) | Hydrothermal vent sediment bacterial communities from Southern Trench, Guaymas Basin, Mexico - 4872-04-2-3_MG | ecosystem: Environmental > Aquatic > Marine > Hydrothermal vents > Sediment ... | reverse complement strand
TGAGAAGAAATGTTGCCGCAGGGAGAGTGGTCATTCTCAAAAATTTCAATCATGAGGTAGAGCCTGTGGGGGTCGGTTTTCCACTCCGTGTGAAGGTGAATGCGAATATAGGCACTTCCATGGATATAGTTGATGTAGAAGCTGAGGTGCGCAAGGCGAAAATCGCAAAAAAGTACGGGGCAGATACAATAATGGACCTTTCTACTGGTGGAGATTTAAATGAAATTCGTCGCCGCATAATGCGAGAGGTTCCCATAGTCACAGGTACTGTACCCATTTATCAGGCTGCATGGGAAATGCTTCGGAAGAAGAGAGCCATAGTGGATATGACAGAGGATGATATGTTCAACGCAGTTGAGACACATTTAAAAGATGGCGTTGATTTTCTCACCATTCATGTAGGTGTGACAAAAGAAGCTGTGGGAAAGATGAAAAAGCACCCCCGTGTGGTTGGCACAGTATCACGGGGAGGAACGTTTCATGCAGCATGGATTCTCCATCATGGGGAGGAAAATCCCTTCTACAGAAATTATGATTATCTCTTAGAGCTCCTTTCTGAATATGATGCAACCATAAGCCTTGGAGATGGACTTCGCCCAGGAGGGTTGCCAGATTCTACTGATTTTCTGCAGATTCAAGAGCTATACACTATAGGACATCTTGTGAAGAGAGCTCGGAAAGCTGGAGTTCAGGCGATGGTAGAAGGGCCTGGTCACATACCTATAGATCAAATAGAAGCAAATGTGAAGATGGCAAAAATTGCGACTGATAACGCACCTTTCTATGTTTTAGGTCCTCTCGTAACTGATATAGCTTCAGGTTATGACCACATAAACGGTGCCATAGGTGGTGCAATAGCTGCACGTGCAGGTGCGGATTTCCTCTGCTATGTTACCCCAGCTGAGCATCTTGCCCTGCCAACTGAGGAAGAGGTGAAGCTGGGCGTAATTGCAACGAGAATTGCGGCGCATGCCGTTAATCTAACTCGCTTTGAAGAGGAATATAAATGGGATTACAGAATGTCAAAGGCTCGTGGAGAGATGAGATGGGATGAGCAGTTGAATTTAAGCATAGATAAAGAAAATGCCATAAAAATAAGAAAAGAAAGATATCCCCATAGCCCTCAGGTGTGCACAATGTGTGGAGAGCTTTGTGCAATAAAAATACTGAGTGAATATTTGAAAGATGGGAGAGAATAAGAAAATTAGAATTTCTTATGCTTGATTTTTTATATTCCATCTCTTTCTTCTTATTAACTTGTACTTTATAAATTTTATTAAGAAAAATTAATAAAGGAGTATTGAAATTCATAAAATCATGAAGGGGATGAGTGTGAAGATTGCCAGTACATTGCTAACAATAATTTTTCTGGCCACTATGTTCGCAGGTTTCACCTCTGCAGATGGAGGAATAATATCACCCTATGCTGTGTATGAGTATGCACAGAATGCTGTTATAGCGTGGAATGATGGAAAAGAATATCTGTGTCTCGAAGTTGGACTTCGTGTATATTTTGCAGAGGAGCAAAGTGAGATAAAGGCTCTTCGTGTTATACCTTTTCCCTCTCTTCCAAAAGTACTTCCCGGAAACGAGAAGCTCTTTGAAAAGATGCTGGACTTTATAGAGAGCAAGGACAAAGAAGTTAAGAGGCGAATAACCAATATGCCCTTAGAAGGTAAAGGTGTAAGTACAGGATATTATCAAGAGGAATTTGAGGATGTGATATATTATGGCAGTGTATATATAGGCCCTCATACTGTGGGTCTGTTCCGTATAACAAGCTCGGAGAATATGAATGATAAGGTCAGGGAGGTCTTCAAAGATATGGGAATAGCTTATGAGCTCAACCTTGACAGCTATGGGGAGGAGATCCTAGAGAGGTATATCGAGAACGGATACAATTATTTTGCATTTGATGCTATCACTATAAAGAATTGGGATATGTCAAGCGGAAGAGTCGCCCCGGTGGCATATATTTTCAACACTTCTCAAATATACTATCCCGTGGAAATCACATTTATGAGTCCAGAGCATTACAGCGCCAACACCATAGCACTTTATGTAATAACATCGCATGGAGTGGATTTGAGTTCCACGAACTTTGGAGATTTCAAGCTGGAGAGAAGATACAGAATATCAGAAGAAGAGTTGCGTGCACTGGATAAAAATATTACATCGGTGGTGTCCTCAGGCTATTTAGATGTGTTTCTTGGAAGAGAAATAGAAAGAGGCGTTGAAACATGGAACTTCGAAGCAAGGGAGAACACCTCTGACCCCTATCTTAGAGAGATGATTTCCTTCTTTGCAGCATTTGCAGTAATTGCCTCTTTATCTATCCTTTCAATGTTCCTGAAAAAAGAGAGAAGAAAGAGAAAAGTGGTAGATATGATATTTTTTGGTGTTGAGATTCTATTGCTAATGATTATCATTTATCTCATGTTCCTTCACTATCAACATCTCCATAATCTGAGTGATTTTTATTCATCCACCGAATATCAGGGGCTTCGTGATTACTATTACAATCAGCTCTATGCACTTATGACCCTCTCACTTATTCTTCTGATTCTCCACTACAGAGTTCGCGAGAAATATTCTCTGGCTCTTACTCTTCTTGCAATTCTCGTGGGGGTGATAGTAGCTCTGGAGTATATGGATTATATATCCTTGCCCTTAGAGCTATTTGGCATACTCATGGCTCTCTTTCTCATTATCGTGGTTCCTTATGTTACGGAACAGGGATTCAACATAACATCCATTTCTTTTCAGAAGAAACTATCTCTGGCAGTGGGAATTCCGCTATTCATCTTCGCCTTCATCCCGGGTATGCAGGTGCTGGATATGGGCTTCTCTGCACTCTTCATGGGCCTGGCTTACCTCCGTGGAGAGATAAAATTTGGCTCTGCCATTCAGGAGAAAGAATAATAAGCGAGGTGGAGATAAGGGCATGTGCTCTACATAGCTCTCACATTAGGGGTAATAATCGCATTTACCCTCCTGGCCCTTCGCAGGAACGCCCTCATATATCTTTCCTTAGCTCTTGTGCTCATTTATTTCCTGGAGATATTCATTCTTTACTCTCAGGGATTTAGCGGTATTGAAAAATATTTTCATGCCCTAAGCTGTAAATCCTCGGTTCTTGATATTGGGATACTTACTTCAATATATCTTCATAGTCTCAATCCAGGACATATATTTTTCAATATTCTCATATTCTTTCTAATAGGTTTGCCATTCGAAAGGAAGATAGGTGGCTTCTGGTTCACCCTAATATTTTTAATAAGCGGAATCGCTGCAAATATCGGTTACTCTATCTTTCTCTCTCTTTCCGGCATATCCTCATACCTCTTGGGTGCCTCTGGTGCCATATTTGGAATAATGGGTGCCTTTCTGATTTTATACCCTAATGATGAGATAGCCATGTTTCTTGGCCCTGTGCTTATGCCGAGAATCAAGGTAAAATACGCTGTTCTCTCCCTCATGGCTGTGGAATTTCTTCTTACCTTCTTGTGGGTGAATGATAATGTGGCCCACGGTGCCCATGTGATAGGTGCTGTAGCAGGAGCTTTGATGGGCTATTTTCTCAAATCTCATACGCCCACGCCCAGATTAAGGAGCAGTAGAATTGATTATGAGCTCCTGGAATCCCTGAGCGACACTGAAGAATTGAGAAATATAGTGAAAAGGATAAGAGCTGAGAACGATGAGCTCATTCAGAATTCATGGATAGAGGAATTTTTTCGCAAAAAATATGGGGATGCAAAATGGGAGGGCAAATATATAATTTCTGGAGGCAGGAGATACAGGATAAGGAGGTGAATAAATGATAATTGATGGCTCCTATGGAGAAGGTGGTGGCCAGATTCTGAGAACAGCTGTGGCTCTCTCCGCAGTGCTTGGAGAAGAGGTGAAGATAAAAAATATAAGGGCTAAAAGAAAGAATCCTGGTTTGAGAAATCAACATCTCTGGGGTATCAAACTTGTGGCCATGATGACTGATGCAAAGGTTGATGGTCTCAAAATAGGCTCAACCATGCTATCTTTCTCACCGGGTACGATAAGGGGAGGCGAGTACAGAATTGATATAGGAACTGCAGGAAGTATAACGCTTCTTCTACAAACATCATTGCTACCGGCACTCTTTGCCGATAGAGAGGTACTTTTAGATATATCAGGAGGCACTGATGTTCCATGGTCTCCACCTGTTGATTACTATTGCCATGTTCTCATCCCACTCCTCCGCCTTATGGGCGCCCAGATTGAGATGGATATCATTCAACGAGGCTATTATCCTCAGGGAGGAGGAAGAGTAAAGGTCAAAGTTTCTCCTTCTGAACTCAAAGGCATAGCCTTAGAAGACAGGGGCAATCTACTGGCTCGAAGGGGATATATCTCTCTCAGAAATCTGCCTTATCATATCGTGGAGAGGATGAAAAGAACTGCGATAGGATACTCTTTTCAGGAAGATGTGCAGAATTCTGGAAGAAGCAGGGGATGCAGCATACTTCTGTTAAATGAATATGAGAAAACGATAATAGGTGCGGATTCACTTTGCCAAAAGGGTATGAGAGCAGAAGATGTGGCACTTAGTGCACTTGAAAAGTTAAAGATGGAGGAGAGTAGCAAAGCGACGGTGGACATTAATATGGGGGATCATCTCTTACCCTTTGGTTTTCTTGCCAAGGGAAAAACTTCCTATTATGTTCGAGAGGTGACGGGGCATACAAAAACAAATGCTTGGCTGGTGGAGAAGTTCGGAGGGAAAGTGAAAATTAAGGGAGGTAGAATAGAAATTTATGCATAGATGTAATCTTTGGGTACCCTTTTTACCCGTGCAGCCTGCTCTCTGAGTGTGGCTATGTTCTTCTCTATCTTCTCTGCCTCTTCATAAAGAGGTTTTGGATCTACCTTTATTCCACTCATCATCTCATTCAGTATTTCCACTATCCTTCCTGCGGCTCTAGCATCGGGATAATCCGGATGTGCTTCTGCAAGAAGGGCTATTACATCCGTGCCTCTTTTTCTTCCCTCTGTAAGAAGGACGCCCGTAACACCCGTTATGACTCCTTCACCAAATTCCAGGACGTTCGGGGGAATTTTCTTCTTTGCATACTCTGTGCTTGCAACTCCATATACATTCACCTTCTCCTTCTTTTCCTCCTGAATTAGTCCCTCAGGGGTAACAACAATATCTATCTTCTGCTCATCTGTCCAGTCGAGCATAAGGGAGGCAAGGGGTTTTAAAAGGGATGTGGGTATCTGAAATTCGGAGACAAACACAGCTATTTTCACCTTCCCCTCAAGTTCACCACCGTATATTCTTACAGGACTGTGAGGTACTCCATTCCTTATAAGCGCAAGAGCGGGAAAATAAGGGCTATCTACAATTGCTATCTGCTCAAGATTGAGGCGCTCAATGAGATAATTGGCCACTATTGAGCTCACAAGGCCAACTGATGGAAAACCATCTATAACGATACCATCTCGGAGATCCACCTTTTTTATCTCGTATATCTGGAGTTCCATACCAAGGTATGGAATTATTAGATATTAAATATTTTGCATTATGGGACATTCAAGCGTAACATTAACATACTCTGAAGTCATAGGGAAGTTACATGAAGTATATTGTGGTAACAGGTGGTGTTATTTCAGGACTGGGTAAGGGAATCACCACAAGTTCTCTGGGCAAACTTCTGCAAGCTCGAGGTTTGAAGGTTACAGCAATTAAGATAGACCCATATCTAAATTATGATGCAGGTACAATGAACCCTTATCAGCACGGAGAAGTATTTGTGTTGGAGGATGGAGGTGAAGTGGATCTTGATTTGGGGAATTATGAGCGCTTTCTCGATGTTAATTTATCCTCAGATCACAATATTACCACGGGGAAAGTTTATCTCACCGTCATTGAAAGGGAGAGAAAAGGGGAGTATCTGGGCAAGACTGTGCAGATAATTCCTCACATAACGGAAGAGATAAAGAGAAGAATAAAGAAGATAGCCATAGAGACCATGGCGGATGTGGTAATGATAGAAGTTGGAGGCACTGTAGGTGATATTGAGAGTATGCCATTTTTGGAGGCAATGAGACAGCTTAGAATGGAAGAGGGTGAGAAAAATGTTTTCTTTGTACATACAACCCTTGTACCTACGGTGGAGGTTGTGGGGGAGCAGAAAACAAAACCCACGCAGCACAGTGTGAAAGAGCTTCGCTCTCTGGGCATTCAACCAGATATGCTTGTAGGGCGCTCTAAGGAACCGCTTACAGAGGAAACCAGGAGAAAAATATCCCTATTCTGCGATGTACCCTATGAAGCTGTGGTAAGTGCCCCTGATGCAAAATCCATATACGAGGTTCCTCTTATTTTTGAGCAGCAGGGTGTTGGGGAATACATTATGGGAAAGATGCAGCTGTGGGGTGAGAGACCTGATTGGAAAGAATGGAGGAGATATCTTCAGAGACTCTTCAATCCTAAAGATGAGGTTACTGTTGCTATAGTGGGTAAGTATGTTCATCTCAAAGATTCCTATATAAGCCACAGAGAAGCTTTTACTCATGTCTCATCGCATCTTCAGGTGAGGGTAAATCTCCGATGGGTGGATAGTGAGGATGTGGAAGAGAAGGGAATTGATATTCTTCAAAATGTTCATGCCATTCTCATTCCGGGAGGTTTCGGAATAAGGGGTACTGAAGGCAAAATAATGGCAGCTCAGTATGCAAGAGAGCAAGGTATACCATTCTTGGGAGTTTGCTTTGGGTTCCAAATGGCAGTCATAGAATTTGCCCGTCATGTGCTGGGTTATGAAGATGCACATAGCACAGAGCTTGCAAGAACCTCACATCCAGTGATAGATCTCCTGCCTGAGCAGAGAGATATAGATAAACTCGGAGGCACCATGAGACTTGGGGCCCATAAGATAATAATAGAAAGGGAATCGAAAGCCTATGAAATTTATAAGAGCGAAGAAATCTTCGAGAGACACAGACATCGGTATGAGGTAAATCCTGAGTACATTGATGAATTTGAGAAGAACGGACTTCATTTTAGTGGAAAGGATATAAGTGGAACACGCATGGAAATTTTTGAGCTGAGAGGGCATCCATTCTTTATGGGCTCACAGTTCCATCCAGAATTCAAATCGAGACCTCTTAGACCATCTCCTCTTCACACTGCACTTATTAAAGCAGCTCTCGAGTATAAAAATCATAGATAGAGGGAATAGATTTTCATAAGCTCTCGGAAGGAATTCTCCCAGGAGAATTTTTCAACCGATTTTCTTGTGTTTCTCTTTAGCTTCAGATAAATATCCTCATTGGTGAGAAGGGTGAGGAGATTCTCTCTTAATTCCTCTATGTCCCTTGGTTCTGCAAGAAGCCCGTTAAAACCATTTTTCACAATTTCAGGTATTGCCGCTATGCGATAAGATACTACAGGTTTACCTGCGGCGAGTGCTTCGGCTATGCTCATTCCAAAACCCTCAGAAATGCTGGGAAGACAGAATATATCAAAGGAGGCATAGTAATGCGGCATTTCTTCCTCTCTTATTTTACCTGCGAAGATAACTCTTTTTTCCATCCTATACTCCTTAACCATTTTTCGAAGGCGGTCTTCTATTCCCCGAATTCCAGAGCTTCGAGGATCGGGATTTGGGCCCACCAAGATTATACAGGCATCGATATCCTTGGCGGCTTTAATTAAATCCTGCGGCCCTTTTCCTGTGCTCAATCTTCCCACAAACCCTATAATTTTCTTTTCTGGAGGTATCTTATGCTTTCTCCTCACATACTCCCCATTGCCATTTTTGAATTTTTCCAGCTCTACCCCTGGAGGAACCACATAAATTCTCTCCTTATCTAATCCCAGCTCTACAAGTCTTTTTTTGGTATAATTACTGGGAGTTATGTAGCCTGCATAATTCAACTTTAGAGATAATTTTTCAAAATTTTCATAGAGTGATGAGCTTTCCCACCCAGAGTACTCTTCATACTTTCCTATATACACATCATGAATGTGTCGCAAAATTGGAATCTTGGGATTGATTTTCCAGAGATAGGAGAGTGCGAAAGAGGAAAGGTAGGAGTGGGTATGAACAATATCAGGATTTATTTTTTTTATCAAACTTAGCACAGCAAATATCATTCCTGCTTTGGAAAGACGATAATAGGGTACACCCTCTTTTATCTCTCTTCTCTCCGTATTGAAAAGTTTTGTGGTAATTACCACAGGTTTCTCTCCAATATTTCTCTGCATAGTGGAATACTTATAAACTACGTATTCAACGCCCCCTATGTGAGGTAGAGCCAAATCACTGACATGCACTATTTTCACACCATGAGATGTGGTTTTCAATCTTTAATTTTTTGTTTATGAGGGAAGGTAGAAGAAAAATTTTAAAACATACACTAATTAAGGATGTGTGGATATTGAGCAGAGAATAAAGGAGCTGGAGGAAGAGATTAAAAGAACGCAGTACAACAAGGCTACGGAGAAACACATTCTGCGACTCAAAGCAAGAATAGCGTATCTTAAAAAAGAATTGGAGGAGAGAAAAAAGAGGCAAAAAGCTCAGAGGGGGGGAAAGGGTATAAAGAAGAGTGGTGACGCCACTGTGGCTTTGATAGGTCCTCCCAGTGTGGGGAAGAGCCTACTCTTTAATAAATTGACCAATGCAAAGAGCGAGGTTGCGGATTATGCCTTCACAACCTTAGATGTGCATCCTGGAATTCTCCATCACAGGGGCGCAGAGATTCAGCTTCTAGATATGCCCGGATTGATTGAAGGGGCCTCTCTTGGGAAGGGAAGAGGAAAGGAGATTCTTAGCATTGCTCGCAATTCAGATTTAATATTAATTCTTCTGGATGTCTTCACCTTAGAGCTTCTTCCTGTAATCCTGAACGAGCTTTACAATTTTGGAATCAGAATCAATCAAAAGATTCCGATGATAAGTGTAAAGAAGAAAGATCGTGGAGGTATAAATGTGGCTTCCACCGTACCCCTTAGTATGGATTTAGAAAGTATTGTTACCATAATCCGTGAGTTTGGTTACATAAATGCAGATGTCCTCATACGGGAAGATATCACAGCAGATAGACTTATGGATTACCTTGCAGGCAACAGAGCTTATGTGCCCGCAATTCTGGCGGTGAATAAAATAGATTTGGTAAATGGAGAAACTTTGAAAGTATATGAGAAAAAGCTTAGCTCATGGAATCCCATATTTATCTCTGCCAAGGAAGGATTAGGAATTGAGGAGCTGAAAGACAGCATCTTCAAAGCATCTGGATTGATAAGAGTCTATCTTAAGCCTAAGAGTGGAAAAATAGATTTTGATGCACCCCTGATTTTGAAGAGAGGAGCTACTGTAGAGGATATATGTAACGCTCTACATCGCGATTTTGTAAAGAAATTCAGATACGCTATGATTTGGGGCAAGAGTGTGAAGTTTCCAGGCCAGCATGTGGGTCTTGAGCATGCGGTGGAAGACGGGGATATTGTAAGACTTGTGATAAGAAGATAGGCAATTCTTTAAATACCAGAAGGGGTATGGGTGTTGGAGGGACAGGTGAAAAAGTTGCAGTGATTCAATGATTTTTCAGCTGTTCCAGTGAATTTAGGAGGAATATAGTATGAAATTCGAGGAAATGAAAATAGATAAGAGAACCAAGAGAGCTCTCAAAAAAAGAGGGTTCATAGAAGCCACAGAAGTTCAGGAAAAAGTGATTCCTGTGGCTATGAAGAAAAATGTGATTGTTCAATCCAGAACCGGGTCTGGCAAAACCCTGGCTTTTTTGATTCCCATATTTGAGGATCTGGAAAACAAAGGGTATGTTGAGGCCATTGTTCTCGTACCCACCAGAGAGCTTGCACAGCAGGTTGAGCAGGAAGCGAGAGCTATAGGAAAGGAGTATGGAATAAGAACTGTTGCCATTTACGGGGGTGCCAGCATGGAGAGACAGATTGCAAAACTTCCCTCACCAATAGTGGTGGGCACCCCGGGCAGGGTAATGGATCTTATGCGTAGAGGATATTTATCGCTTGAGCGTATAAAATTCTTCATTCTTGACGAAGCTGACAGAATGATGGACATGGGCTTTCTCGAGGACATTCTCTGGATAATGAAGCGTACAAGTGAGAATAAAAGAATGATGCTTTTTTCCGCAACAATGCCTGAAGGTATTATAAAACTTGCCAGAAGATATATGAAGGAAGGGGAAAAATTTCTGCTCTCTGAGGATGAGATATCAGCAAGGGGGGTAAAGCAGTATTACATCTCTGTAGGGGAGATAAACAAGATCGCAAAACTTTCCGCACTTCTGGATATGGAACCTGGAAAATACCTTATATTCTGCAACACGAAGAGAAAGACACAGGAGCTTGCTGAAAAGCTCAGGATGTTTGGGTACCGAAGTTATCCATTGCACGGGGATATGAGACAAGCATCGAGAACAAAAACGATGAATGATTTCAAGGAAGGGAGGAGCAATATACTTGTTTCCACAGACGTGGCTGCCAGGGGGATAGATGTACACGGCATAACCCATGTGGTAAACTACGATGTACCTCTTTATCCAAAGGATTATGTTCACAGAATAGGAAGGACGGGAAGGATGGGGAAAAACGGAAAGGCCATAACCTTTGTGCGAAGAGATGATCGAGAATATTTCAGAAGAATAGAAGAGTTCGTGGAGAAGAAAATACCTGAAATAAGATTGGATTCAAAAGGGAAAGTAAGAGAGAGAATAGATTACAGGGAATTCTCCAACATCTATGGGATGGTTAAATTCAAATTCAAATTAAAAAAATCTATGTCTGAATGGGATCTCATAAAATGTGTGGAGAGAGCTGGTATAAAAGATTTTCAGATTGGAAAAATAAGGATAAAAAACATGGATGGTATCATGGAAGTCCACTATTCCACAGCTCATAGATTGAAAAAGGTAGATGTTTTAAATGAGCTACGAGTAATTGAGCAAAATTACCCAGAGGTGTAGTTTTATATACCCCAAAATCTTTATTTTTGAAAATCATATCTTCTCCTCAGATGGAGAACAGATGCCTTATTTGTGGGAAGAAGCTTCACGATCCTTTTGCAATTTACTGTGCCGAATGCGAGTATGAGCTGAAAAGGGCAAGATTGGAAGATGAAGAAACTGTGGATGAGTATATAGAGAGAATGCGGGGAGAGAGGACGAGAGAAGCC
>Ga0190329_1000525_pt1 | contig 11235 bp, 11 predicted proteins | sample 48720423_MG_FD_161655 | JGI IMG/M metagenome (GOLD analysis project Ga0190329, IMG submission 161655) | Hydrothermal vent sediment bacterial communities from Southern Trench, Guaymas Basin, Mexico - 4872-04-2-3_MG | ecosystem: Environmental > Aquatic > Marine > Hydrothermal vents > Sediment ... | reverse complement strand
ATCCCTTAATTCTTTTTCTCTTTGAATTATTTTATAAATTTTTGTTAATACTTCTTGCGCATTATCTTGAAAAATTCCAGAAGTATGTATCAAATACCTTGGCTCATCATTAATAACTTGATACAATATTCCTTGTGTAATAAATAAATCTCCTTCTTTTAGAGGTTCAACAACAATAAAACGCCTTTTATTTATATCAAATTCAACTTTCGAAATAAATGTTTCTAAATCAAAATCATATTTGAAAAAATAAAAATTTTGTCGTGATTCTTTTTCAAAATAAACCATTATTTCACCTCTTTTTTTTGCATTGATAATTTAATTGTTTTTACTGGCACTTGAAAATGTTCCTCTAAATCTTTTTCAACTTTTAAAAGCTCTGTAATAGAAATACGAAAAAAATCTGTATTTCTTTTTTTCTTATATTTTCTCTCTAAATAAATAGATGCTGCTGCTGCAATTCCTTGATTATCTGCTGTAACTCCAACTAAAGTTGCATTTCTTGCTCTTAAAGCTATTAAATAAATCATTTTTCTACCTCCTCTTAAATATTGATTATTAGCGATTTTGAACGTTTTTCTATTAGCCTTTCTAAGCGATTTTAATTTATTTGGATAAGTAATTAGCTATCAAAAAATAAATCACCCCCTTAAAACGTCTTATTTTAATTACAATTATATTACAAAATACTACTTTTTGTATTTTTCTAAAATAGCTTGAATTATATCTTTTTTACTTTCAAGTAGTTGTTCTATGTATTCTTCTATTGTGTTTTTGGCTATTAATTCATAAATTAAAACATTTTTCTTTTGTCCAATTCTATGTAATCTATCTTGAGCTTGTTCATTAATAGCTGGTGTCCAATGTTTATCTAAAAAAATTGCAATATTTGCTGATGTTAAAGTTATACCTACACCACCTGCTTGTAATGTTGCTAAAAATACTCTGGTTTCATCATCACTTTGAAATTGTGTGATAGCCTTATCTCTTTCTTCTGGTGACATTTCACCTATATATTTTACAACTTTATAACCTGCTGCATTCAATTCTTTTGCAAATAATTTTATTGCTTTTGCAAATTGTGAAAAAATTACCACTTTATCATTTGTGCCATTTAAAATATCTAAAACAAAATCATATTTTGCATTGTCAAATTCTAAACTTGTATCTAAAAGCTTTGGAGTTACTGCTATTTGTTTTAATCTGATAATTTTTGCTAATACTGTTGGTGCATCTAAGCTTTCATCATTTGCTAATTCTATTGACATTTCTTCTTCCATAGCATTATAATATTTTTGTTGTTTTGGTTTTAAATCTAAATAAATTTGTTCAATTGTTTTTTCTGGTAATTCTTTTAGAACTTCTGTTTTTAATCTTCTAATAAGAATTGGAGCAAGTTCTTTTCTTAATTTCTTTTCATTTTTTACTCCATAAACTTCATACCCGCCAAAATAGTTTCTTGTTACATAAGCATATCTATCAACAAATTTCCAGTAAGATTTATATTCATTTGGGTATAATAAATGTAATAAATGCCATAACTCACTGGTTCTATTCATTATAGGCGTCCCAGTAATTTCTATTAAATAATCAGCTTTTTTGCTTAAAATATTAGCAGCTTCACTCCTTTTAGATTTTCTATTTTTTAAATTATGTGCTTCATCAAATACTAACAAATCATAGTTTCTGGATAATAATAAATTATAATATCTTTCAATAATAATTTTTTCATAATTAATAATCCATACATCATATTTGTTGTAAAATTCTGGTGGATGTCTTTGATTTAGTTTATCGATAATTATTGCTTTTTTAGGTAATTTCCATTTGTTAATTTCATTCAACCATACATATTTTAATGAGTTAGGACAAACAATCAAAATTTTAGATAAATTTGCTTCATCTATTAATGCAATTGTTTGTAATGTTTTTCCAAGTCCCATATCATCTGCAAGAATTGCTCTTTTAGCGACTTTAAGAAATCCTACACCAATTCTCTGATATGGATGCAAAATATTTTTTAAATATGTTTTTAATTCAATTTCTTGTTCTTTTGCTTTTAGTTTAGCTTCTCTTTCTTCTTTTAACTTGTGAAAATATTTGCTTAATTTTTCATCTATTTCTATTTCTAAAGGTTTAAATCTTTCAATAATTTCTTCTTTTAATGGAAATTCCCATCTTTTTTTAGAAGCATTCCATTTTGCCATTTTCTTTTCTTTTAGAAATCGGCAAATTTTAAGAATATCTGAATGATATTCACTTTTTAGAACAATTCTATTTTTTTCTAAAAATAATTTAGCATCTAATTTTAGCATATTTTCCCCTCCTTTATACGTATATTATAACATATATCTGTATAAAAATCAAGTATGTTACAAAGGCTTAATATAAAAAAAAATAACCGCTTAACAGCGGCTATAAAATTCTATATGTATTTTTATTTTCTGCTAAATCATCAGGAGTAACAAATTCAGGGTCTGTTTCAAACATTATCCCTGCATCTGCATACATTCTTGCTATTAATTCACTACATATTAATTTGTTAGGGTTAGAATAAGGAATTTGTTTTTGCAAATATTGTTCCAAAGGTTCAATTCCAAGAGATAACATTTCTGGTAATCCATTTAAGATTAAACTTACAAAATCATATTCTTTATTAAAATATTTTTTCACATTTTCTTTAATTATTTTTTGATTATTTTGTGTAAATCCTTTATAACGAAAAACATCAAATTGTGAAAAAATATTCATATTATAACGCACTAAATGCACACCATTAAACCATGCTGCCAAAGTATAACCATTTCCAAGATATAACTCTGCATGAATATAATTATGTTTTTCAATCTTTGCTAAAAAATCTGCAAAATCTTTACCTAAATATCTTTTTAAGAAAGGATAAACTCCCATAGCTTTATCTTTGTCTAATAGCAAAATGTCACCTGTTTGGAATTGTGTTATTTTCATAATTCATCATCTCTCTTTAATTGAATAAGATATATTTGTTTTTCTTCGTTAAATGAATAATCTACTATAGAATAATTAGGATATTTTTTTGATATCATTTTTTTAATTTCATCAAAATTATTACCTTGAACTGCTATTATAATATATGTATTTTCTTCTAAATTTTGATATTCTTCTAATACTATAGAATTTTGAGGTTGATGTGGATATATAAAAGTTAAGCTAAAAGCGATTATGCTTGAAATAAGTATTAACCAAAATCGCCAGTCTTTAAAATCCATATTATCACCTCTTGTATATCTTTTCTAAGATAAATAATTGATTTTTAATATTTTTAATTGCTTCTTCAGTAGTTTTGTCATCTTTTTCATAAGTAATTGTATAAATACCTGCTTCAATTAATTTTATTCCAACGGCATTACTAAGATTATTAGCGTATTTTTTGCCTAATTTAGAGGTTAATATCTCTAAAAGCGGTTTTAATAACCATTCAGGCTTTAACATACCTACTAATGCAACACTACCAACACCTATTAAATATACAACAAAATCTTGTAACATATTAATCACCTCACTATTTAATTTTAAAGAAATGATGTTTTAAATTTTTTCTGAAAAAAACTTCTTCTGTCTCAATATTTGATGAGGTAGAAGGTTTTTCACCATATAAATTGAAAAAATAGATGTCACGATATTTTATATTATTTTGAGTAAGAACATATGCCTCATCTACTGCTTTTATACTATCTTCCATTGCATCTCTTGATACATTATTAATCGTAATTAACCTATTGTATCCTTGGAAATCTTTTTCCAATGGGTTAAAATAATATTTTTTTTGTTCTCTATACCTATTCCAACCAACACATGCAATTAATACTTTTTCAAAATAAGAACAATTTTCAGCTTCTCCCATTACTGCAATAGCAAGTTTTGCTCTATATTCTTCCCAGTCCATAATATCACCTCATTTTATTAACAGTTTAACAACAACTACAACAATTGTAAATACATTTCCTGCTAATAATCCTATTATCCATTTACCAACACTTGAATAGAACCATTGTGAAGCTTTTTTTGGAATTAAACCATTATGTAATTCTTTATTTATTAAATCTATTTTTTGTTCTAATTTATCAAATCTATCGTTAATTATATTTAAGACTGCTGTTTGTGCAGCATCTTGTTGTATTCTATCTTTCATATCTGCCTCTAATGCATCTATTCTTTTTACATGAGGACAGTCTCTATAGTCCATAATCTCACCTCGCAAACACTTCTACACGTTGCTTCTTTTCTGTATATAATCTAATAATAAATAGACCTTCAGCTGTAGGTGCCAATAATTTTTGAGTTGCATATTTTTCTTCTGTCCAAGAGGGAACAGTAATCCCAAATATTTCTCTTTTCATAATATTTTTATTTTTTGCATCATATTCAAAAATTGCAGTCTTATGAAATTCTGGGATATGAGTATGTCCTGCAAGATAAACATCTACACCTGTAATTACACTTGTAAAATATCTATGTTGTCTCATACTTCTTTCTTGAAATCTTCCACCAGAAGAACCATGATGACATGCTATTTTATAATTAATACGATTTTTAATGCCTTTTAATCTTTTTCCATTTTTAAGACTAACATCAATCACCATAAGGTCATCGCTATAAGGTATTCTTTTCTCATCACATAAAAGTTGAATTGGATTTACACCAACTTTACGCCATGTTCGCCTTTCATGATTTCCATCAACAACACCTAATATTCTATCATGATATTTATTAAAAAGTTGGTTAATTTGTTTTATAGTTCCGTGTGGATTGTCTTTCTGAGAATATACATCGCCTAATGAACCTGCAATTGCATTATCAATTAAATCTCCAAGAAAAATAATTTTTGCATCTGAATATTGGTCTAACATTTTAAAAACTTTTCTAATATCACTATTTTCACTACCAATATGTAAATCCCCTAAAGGGATAATATCAATATAATCAACATTATTAAATTCATGAACTGCTACATGCAAAATCCCATCCCCTTTTGATAATGTTCTCTTAATAAAATTATAACATCTGCGTAACCTATTATGTCAATTGTTACACAGATGTTATAATTTAAATTGTTAAATTTTATTTAATACATAATACTAATTCCTGTCGAATTATTTAAATAATTAATAGTTTGTCTAATATTTTTTATTTCTACTTCTCTAAGAATATTGACATCATCTTTAATTCTAAATTGGACAGCTTTTGTTAAATCATCAACGATTATACGCTTAATTGAACATAATATTGTTCTTTGTGTTAATTCATCTCTTAATTCTCTTAAATCTGAAAATTCTAACACACTATCATCCTCAAATACAAATTCTACTTTCATATAAATTACCTCCTTATCTTAAATAAAATTCCACAAATATATAAACTTGCACTCTTGCTAAACCACTTGAAGTTATGTTGATTACATCACCATCATTTACAGCTTCATTATTAATATCGATTGAATTTCCAGTTGTAACTGAACCAAGAGTGTTCGTTCCTTTTTTTACAGTTATAGTTGCTGTATCAGATGATTCATAAATGCCATATATTAAACTATGTCCGTGTGAAATATTCACTCGATGCGAATGTTCAAATTGAGAAAGTTGAATATCATGATAATGACATGCTGCTATATCTGCAGCTGAAATTAAATGAGAATGTTCTCCTCCACTATCTATTGAAATTGTATGCTTATGATTTGATGTTGTTGCTGTGACTGTTGCTATTCTTCTTTTATAAATATGCGAATGACCTTCTACTGTATCGGTAAAATATGAAGCGACATCATCTGAAATGCTATGTGAATGTCCTCCTGCATATCCACTTTCGCCTGTATGGGAATGATTTCCTGCACTTGTTGTAACTGGATCTGGATCATCTGTTGCTGTTCCTGTTTTTGTGTTTGCTCCAATGCCGTCCCATTGATAAACTGTATCAGCTGTTTTTGTTGCTGATGTGATCGCTGCTCCTTTTGAATATGCTCTAAATTTTTCTGCTTTCACAATTATTCTTGCTTTACCTGTAGAAGTTTCTGAGCCATCTGTATTTTGTGGAATATATACAGGAATACTTAAACCATATGAATCATCAATTTGGTCAATTACACTAATAGAATAAATTTGTCTAATACCATCTTTACCTAAAAAAGTTTTTAAATCATTATTACCTGTTCTATCATAAACAATTTCTAAACCGTCATCAGTATCTGCAGTTTGCGTAATTCTTAAACCATTTCCACCAGTAGTTAAAACACCTTTACCTAATTTAACAGCACCATTACCAATATCAATTAAATCTGCATCTAAATCTATAACTGTTGTTTGATATTTTCCTTGTATTTTCCCTGTTGTTATTGTTCCACCATTAATATATGTAAAATCTGTGCCACCTAAAATATCCATTAAATATTGATGTTCTTTAAAATATGCAACATAATTTTTTGACCAAACAAAATTTTCATCATATACATTATTTTCATCATATAAATATTTATAAATAACCTTGCCAGTGCCATCAGCATTTTTATGAACATTGTCTATGACTTCAAGTTTATGTAATAAATGTCCTTCATCTCCATCCCCATATAAATTTGGGATATTATCAATTTCATAGGTTATTGTTCCATATGCAAAATTATATGTATAACTCTTTCTTTCAATATCATTACCTAAATCAACTGTAGAATTACTTTCATAACCTGATAATTCTTTATAATCTTTAACATTCCAAATTTTAGGAAAATTAAGATTTAAACCATAAGGTAATTCATCATAATGTATTAAAGCTAATCCAGCTGCTTCTAAACCAACGCCATATGCAAACCAACCTATTATATCAATCAACATTTTTACTAATTCTGGATTTGTTGCTTCTTCTTCAGAAATTGTAGCAATTGACATTAATTTTGCATCTTTATATGCACTGAAAACTCCCCATGATTCTTTAATTTCATTAACTCTATAAAATAAAGTAGAAGTATCACGAAATCGTGCATGGTATGGACTTTCCCAATGACGGTCAAATGGATAGCTTTCTAAAAGAAAATAATCATTTTCTAAATCCCATGGAATAGGGTCAAGAGTTGAAACATCAATATCAAATGTAGATTCAACAAATTGTATATATAATGTATAATTTAAAGCAGCAGTTTTAATATCGCCTACAGTTTTAGGTATTTTAACTGTATTTGCAGTTCCATCTGTAGAATTTGCAATCCCTGTAGTTAAAAATACATTATCAAAATTATTATCTATTTCTTGTGAATAAATACGAGCTGTTTCTCCATCAAAAGACCCATTATATATTTTTATAAATGAAGGTAATTGAATAATATAATTATCAGGGTCAGTTGTATCATCTATATTTTCTGGGAATAATCGCAAAGGATATTCTTTAGAATATTGATAAGGGTCATCAGTATCATATGCTTCTTTAGAACCAAAATAATAAACATTATTCCAACCATTAGCCATTATTTTCATTCCTTTAGCATGAACCATATTAACAGCAGCTATCATTCTTTCTCTACTTACACCATAATCAAACCCAAATTCGTCTAAGAAAATACCATCATAGCCCATAGAATAACTATTGTCGATTGCAATTTGTATTTCTTCTAATGAATACTGTGTATCAGAACTTCTATCGCCTAATTCAACATAAGAAAATATTTCTATATTTGGATTATACTGTTTCATATAACGTATCATTGTAATTGTATCTTCATGGTCACTATGTGAAACATGCCAAACATCTGGAAAAACAACAATATCATGGTTTTTAGCTATATCAATTGCTTTTAATTTTAAATGATTACTACTCCAACCTATTGTTTCTGACCTCCAACCGCTTGGATATCCATAATATATTAATAATCTTTTAGGCTGAGAATATTCTGCTGTAGTTTCTGGCATTTTTACTATTCCAACTTTTATTTCATCAGCCACTATTTGTCCTGTAGCTACTACATTACCATCTATATAAGTAAATCCATAACTTGTAGCAAATTCTGGGTCTTTGTCTGGATGAACTGCAATTATACCAAATAAATAATATTTATAACCAGTAGGTGGAACTATATCCTTGTCATCTGATAATATTAATTTATTATTTCCAGAATCTGGTTTGCCATCTTCTAATTGAATAAATATATATTTATAATAAGTATCTTCTGTAATATTTAAAATTTCTGTTCCTTCATTTATATTATAATAAATGCCATCTGACAAAGCAGCAAACCTTGTATCAGACCATGTAAATCTTACTTTATATACTGTTGCTACATTATCATAATATTTACTAACTTTTGCTGACATGCCTTCTAATACATAATTTCTATCTTGAGAACCTATTTTTAAGTATTCAGTTTCATCACCATAAAAGTTTGAATTAATTAATAAGTTATGCTTATTTTCAATTGTTTTAGCTAAACTATAAGTAGAATAAATCTTTTTATCTGTTTCGTTAATTTTTTTAAGCATATATTTTTGTAATTTTACAGAACTAATCGAAATAGCTTCCATAAAAGAAGTTAATTTAATATTTGTATAATATTCATGTGCTAAATCATAACTAAATTCTTGTATCCTTAGAACTTCATTAAAATCATATCTATTATCATTAATCGCAATTTTCATACCTACATCTAAAGAAGTATTTATTTTTAAATTTTGTATTGTATAAGTAATTTTAGGTGAATTATGCTCTAATAAATAATCTTCAGCTGCACTTATTAAAGCTTGTCTTGCAGCATTATAGTTTGCTTGAGTAATATAACCTACTAAAATAAATTCTCCACCTATTAATTCTGATTTTACATCGTCATCAGTTATAAATGTTCCATCACTAATTTTTGGATTAAAGACAATAAGATTGTTAGTTACATCTATTCGTTTAATATTTATTTTGTCATAACTCTTTAAACCTTTTGCAAGATATAAATGACATTTTTTTGCAATTAAATCCGCTTCACTTTGAGTTAAAATAGCTGATAAATCTTCTACAGGTTTTATAGCGCCATATTGTTTCGTATCTTCTGTATATATAGTAATATCAGAAATAGTTCCTTTAGTGTTATTTAGAGAAATATCTGGAAAATCTACTACACGTTCTACTGGATAATTAGCATAAGTTAATTCACAATTAGGACAAAACTCTTCTATATCAAAACTTAATTTAGAATCTGTAATTGTTCCTGAAGATAAATTAAAAGCTACTGGTCTAAGAGCATTATAAGGATAGCCATCTAAAGCGCCTACATTTTCAGAAGCACCTACTGGATATATTCTGGTAACAATATGACTTTTATCTATATTCACATTTGCTTTTTCATATGTGACTCCATAATAAACGGGAATTGCTTCTTTATCATCATGAGTTTGTTTTACTATTGTAATAGTTTTTGTAGCATCATCTATTTCAAACTCAACTTCATAAGTTTCTGCAATAATTTGTAATGCTTGTAACAAAGTTACATCACTAAAATCAATATCTCGTAAAGCATTACTGTTAGAATTATCTATCAGAGTATAACCAACTTTATCTAAAAAATATTGTTTTAAATAAGTGTTAATTAATACATCTAAAGACATATCCGCAAATGAAATATTAGTATCATAATTTTGTAAGCTAAATGTATCCATGAGAATATAATTATTTAATTCATAAGTAATATGTTCTGCAACAATTTTACCTACATTATTACTTCTACAAACAAAACGTTGGAGTTTGCCTCCAAATGTAAATTGAATTTCATCATTAATTCTCAAATCTACATCTGGAGGAACTTCTAACTCTAAAATATATGGAAACATTATAGCTTTTTTCATTATTGCCTTAATTGGAACTATTTTATGGCTATATTGTCCATTTCGATATACTGAAAATTGTGTCATATTATCACCCATTCATGTATTTTGGTTGTCCTGAAATCTCTAAAACTGAAAAATCTGGTGCAATTATATAATTATCCCCCGGATAAAGGTTCAATTCTCCAGAAGGTTGAATTTCCTCAATCTGCGGAGTTGCGAGTTGGTAGATTATTTCATATGGTTTCCAATTACCTGAATATCCAGCTGCATCCGTTACTTTTGTTGTCGATACATAATTGATATCCGTGGATGTAATTGAACTATCACCAATTGCTTCCCATGCTGTATATCGAGAACCATCATTAGCTGTAGCTTTCCAACCATTAAAATATGCTTTTACCTCATCATCATTAGGTGTAATTGAAGATATCCATCCTGCTATGTTTCTATCTACACCATAAAAAAACTTTTGAGTTCCTGAATTACTGGTAATATCTCCATAATATATTTTATTCGCTTCTAATTCTTTATACCAATAACCTCCACCTGTTGCTACAATTGGATATCCAATTAATATTTGATTTGAATTTCTTGCACCTACTTTAGATGTAAAAATATAAATAACTGCAACATTTGCATCTATAAAACCTACTCCATAAGGTGTATAAGATATTTGACTTGTATTAATAATTTCTCTCTTCCACCTTCTCAACACCTTCCCGTCTCCTAAATACTCGTCGAAAACTCCTGCATATCCGAATAAAGCCATTATTTCACCTCCAAATACGAATTATTATAATTCGCTTTTAATTGTTTTAATTTATCAAATAAACTACTTGCTGGAACATTAAATTCTTTACTTAATTTATAAGCACTATACCCTGTTTCTAAATAACGTTTCCATATTTTGTTCAATAATTTTTCATCTGCTAATTTATTATATCTTCTTTTAGTATAACCTAATCTATTTAATTTATGAATAATACCATTTTTAGAAATATTTAATTTATAGCTTAATTCATCTAAAGTATAATGTTGATAATTATCAATTAGCCATTGTTCTTGCTCTTGTGTCCAATATAAATGTTTTTTTACTTGTATTAATTCTTCTGATTTATCAAAAATCTGCTTTTTACGTTTTAAAAAAAATTTTTTATTTTGATATAATAATTTTTTAATTTTAATAACATCTTGTATATTACTCACTTCTAATGCAAGAAATTTATTATGAGCTTGTTTTGGATGATAGATAGTTGAATTAATTAGTTGTTTATTAAGTAATTCTCTAATCTGATAAATAAAAGTATTTAATCCTGCTAAATGAAATCTCATTTGTTTTGTTTTATTATTGATTGTTATACTTCCATCAGCATCAAAAAACCCACATAAAAAATCAAAATGAAATTCTTTT
>Ga0190329_1000524_pt1 | contig 11265 bp, 8 predicted proteins | sample 48720423_MG_FD_161655 | JGI IMG/M metagenome (GOLD analysis project Ga0190329, IMG submission 161655) | Hydrothermal vent sediment bacterial communities from Southern Trench, Guaymas Basin, Mexico - 4872-04-2-3_MG | ecosystem: Environmental > Aquatic > Marine > Hydrothermal vents > Sediment ... | reverse complement strand
TCCTGACAGGCTAGTATCATTTGCAAATTCTACTGTGTAGTATATATTATCCCCCTCCGGGTCAGATGAATAGAGCCTGAGTGTGATGCCTCCACCGTGGGGTTTCAGGATCGCATTATGAAAAGGTCTCGCAACAACTGGAGTTGAAGGTGGAAGATTGCTACTGCTACTTATACCGCCTGTGACAGCGACTGCAAATGGCTGAGGCCCATAAGGCACATTCTGACCGTGAATTACAATTTGCCAGTTGCCTGTCTCATAGTTGTTTGCTGGAAGGTATACCATCTCGATTGTATTAAGATCGTCATAACTACCTCCTGAAACTGAATAACCTCCGCTAAAGTGATTTCCCTTGTATGAACTACCTGTGGGAGATATAACTTCAAGATTCAGATTATTAACAATAGCCGGGTTTGCACTCACAGCTGCAGGATAGTCGTTCCATGCGAGCACAACTGTGAGCTCTACAGAATTATCAGTGATGTAAACTGTATATGTGGAGTCATCTCCTGTATGGAGACCTGTGGAGCAATCAAAAACCTTTAGTTTCAGTGCATCACCCGGGAAGTATAGGGCCTTATCAAGATTGATCCTGCCGAATCCATATTCTGTATCCACTGGATTTCCAAGATGGTCAGCACCTGCTACCATTACTGCCTTGATTAAAGCTGAAGAGGGTGTAAAGGCATCAGATGGTGTGGAGCTACCTGTGGGGTAGTATCCATCAACAAAGTATTGCCTTGCCAGAATTGCAGCACCTGCAGCTCCAGGAGTGGCCATTGAGGTTCCTATCATCCCACATAACTGGTCATCTGCTCCACTTCCTGCTGACCATGTCCAGGTGCTATCATTACCTTGGATCCCCGCGCCTGCAACATTATAAAGGATAGGGCCTATCCTTCCGTCGTATATAGGACCGTAACAGGAGTAATCGGCCCGTGTGTCAAAATTTCCTGTGTTGGGCATTCCTGTTGCGCCAATTCCCACAACGCTTTTAGCAGTTGCAGGATATCCTATAGAACCTGAGGAAGCTCCGTAAGGATCATTGCCGGCTGCAAAAAGTATCAGAAAATCTTGATGATTCCACATGAAATCATCTATATCCACACAGTAAGTATTATATTCATTGGAAGACCCACCCCAGGAATTGGTATGAACATAAGCGCCGAGATCGAGAGCGTCCTGATAGGCTTGTGTTAGGTCTTGTGGAGGATATACATAACCCTGAGTGCATGTCAGGTTACTGTTTCCAATATCCTGAAATACAATTTTTGCCTGATCAGCAACCCCTGACCAGAGTCCGGTACCACTATTATAACAACCTGCAGCAGTTCCAGCCACATGGGTGCCATGGGATTCACAATCTCCGCCACAGAATCCAACTGAACCGGTGCCATAGGCCTGATTGGAAATGATTTTATCAGCGGGACAGCTGAAGAGAGCATGAGTTGTTCTTATCCCGGAATCCATTATGGCCAATATCTGGTTATTTCCATGAATTCCATGTGAGTAAAGTACTGTATCCCTCGCTGCTCCAGATTGCGTAACCTGTCTGTGTCTGTAATTGTAGAGAATATATTCTCCCTGCTCCTCAATCCACTTTATCCCCTCTATTTGAGCTATCTTTTTCTCTGTTCCCTTATCTACATCCACTATGAATCGCTTGTGGTATGTAAATGTGGAATCAATGATTTTTCTGACCAGGTCCTTTAATTCACTTCTCACTACTTTGATATCGGCATCGTCAAAAACTTCAACCACAAGTCTGTAACCATCATAGGGTCTATCATCGGCACCAACAATTATATGTTTACCAATAGTGGGACTTAGTTTCAGTGCGGGATGATAGGGTATAACAGCGCGTATGAATTCAAACTCAGAGGCTTTGGATAAAGAAGATTCATCACCTTTTACTATGAAAGCATAATGAGGAAGATAATTATAGAACTTTATATTCAGTTTTTTTAACTTATCCTTCCACTCTTTCAATATTGGCCCTGTGAATTGAATTATGGCGTAATTCTTACCTTTATGAAACTTGGTGGTAAGGCTTTTCTCAAAAGGAGGAGGAGTGGATGGATCAAATACATATCCAGCATAGCACAGTGTATGAGGGTCCTTTGAAGTCGGGTAATATTTAGAAAGATCCTGTCTGGGTATAAACTCTTCCGGAATTTTTGACGGAGGTTCCTTTTGAAGTCTATCCTCACACGATTTGCAGGGTTCAAGGGCATTTTTCCCTTTTTCTGTTCCTTTGTGCTTTCCTAAGGTAGTCTCTTTTTCAAGTGACTGGGGCCTCTCAATGTTTTTTTGCCCCGATGGTATGCCAGTAGATAATGTTAGCCATATACCGAGTATTGTAACTATATTAAACATTCTTACCTCCGATTTCTTTCATCTTGGGAAGATCCAAAAGAAAAAATATACTGCTAAATTTAATTATACTACATATATAAAACATAATTGGTTCGCCCCCCGAATATATTTACTCTTTTTCAAAAAATTTGTAATAAATAATAAAAAGCTAATGAATAAATTTTAACAATAATTAACAAACGGGTCAAGTGAGATTAAGAAAATAAAAGTTAAATATTTTAAAGTAAGTTATTGTCGTTTTCACAAAAGTTGTTGTACTTATTGCAATGCCTTAAACATAAACACATGAGATATTTCAACTCAATTATAGAATCGTTTAGTGACAGGAGGAGGGAGAAATTAGGAGATATCAATTATCGGCTGCGTTCCATGGGACAGTGGAGATTTGAGTTTAGAAGGGTAGACAAGGACATACTCTGGGAAAAGAGTCAAGAGATAAAAGATATCATATTGGGGGCAAAAGAACTGTTTAATCAGGTGTGCAGGGATATTGATCTTAGCAACAGATTGTGCTTAATATGTGACAGGGAAGGTATTGTTCTCGATAAAGAGGGAGATGCCCTGGAGGAAGTCAGTATAGGCACCATACTCGGTGCAGAATTTGTAGGAGTATCCGGCATCTCAGCCTCTATTCTCTTGCGAGAGCCTTTTTTTGTTCGGGGGATGGAACATCATTTTGAACCTTTCAAACCTTATATCTCCTGTGGTTCTCCAGTTATAGGGCCGAACGGTGAAATTATTGCTGTTCTGGGTCTTTTCAGCCCTCTCAAAGAATTCACGAAGAGTGAGTTTCTTCTTTTAAATACGTTTTCCTACATTATATCGAGAGAAATAGCATTGAATTCTAAAAAGAGACAACACGAACAGGAGAGCAAAAGAGCTTATATAAGGGAAAGAATAATAGGGTTGGAGAGGGAAGTAGAAGATAAAATTCTTAAGTCAGCGGAGGTGAATCTTCCAGTTTTGATAACCGGGGAAACTGGAGTGGGGAAAGAATTGATAGCAGAAGTGATCCATGAACTATCAGGGAGAAAGGGTCCATTTATTGCGGTAAACTGTGGAGCTATTCCCGATAATCTTGTGGAGAATGAACTTTTTGGACACGAGGCTGGCTCATTCACTGGAGCCAGTTCAAAAGGGTTAAAAGGAAAATTCGAGCTTGCAGATGGAGGGACACTTTTTTTGGATGAGATTGGAGAGCTTCCACTTCATGTTCAGGCAAAATTGCTAAGAGCCATAGAAAGAAAAGAGTTCTGGAAGATTGGTGCAGTGAAACCTACAAAGGTGGATGTTAAGATTATAGCTGCGACGAATAGGGACCTCCGGGCCATGGTTAGAGATGGAAAATTTAGAAAGGACCTTTATTATAGGTTAAAAGGAATAAATATTCATATCTTGCCTCTTAGAGAAAGGCCTGAAATTATAGACGATCTTATAAACTATTATCTTCTCGAATATGCAGAGCATAGGATATGGATAAATGAAAAGGCAAGAATGATCCTGAGGAGATATTCCTGGCCTGGAAATGTAAGGGAACTTAAATTTCTTGTAAAAAATCTTGTGTATGAAGTGAAAAGTGGAGAAATAACCGATGCCCATGTAAAGATGTATCTGGAATTTAATAGCGAAATAAGTCCATATCATGAGGCCCTTGAAAGATTTGAGAGAGAATATATTCTTAAGGTACTGGAAATGAATAGATGGAATATCTCCAAAAGTGCCCGCTGTATGGGAATATCAAGGCGCTGGCTTCAGGAGAAAATTAAAAGATATGGATTAAAATAAAAATTAGGGGGCAGTTTCCCTGCCCCCTACCACCTACTCACTGCCCCAGGTTATCTGACCTTGATGAATTTCCGGGTTTCTGTAGCCTGCCTATCCCTTATTCGGAGGAAATAGATACCGGGTTTTAGTGCATGAACATCCAGGGTTATCTCTTGAGTCCCTTTGGCAATTACGCTTTCTTTCACCTTTCTGCCCTGGACATCAAAGATAAAGAGCTTCATATTTCTATCCACTGGTGTGGAAAATTCCAGATGGAGATTGTTTGTTGCAAAGGTATTAACTTTTATGTTGAGAGGCTTATTAATTGCAATTTCTCCCACACCCGTAGCCATCATATTGTCAGTATAGAATTTTGTACTATCATAAACAGGCAAAGGGTTAGGCCAGTTTATATGAGAATAGTCGTGATTCCAGATTACAGCTGGTGTTGCCACATTATATCTATTAACAAGTTTTGGTCTATAACTATAATTAAAGATATTTAATAAGAAATATTGTGGTGTGTGTTGATCGGAAACCAGCACCGGGGAATCCCAAGAGATGGTATCTGCGTCTATAATTGTTTCTACATAGTAGAGATCGTTCTCCCGTAAAAATATTATATTGAATCCATACCAAATATACCCCCACCACCATCTGGCATAAGGTGCCCATTCCGTAGAATCTGCCGTGTTAAAGGGGAATGCTATTTCACGTGTAAAATTATCTCCATAGTCCGTACTGTAGGAATATAAAATGTCACTATTTGCTTCGTATAAACATATAATATAATCCCCAAAAGCTGTGAGAGAAGGATATCTGGTATCTAAAGTGCTGTTGGTGGATATGACGCCTTGAAAGCCAAATGTCACATTTCCAGAGGGGTCATCCTTATAAATGTTGGTCCAGATATCGTGGTCATTAGAGGCAGTATCCTTTCTTTCGTAAGTATAATACAGGAGAATTGTGTCACTTTTTGTTGTAAAATCAAAGTCTCTAATGGTTCTCTCATAACCGCCAGTTCTGCCTACGGGTTGATTCAAAACAACATTCCATGTGGTTCCATAATCTGTGGATTTATAAATAGTAAAGCTATCCGCATCCACTGAAGCTTCAGTAGTTGCTATATAGAAAATGGGGCTACCTCCTCTATCAGCGATCTCTAAAAAGGCACTTACAGTACTATCCACTGTATTAGGATAACTGCTCCAGGTTCCTCCTGTAAAATCTTGTCCGTGAAGCAATAGTGCTCCGTTTTCCATCAGCCAGAGGTTGTAGAGAGTATCGCCGTGAAATTCAAGATCGATAGATTTTATTTTCCCTTGAGAGGGCCAGTAATATGCTGAAAAGCTTGACCATGTCTGTCCCTGGTCAGTGGATATATAGTAATAGACATAACCATAAGCAGTATCATTGAAAGCAATGGCAGCAAACATAAGCGTATCATTGGGCCAGATCATGTCATAGGCAACAGGATATCTGTAGTCGCTGGAATGTATGGTGCTAATTTCCACATCATTCCCCCAGCCCCACAGTAAAACGGGGATAAGGAGGAATACTAATACTTTTACTTTTGATAACATATACACCTCCTTTTTGTTTAAATTATTAAGCCAAAAAATATTTTTTGTCAACTCTTTGGTTTACAATGACTTAGTTCGGTACACGAAATGGTTTTAACAATTTTTTGTAAAAAATTTTAATTTAAATTTAGTTTCTTCTTTTCATTTATAAAAATTGTAAGGAATAGAAACAATTATATGTATAATTTTAATAAATTCAATTCCTTTTATTCTATGCTTGAGAGTTACCCCTTTTCTTTAATTACCCTATGAGTAATCTTTAGTTTGAGTTACTTTCTAACTCAAATTTTTAAAAGGGGTTGACAAATTTGGTGTTTTACTGTATTATTTACCTATGACACTAATACAATTTAAGAATTTTGATGAGTCACGCCCTATTTACCTTCAGGTTATGGAGGCCATTAAAAAGGCTATTATCAGGGGTGAGCTTAAGCCAGGGGATAAAATTCCATCTGTGCGAGAACTTGCACAGGAGTTAAGGATAAATCCGAACACTGTGCAGAAGGCTTATCAGGAACTGGAAAGAGAAGGAATAACTTTTACAAGGAGAGGACAGGGTAATTTTGTAACAGAAGACCAGGATAAGATTAACTCTTTAAAACAGGAGATTCTTGAAAAGATTGTCAGAGATTTTATAGATGAACTCAGCTCTGTAAATCTGAAACTTGAAGATATTATTGAAAAAATAAAGGAGTACATAGAAAATGAAGGCCATAGTAATAGAAAATTTAGGTAAGAGGTTTGGAACACTCTGGGCAATCAGAGATCTTTCCTTTCACATAGATGAAGGGAAGGTGCTGGGTATATGTGGTCCCAACGGTAGCGGTAAATCCACCCTCTTAAGGATCCTGGCAGGTCTTTTAAGACCAACTCGCGGTATGGTTAAAATATATGGCAAGAATCCAGGTAAGCACACTAAACGAGTAGTCTCTTACATGTCTGAAATTGATTATCTCTATCCATGGATGAAAGCAGGAGAAATTCTGGATTTTGCCGCTTCTTTTTATGATGACTGGGATGAACAGAAAAGAAAGGATCTGGTTAATTTTTTAAAATTAGAGGAGGATAAGAAAATTAGAGAGCTTTCCAGAGGAATGAGAGGAAGATTGAAGATAGCCCTTGCTCTTTCCAGAAGGGCCAAAATTTACCTTCTTGATGAGCCACTTTCAGGAATAGATCCTTCATCCCGGGCAAAAATTTTAGATGCGTTGGTGCGAGAATACAGGGGACAAGAAGAAACCATGATAATCTCCACACACCTTGTAAGAGAAGCTGAATCGCTATTTGAAGAAGTAATTTTTCTCAAACAGGGAGAAATAATTCTAAGGGGAAATGCAGATGAGTTGAGGGAAACCCATGGTAAATCTATAACAGAAATCTTTCTGGAGTATTTTGTTTAGGAGGTAATTATGAAGATTCTGAAACTTTATATAAAAGAATTAAAAGAAAATTATAACTGGATGGTATTTTCATTGCTTGCTGTGATAGCCTTTGATATTTTTCTGCTATTGCGTATGCCTAACATGCAGAGGGGAAGTGCAACGGTTCTTTCCTTGCTCACCTTCGTGGTACTTTTGGTCCTCATGTTTGTGAAGGGCTACAGAATTATAAAGAGGGAGTGGGATTGGAATACCAAGGAATTTCTCCTTGCTCTTCCCTTAAACGGATTTGAGATTGCTCTTGCAATGACTCTTGAACTTATCACCGAGGCTATGTTGTATACATCAGTTGCAACGGGATTGTTCCTTTTTATTCTTTCCCGGGATTTCAGCGGGATAAAACATAATTTTGCCCTGCCACTCTTTCTGATAATCTTCTCTTATTTTGTATTTACCGGTGTATATGCTATTTTCATTGAGACCTTTAGTTTAACACTCAGAAAATGGAGAAAAACTATAGGCTTTATATTTTTCGTGATATTAACTTATGGCCTGGTAAAACTCACAAATTTGCTAAAACCCATTATGGGAAAATTGCCCTCCTTTAAAGTAACCATGGATTATATGGGTCAGATAAATTCTCAGCATATAAACATTGGCAATTTCATTTTGCCTTTAATTTACACAGCATTGTTATATATTTGTCTCAGTCTCTTAATAGACAAAAAAATGGAGGTATGATTATGTGGGGAATTATTTTAATACTGTTATCGTGGAGCACCAGCATTCCCGTTGAGGGAATAAACAGCGTCGAACTGAAGACTAAAAGAAACGAATTAAATATATATTTCAAAGAGTATGATGATATAGAGATAAAGGCAGAAGAACCGTGTCTTGAGAGTCAGAAACTCCAGGATGGCCGGATAGAGCTTGTTTTTAACGAAGATGCAGAAGTGATACTACCCGGAAATCTCTCAGTCCAGATTTCCACTGTTTCCGGAGATATATCCATAATTTCTGCTGAGACACTCTCAGTCTATCCATCATATCTGGAAATAAATTCTGTCAGCGGAGATATTAATATAACAAGGATGCCTCCTGTTTCTTTTGCATTCAAAACCGTAAGCGGTGATATCACAGTGGAAGAACTGCTCAGTGTTGATACAACATCATGGAGTGGCCACAATGGGAAAATTGAAACAGTTTCTGGTGATATTTACTTAAACCCACCATTGCCATATGATTTGAAAATCCACACTGTATCAGGAGATCTTCATGTTGAAGGAAAATTGGCAAAGAAATCAAAAATACAGTATAGATTCGAAACAGTTAGTGGAGAAACGGAGATAAAAACCGAAGAAGATTCTAATCTTGTGGTCAGGGTAACCCGGGCATCCACCGGATTCAGAAAATTGAAAGGTGAAAAAGAAGGACGGGTAAGCCCCTGGAATCCTGAGATCGACGGTCCCTTTACATATAGCAGGGTAGATGGAATTTCTTTAGGCCTTGCTCTTAATAAGGGAGGAAGGGATAGAATTTCTCTGGGAGCCAGATATGGATTTTCATCAAAGAGATGGTCGCTGTGGCTTGGAATGAGAAAAATGATAATAGGTCCTCTGTTTGTACATACGTCTCTTTATTCCAGAACGGCAACCCTCGATTTCTGGAAAATGCCTTTTATGGAAAATACCCTTGCCGCTTTCCTTGTGAGTAAAGATTATTACGATTATTATAGGAAAGAAGGATTTGATGCTGGAGCTGGTATAATTTTACCGGCTTTCCACATTAAATTAAGTTATGTATCGGAAAAACTTATCTCTTTAGATAAAAAAACTGGCTGGTCACTATTCTATCCCAAAAGACCAATGAGAGAGAACCCTGCTCTTCTGGATGGTTATTACAAATTCATCGCTACACAGGCAGATTTCTCGAGGCATCCCTTCACAGTTAATTTTCTATTGAGGAAAAGCATCAAAACCCCTGATGATGAGGAGGTTTATACCGCTCTGATGAGAGTGGGATTCAAAGAAAAAATTAAGAGAGACATGCTCCTGGTAAGCATCATCTCAGGTGTTTCGAATACCGAGGACTTCCCCTTTGGGTTCAGATTGGGGGGGATTGGAACCCTCCCCGGGTATTCTACCAATCAGTTCATTACGGACAGGTTTACCCTGCTTCGTGCAGATTATTGGCTTAAGATCGGAGGGATACATGCGATTTTCTTCTTCGATGCTGCTAAAATTGGTAGTTTTGAAGAGCCTGTGAAGGCTGATTTAGGTCTGGGCCTATCCCCCTTTGCTGATTTTTCTATAAGGTTTGTTAGAAATATAGAAGAAGAGGGTGAGATCAGAACTTACGTAAGATTATCTAAGAGGTTCTGAGTTATGAGGTTTCTTATCCTTTTGCTATCACTTCTTCATATGGAAATTCAGGGAGAATTGACAGGAGTGGAGCTCGTTATTTCACCCGGGGAACTTGATACAGGAAATTCCCTCTACACTATATCTCGCACGGGGGATACTGTATATATAAATTTCGGTTCCTTTGTAAACCCTCTATATTTTGCCTCAAAAGTCAAGGCCTATGTATTTTATCCAGAATCTTCTTCTGTAGACCTTGATCTCACCCTCTCCTTCTCAAGCCTGGTTGGTGATTTTACTCAAGGAAGTTTGAAAGAATGCATCCTTGATCTGAGGATGAGTGGAGCAAAGCTGGTCCTTTCCTCTCAGTCCAGATCCTCAATCAGAGCTTATTCTTTTCTGAGTAATCTCACTATTGTGGGGGCAGAAGGATTGAAGGATGTAGCCCGGTTCAATCTCGATGGAGGGAAACTGGGACTTTATTACCTTGCACCAGGCGGTGAAACAGTGGATATAAATGCTCGTGGAGCCAGAATCAGCATCTCTCCTTATGATCATCTTGATTTTGAAAGCAGAGGATTTTTGAATATACGAGCCGATGGAAGGTATAATTATCCAGAAGGCTCTCCGTCCATCAGGTTATTCGGAAATTTTAACATTATAAAAATAGAATAGGAGGTATCTATGGCCGCAAAAAAACTTTACAGAATAAGAAAAGGTAGATGGCTTGGCGGAGTCTGTACAGGTCTCGCTGAATACTTCAATATCGATGTATCCCTGGTTAGAATCCTCATGGTTATTCTGGCTCTTGCAGATGGTGTGGGTCTTCTCTTCTATCTAATTGCCTGGATTGTAATTCCAGCCAAGGACACACCGGAGGAGATCAAGGAAGAATCTGGAAATGAAGGTAGTGCTGCCAAAATCGCCATAGGAATTACACTGTTAATTCTTGGTATAATCTTTTTTGTTAATCAATTCATCTATATATTTTCCTTCGGAAAACTGTGGCCTCTTGTTCTTATTGCCCTGGGTGTTTATTTTTTGGTGACCGCTTCCACCGGGGAAGAAAAGAGGAGAAAAGAAGAGGGAGAAAAAGATGAAGACTGAAAAACTTATAATTGGTATTTTTTTCATTGCCTTTGGGATTCTGTTTTTACTTACCAATTTTCATATTCTACCATGGAGTATAATGGCGGGGATATGGAAGCTATGGCCCCTGATTCTTATACTCATCGGTGTGGATATGCTGGTGGAAGATAAAAACCTTAAGGCAGTACTTATAGTCATTCTTTTACTTGGGAGTTTTGCCATCTGGCTTTTGGGCGAATTGTCAAGAAGAGGCAGGATAATAAAATGGAGGAGAGGTGAACATGTGGAAGCTTATTCTTCTCGCATTTATAGTACAATCTGGAAAGACTATACAGATTCCCTATCTGGATAAAGAACCTGTAATTGATGGATACCTGGAGGATGTATGGAAAAAAGCAGCTAAGGTTGATGATTTTGTACAATATATGCCCAGTGATACAGGCTGTGCAAGTCTACCAACCACTGTGTATATATTTCAGAACAGGGATAATATTTTTGTAGCCTTTATATGTAAGGATACCCAAAAACCCCTCACCAGAGTGACCTCCAGAGATGATGCAGAAGGAGACAGAGTATCTGTCGCTTTCGATACCTTCAACAATGATAGAACTGCTTATTTCTTCACGGTCAGCGCGGGAGGAGCACAGGAAGATGCTTTTATTGCAGACGACGGCAGGAGATGGGATGATAACTGGAATGGTGTCTGGTATTCCG
>Ga0190329_1000519_pt1 | contig 11321 bp, 10 predicted proteins | sample 48720423_MG_FD_161655 | JGI IMG/M metagenome (GOLD analysis project Ga0190329, IMG submission 161655) | Hydrothermal vent sediment bacterial communities from Southern Trench, Guaymas Basin, Mexico - 4872-04-2-3_MG | ecosystem: Environmental > Aquatic > Marine > Hydrothermal vents > Sediment ... | reverse complement strand
GTAAATACTGAGTGGTTCAACGCCATAAATTCCCTGGCAGGAAAGAATCCATACCTTGATGGAGTTATGATTTTTTTAGCCCAGTTCCTTATTTTTATAGTTCCTATATATCTTCTGTTTCTCTGGTTCAGAGGTGATAAAAAATTCACCATTTTTCTTCTCCTTGGAGTGCTCCTATCTCTCGGATTATCCATGATGATAGGCAAGATTTACTATTATCCCAGACCATTTGTTTTAAATCTCACAACACCACTTATCTCACATAGTCCAGATAGTTCGTTTCCCAGTGATCATGCTGTTGTTATGCTATCTTTTACCTTTCCGTTTTTCTTCTTCAAAAAATACAAATCAGGTATTATATTTTTACTTCTATCAATTTTAGTAGGTCTAGGGCGTATATATTGTGGATTACATTTTCCTTTAGACATAATAGGAAGCTTTTTTCTTTCCCTTATTGTCACCTACATCCTATTTGTCTTCAGGAGAGAGATTTTCATTACAGTTTCCAAATTTATAAGGGAGTCTAGGAAACAATAATCTCAAATATTGCAAAGTAAATAGAGAATAAGAAAAGAAATAAGCCGTAAAGAAATTGTAATTTCGCACGATCCATTTTCACTGTTAGGCTTGCGCCTACATAAGAGGAGGGTATTGCGCCAATGGTAAGAAACAGGGTCAAAAGCCAGTTAATATGTCCAAGATATGTGTGAACAATTATCGAAGGTATTACTCCCAGAAGAACCACAACCAAGGAGGAGGCTATAGCTTTTTTGATATTCATTCCCAGAAGAAAAAGAACTGGAACCACAAATATTCCTCCTCCATTGGCAAGAAGTCCAGAGATGAAACCTATAAAAAATCCAGCCGGAATAATCAAATATCTTTTCTCCATCTTTCTTATGAGCCTGATATCTCTTCTAAGGATGAATCTGAGAGAGATGTAGAGAAGAAAAATCGCCGTTAATAACATCAAAACCTTGCCACTTATATATTTGGTTAAATAAGCACCTAAAACTGAGCCAGGTACTATAAAGAGCAATAGATCCCACACAACTTTCCATTCAATAAGATTCTCTTTATAGTACTTTGCAGAGGCAACACTTGAAGATATTACGGTCATAGGTAATGGACTTGCCAGGGCGTAATATGGTGGAATTAAAAAGAATATCCTGAGAAGAGGAGTGCTTATAGAGCTACCTCCAAATCCAAACATACCTGAAAGAAGGCCGATAATGAAACCTGCGAGGATTATATAGATTTGATGAAACACAGGAAAGTATTGCACCAGGATATTTAATTTTTATTTTTCAATTTACATATGCCCTTTCCACCCATTTAGAAATTACAAATTTCATAAAAAATTTCATAAAAAGGTTAATATGGTTATCTTTGTATGCTGGAAATGTGCATCGATAGTAGAACGATTTTGATTTTATGCCTACTCCAGAGGTAAACCACATAATATGGTCAGCTATGAAAATGTTGTAGATTACTATGAAGAAGAAAGAAAAATAAGAGACGATTGCATTACACAATTGCTCTAAAAGAGAGCAACAAGAATATAGACACCGCAGTTATAAGGTTAAAAGATTGGAGCTTTGTTAAAACCGGAAGCCTAGACATAAAAGAGATCATAAAGTTCTTCAGGAAACACCGAAAATCAGGTTATGTCTTTGGTAGAAAGCGGGGTGGATACTTTTTAACATTTTTAAAGAAGAATATCTTGCTCAGAGAGAAGAGCTTATAAAAAAGCTTATAGGAAAAGAAGCTGAGGACTATCTTAAGAGAGTTTCATTTACTGAGCTGAAGGGTTGAAATATTTGAAAGGAAATTAAGTGCTCCGGCCGGGATTTGAACCCGGGTCGAGGGGTTGAGAGCCCCTAATGCTTGGCCGGGCTACACCACCGGAGCATCCTATGGGGCGTATGGATATTGGGCATATAAAATTTTTTATCGCGTCTTAAGAGAAAGTTTTATCTCTTGTAATACCATATAGAACTGGAGGGATTTCTAAATCCCGAAAGAGGTGAATTTGTATGAGTCCGGAGACAATAAAAGTAGGAGAAGTTATGACCAAGAAGGTTGTTACAGTGAAAGTAGGAGATCCGATTTCCAAGGCTATAAGTAAGCTTCGGGAGCATGGTTTTCATGAACTGCCTGTGGTAAACGAGAAGAATGAGCTAATTGGGTATATGAGCTACAGAACTCTCATTAGAAGAAAGAGTCTCTCGCTCTATTCTCATGTAGAGAACATAATGATTAAACCTCCTGTTCTGTCAAAGGATGACACCATAGCTCATGCAGTTAAACTTATGCTTGATACCGGTTATCGCTCATTACCAGTTGTGGAAAAAGATAAGCTTATAGGAATAATTTCAAGAACGGATATAATAAAGCTTGTACCAAAAATGAAGAGGGTAGCAAAGATACCAGTGGAGGATGTTATGAGCAGTGAACCTGATGTGGTTTCAGAGGATTCTCCTTTGGAGTATGCTGTTGACATAATGAGAAAACTTGGAGAGATGTGTGTGCCTGTGGTGGATGAAAACAGAAGATTGAGTGGTGTGCTGCATATGAGTCAGGCAGCAAAAGGGTTATGGAGAGACAAAGATAGACAGAGCTTAGGAGAAGTTACCGGCGAGAAAGAGAAAAAGGTAATCTATGTGAAAGAGCTTATGAGTCCTCCTGTTTATGTTAGCGAGGATTCCAGCTTAAAAGAGGCCGTAGAGAAAATGATAGAGTATCATTCGCATATCTGCGTAGTTGTAGATAAAAATATGCATCCCATAGGCATTATTTCCCAGAGGGATGTTATTGAAGCTGTAATGAGAGAGAGCAAGCAGGAGGGTGTGTTCGTTCAGATTACCGGGCTGGATATAGAAGATTCTGAGCCTTATATGACCATATATGATATGGTTGAAGATTTCCTTGGAAAGATTAACAGGTTTAAGGAGTTTAAACCCCAGCTTCTGGTCTTCCATGTGGAGGAGCATCATATCTCAGGAAAAGAGATAAAGTACAGTGTGAGAGCAAGATTAACCACGGATAAAAAGCTCTTTTATGCCAAGAGCTATGACTGGAATCTTTACAGTGCTTTCCATGATGTTCTTGAAATCCTTGAGAGAAATGTAAAAAAAGAGAGGGAGAAATTGCTTGAGTTCAGAAGGGAGACCCTTTAATGGGGGAAGGAGAATGGAGGACATAATGAGGAAAATTCTGGATAAGATTGATGCAAAATATGCGGAAATAAGATATATGAAGATAAAGAGTAATCAAGTTGTTGTTAAGAACGGTACCGTGAGTGCTGTGGAGTCCTCAGAAGAAGGGGGTTTTGCAGTAAGAGTAATAAATGGCGGGGTTGGCTTTGTGAGCACAAACAGCGTTGATAAAGTAGCGGAAGCGGCACAACTTGCAGAGAAGTTATCAAAAAAGAGAGATGGAAAATTTCCCTTTTCTCAGGAGAAAAGCTACGAAGATTTCTGGGAAGTAAAAGAAAAGAGGAAAATAGAAAATTTTGGTACGGAGGAGAAAATAGAGTTCCTTATGGATATTGATAAATCTCTGAGCGCGCCTATGAAAATTCAGTTCCTTCATGATAAAATAATAAAGAAAATTTATGTGAATTCAGAAGGCTCCCTAATAAAAGCAAGAATTCCCAGGGTGGAATACTATTACATGATGGGTGTGATTGAAAATGGCAACTTTGAGCAAGGCTACCGGCAGTATGGAATAACTGGAGGATATGAGATATTAGATTTGTGGAATTTCAAGGATATTCTTCTTCAGGAGGAGAAAACTCTTCGTAAGGTTGTAAAGGCTAAGAAGAGCCCCGAGGGAACCTTTGATCTTGTTGTTGGCCCCGAGGTAGCAGGCATAATAGCTCACGAATCTTGCGGACATCCCAGCGAGGCGGATAGAATTATGGGAAGAGAGGCAGCTCAGGCTGGAGAGAGTTTCATTAAACAAAGCATGGTGGGAGAAAAGATAGGGAGTGAGATAGTGAATGTGGTGGATGATCCTACAGTCCCGGGAAGTTTTGGATATTACAAGTATGATGATGAGGGCATCCCTGCTAAGAGAAGATATCTTTACAAGGAGGGAAAGATAAATGAGTTTCTACATAATAGAGAGAGCGCAGGGAGAATGGGCACTAAAAGCAATGGTGCGGCCAGATCCTCCTCCTGGAATAGAGAGCCTATCCCAAGGATGAGTACAACATTCTTTGAGCCAAGAGATTACTCCTTTGAGGAGATAATTGAAGACGTAAAACGCGGGATATATATGAAGAGCTTTACCGAGTGGAACATAGATGATATTCGATACAATCAAAAATATGTGGGTAAAGAAGCATATGTAATAGAAAATGGCGAGCTTAAAGAGCCCGTGAAAAGACCGATACTGGAGATAACAACTCCCGGATTTTACAGCAGGATAGACGCTATAGGTAAGGATCTTGAATTCTACGCAGGCACCTGTGGAAAGGGAGACCCTATGCAGGGTGTAGATGTATGGATGGGGGGACCTCATCTAAGGCTCAGAAACATCAGAATGAGGTGATTTGTATGGACATTGAAAATTTGAAAGATAAGCTACTTAAAATGAATCTGGACGAAGTTTCTTTGGTTTTGGAGGAAAGAGAGAAGAGACAGGTGAGATTCTCAAACAATGATATTGATATTTCCAAAGCATGGCTGGAATCTTCACTCAATGTTTTTCTTTCCAAAGGCAAAAAAGTTTTCTTTACCACAATAAAGCAGTTAGATAAAGCGGAAGAGCTTCTGGAAAAATATGTGAAAATGATTGAAAATCTTCCAGAGAATAAAGATTTCTATGGCATAAATCCCGAGAAGCAGAGTTATCAGAAGAGCAAGATAGATATAGAGCTTTTAAATCTTGATCTAGAATGGATCGCAAGAGAAGCCATAAATGGTGCTGTTGAAAAGGGTGCACAGAGAGCTGCGGGCGTGATATATAGAGATTACGTTAAAAGGAAAATAGCCACCAATTACAATTATGCTGAAGATGAAATGGCTAATGTAGATGTGGTTATCAGAGCTTTCAATGAATACAAAAACGCTGGGCAGGAGGCTATCACAACAGCCAATTCAGAGGATCTCGAAGATCCTCGTGAAATAGGCCAGAGAGCGGGTACTGTGGCAACCTTAGGTGGTAATCCCAAGGATGGAAAAGAGGGAAAATTCAAGGTTCTCTTTCATCCACTAGCTTTTGGATCATTGGTTTCATACAGTCTCAACCTGGCATCAGCTTTTATGATAGACTCCGGAATGAGCTTTTTCGCCGATAAACTTGGAGAAAAGGTATTCTCAGATAAATTCACTCTCTATGATGATTCCACATTCTTCGGTTCTGGACACAGAATATTTGATGAAGAGGCAACTGCAACCCGAAAAACGGTTTTAGTGGAAAAGGGAGTTGTGAAAAACTATCTTCATAGTTACTCTACAGCCCAGAAATTCAATACACATACAACAGGAAATGCTGGAATAATCATGCCTATACCATGGCAGGCAGTGATGGAGCGTGGAAATAAAAGCTACGAGGAGCTTCTTTCTCAGATCGATAAGGGTTTGTTCATTGTGAATCTATGGTACACGAGATTCCAAGATTATCGCAATGGAGATTTCTCCACCATACCCAGGGATGGAATATTTTATGTGGAGAATGGCGAGATAAAGGAATCCTGGAAGAGCATAAGGGTCTCTGAGAACATGGTGCATCTCTTCTCAAATATACTAGATATGAGCAAGGAGAGAATATGGGTGAAGTGGTGGGATGAGGTTATACCCTCTTACCTCCCCTATGTGCTTGTAGAAGATGTGAACATCACCCGCTCTACCCTCTAAATTTTTATACCAGCAGAACAGCAATTATCCCAGAAAGAAATATTCCATCGAAGGTTCCTGCACCCCCAATGCTTGCAACAGGTGCACCCAGATTCTCTATATCCTTGAGATGAAGAAGATCGGCACCGATAAGTGTGCCAAGAGTACCCGATAGATAGGCAATTATAACTGGTGCCTGTTGTAAAGGTGAGGAAATGCCAAGAAATATTCCCATCAATGCGGCCACAACAGGTGGAAGAAATGCAGGTAACGCAATGCCCACTCCCTTCACAGGTTTGGCAAAAATAAAGGCTATTAGGGTGGTTATGGAAATCCCTATCAAACTTTTGAGAAGGAGAACAAAGAAATGCCGTGTAATCAGTTGCCATACTATAAGAGAGGAAACAAGCACAGGTACCATTGCACCTCCAACGTTAATAGCCAAGGTTGTATGAGCATATTTCACATAGGGTACCCGATACTTTATGCCCCAGAAATTTACAAAGCTATCCCTGACCATTGGTACTTTATTTTTTAACTTTGCCACAGGAATGTTTATAAAGCTTCCCAAAAGGGAGAGCCAGAAGAGTGTCATGGCAAGGAATGGATGAATGCCCAGGCGGGAGAATGCCAAAGGTATCATAAACACATAGTACATGGAGAAAATTGAGAGGATGAAAAAATATATCCAAAAAAGGAAGTACTGTGAATGAGAGTAGAGGTAATTGCGGTTCATTCTCTCATCTCCTCAACATTCACCATATATTCCTCTCCATTGATCCATATTTTGTATTTCTTTCCCTCCTTGGGAGGTTGTGGGATCTCATTTAGTAATCCTTTGCGACGCATGAGAAACTTTCTGGCCACATCAGGAAAGAGAGCGTAGGATAGAATATCTTCTTCACTATCAGCCAGTTCCCCGATTTCTCCTTTAAGTTTTTCAAACTCTGGGGACAGAAGATCTGCAGGTCTAACAGTTATAGGCTCCTCTTCTCCAAGAACCTTTTTCTTTATCTCCTCTTTTATTTCTCCAGGCGGTTTTCCATAGAGCCCTTTAATATAATTTCTCATCTCTTTGGTAACGATTTTCCATCTTTCACCAGATATCACATTCATAACTGCCTGCGTTCCAACTATTTGACTTAAAGGAGTAACCAGTGGTGGATAGCCAACTTCAGCACGAACTCTTGGAACTTCTGCAAGGACATCCTCTATTTTATCTTCTGCATTCATCTCCTTCAGCTGATTATAGAGGTTGGAGAGCATACCCCCAGGAACCTGATATGCAAGTACTCGAGTGTCTGCAATTCGCATCTCCATTCTTGTATATTTTCTTAGAACTCTCTCCACCTTTCTGAAATATTTTGCTATTCTCTCCAGTTTTTTGAGATCTATTCCAGTGTCGTACGGTGTATTCTTGAAAGTAGCGACCATCGTTTCTGTGGCTGGCTGAGAAGTGCCAAATCCAAAGGGGGAGATGGCAGTATCTATTATATCCACTCCAGCTTCCGCCGCTTTCATATATGTCACAGGAGCCCACCCTGCAGTGCTGTGGGTGTGCAAATTTATGGGAACACTTATCTCCTCTTTCAATCTTTTAATTAATTTATAGGCCACCGAAGGGCTCATTAAACCTGCCATATCCTTTATACAGACGGAATCCACACCCATCTCTTCTAACTTTTTTGCCATCTTTACAAAGGATTCAATTGTGTGTATGGGGCTTATAGTGTAAACCACCGCACCCTGAGCATGGGCATCTGCTTTTTTCACAGCTTTTATAGCAGTTTGCATATTTCTTATGTCGTTAAGTGCATCAAATATCCGAAATATATCTATCCCTGCTTCTGCCGCCTTGAACACAAATTTCTCCACTATATCATCCGGATAATGCCTATATCCAACAAGATTCTGACCACGAAGCAGCATCTGAAGAGGCGTATTTTTCAAGTATTTCTTCAGTGTACGTGGCCTATCCCAAGGATTTTCATTTAAAAATCTTATGGCAGAATCGAAGGTGGCTCCGCCCCAAACTTCCATAGAAAAGAATCCAGCAGAATCCATCTCTTCAAGTATAGGTATCATCTGCTCCGTGCGCATTCTTGTTGCAAACAAACTCTGATGCCCATCGCGGAGTGTCGTGTCTGTGATCTTGACCATAAAAGGAGGAATACCTTCTGATAGAAATACTTTAAGCTTAGATTTTTACTCCACGCTAAATATCCCTCTCTATAATCAAGAGCATTTCTCTTGCGGCCTTTCTAATATCTTTTGCACCCATTATAGCAGAGATTACTGCGACTCCATCAACTCCTGTTTTCATAACCTCTCTTACATTAGAGTGATTTATTCCACCTATGGCAACTACAGGAATGCTAACACTCTCAACAATGAGTCTAAGAGTTTCAAGACCTGTAACAATAGCATCATCTTTACTAACTGTAGGAAAAACACTACCTGCGCCTATATAGTGAGCACCCTGCTTTTCTGCATCCTTAGCCTCCTGTGGATTTCGTGCGGATGCCCCCACAATCAAATTGGGTGCTATTTCTCTCACAATATACACAGGCATATCTTCCTTGCCCACATGAACACCATCTGCATTTGTGGCAAGAGCCACATCCAGGCGATCGTTCACAAAGAAAAGGGCTCCGAAATCGTCACAGAGCTTTCTTATCTTTTTACCCACTTCTATCATCTCTCGTGTTGAAGTATTCTTTATTCTGAGCTGAATCGCCGTGGCTCCTCCTTCTAAAGCCTCTCTTGCTCCAGTAATCTCATCAATTAATCTGCGATCAGTAATTACATAAAGCTTGAGCCTTTCTCTAAGGTTCAATTTTCACCACCCTCTTTTTCTTTTCCACGAGCTCCCCATCTATTCTGTAAAGCCAGTCGTAAAGTTTAATATGAAAGCTTCCCGGATAAGGTGCCTCATTTTCAGCCATCTCCGCGGCTATACCAAAAATTACTAACGAGGATACTGTTGCTTCCAGAGGGGGAGCAACAGCAGAAAAGGCCCCTATTATGGAGGTTACCATGCATCCTGTACCTGTAACTCTTGAAAGAAGAGATGTGCCGTTATCTATCCCGTATATTTCATTTCCATCACTAACATAATCTCTCTTTCCTGTCACTGCAGCCACAGTATTAAAAATATTGGAAGCTCTCATAGCAATATCCTTAGCATCCTCTCCGAATTCAGCGGAATCTACTCCTCGAGTTCTGCTTTTCTCCCCAATGAGAGCTTTTATTTCACTATAATTGCCCCTTAGAACATAAATCTCTCCACTCTCCAAAATTTTCAGAGCGGTGGATGTCCGATATCTGGTGGCTCCTGCCCCAACGGGATCCAGAACCACAGGTTTCTCATACTCTTTGGCTATCTTCACTGCACGGAGCATCGAGTCCACCCATCTTTCGTCTAAGGTGCCGATATTTATCACAAGAGCGTCGGCAATATTTATCATATCTTCCAGTTCATCAACGGCATGGGCCATTACAGGGGATGCCCCTATAGCAAGAAGAGCGTTGGCCGTAGTATTCATGACCACAAAATTCGTTATATTTTGAACAAGAGGTCTGCATTCTCTGAGCTTTTTGAGATATAGCCCTATCTCCATAAAGGGTGATGCTCACATAGATATTTATCTTTTCTCACTCTCGACAAATTTATATGTTCAGAAGAGATAACTCCAGATATGCTCATATGCACCCACTGTGGAAGGAAATATCCTGCAGAATTTCTTAGATGTCCTATATGCAATGAACCTCTTCAGCTACCATATTTTGAGGGGAAGATAAAAAAGGGAAACAAAGTGTGGAAGAGATTTGCAGATTTTTATCCCTTTACCTTATTACTTAAAAATTCTCTTGGTGAGGGTGATACCCCGTTACTTTACCTCCCCAAGTTATCGCAGCAACTAAAAATAAACATTTATGCAAAGAATGAGACCCAGAATCCAACATGGAGTTTTAAGGATCGTGGAACTTTTGTAGCCATGCAGTATGTCCTCAACATATCAAGAAGGGTTGGAACAGTATCTACGGGCAATATGGGTGCAAGTGTGGCTGCTTACGCTGCCCATCTGGGTGTGAAAAGCTATATTTTGGTATCTAAAGAAATACCTGAGGAAAAATTAGCTCCTATTGGAATCTATGGTTCAGAGATACTCCGGGTGATGGGAGACTATGGAGAGCTCTATTATAAGAGCATCGAAGTGGGGAAGGAGAAGGGAATATATTTCATCAACTCAGATAATCCATTTCGTGTGGAAGGTTACAAGAGCATAGCATACGAACTTGCCGAAAAAATAGATGGGGATTATGTGATCATACCTACAAGCTCTGGCGGATTATTCAGAGGAATTCACAAGGGGTATGTGGAACTGAAAAGAAGCGATCTTATTGAGGATATTCCAGAATTAATCTGTGCACAAGCAGCCGGATGCTCGCCTATTTACAATGCCTTCTCCCAGGGAAAAGAGAGAATAGAGAGAGTTGAGCATCCAAATACAATAGCACATGCTATAAGAAATCCATATCCGCCTAGTGGAGACGCAGTTCTCAAAATTCTTAAGGAGGGAAATCACTGTGAAATCGCTGAAGATCATGAGATTCTTGAAGCACAGAAAGAGCTTGCAAAAGATGGTTTATTTGTTCAGCCAGCATCTGCTGTTTCTTTAGCAGTCGTTAAAAAATTGGTAGCACAGGAAAAGATTGAGAAAGGAACGAAGGTGATTCTTGTGCTTACCGGTGCAGGATTGAAGTATATACCTCCCATCAGGATAAACATCAGAGATTGTAGCATTAATGATCTCTCCAGATGCTTTGAATGAAAGATTTTATATAAGTAGGTAATTTTGAAAAACATGGACCCAAAGTATATTGTGGAGCTTCATGATGAGTACAGAAAAAGATGCTTGAATCTTCAGGCTTCTGAAAACTATCTTTCTTACAGAGTGAGGAGAGCCTTGAGCTCGGATATGGCATCCCGCTACTCCATGGTTTTTGATGCCGAAGTTCATGGAGTTTATGTGCACAATGTTTACGGAGGAGCATATTATCAGGAGGAGATCGTCAACATCGCGGAAAATCTGGCAAAAGAAGTGTTTAAATTTAAATATGTAAATGTAAAGCCCATATCTGGACATGTGGCAGCAATGGCTGCCCTGCTTTCTTCTGCTTCCAGAGGGAACAAAATAATGGCAATATCTCCTCAAGATGGAGGATACGATGGTTATTCTTCAAATTATCTTCCAGAGATGTTTGGGTTGAAATATGTGCCTCTACCCATAAAAGATTTAAGAGTTGTGGATGTGGATTCAATAAAAAGAGAGAAACCAGAGCTCGTGGTTCTCGGTGCCAGCTACATACTTTTCCCCTATAATCTGGATGAAGTTCTGGAAATATGTGAAGAGATTGGAGCTAGAATAATCTATGATGCCTCCCATGTGATGGGACTTCTGCCCTCCGGGTTTC